>Ga0247725_1000644_pt1 | contig 22584 bp, 19 predicted proteins | sample OKSTACKMCFT3sol_FD_183021 | JGI IMG/M metagenome (GOLD analysis project Ga0247725, IMG submission 183021) | Subsurface sediment microbial communities from gas well in Oklahoma, United States - OK STACK MC-FT3-sol | ecosystem: Environmental > Terrestrial > Deep subsurface > Rock core/Sediment...
CAACGTGCCAAAACACTCAGTCATGAAGTCATCGAGCTTCAGCCGTCAACTGCCGTAAAACTCGCGCTAAAAGTCCTTAAAAAAACAAACCCTATCAAAAAGGTGGGGTTTGTCATTAATCTGAAGCGGCCTTGGCCGCTTCTTGCTGTCCGTTCAAGTGTTTAACTCACCAATTGTGGCCCTAACCATAAACTAAACAGGCTGATAGCCGCTATACCGACCAGATTCAGCACCAGGCCGGCTCTGACCATGTCTTTGATCTGTAACTTACCTGACGCAAACACTATAGCGTTAGGAGGCGTGGCCACGGGCAGCATAAAGGCAAAACTGGCAGCCAGGGCCGCTGGTACTACTAGATACAGCGGTGATAACTCCATAGAAACAGCAACAGGGCCTAATAGCGGCAGGAAGGCTGCTGCTGTTGCGGTATTGCTGGTTACCTCAGTCAGGAAGATAATCAGACTGGTGACTGCTACCAACAGCAGGATAGGCGGTACACCGTCCAATAATTGCAGTTGTTGCGCCAAGAGCTCAGCCACACCGGTCTTTTGGATTTGATCGGCCATACTCAAACCGCCACCAAACAACAATAAAACGCCCCAAGGCAGATTCTGACTGTCTTTCCACTCCAACAAGGCAGTGCCAGAACCTTTTTCTCCCGGCAATAAAAATAATAAAGCGGCGGCGCAAAGTGCAATGACAGTGTCGCTGATAGGCAGTCCTGTCCATTTCACTAACCACTGCTGGCTGATCCAACTTAATGCTGCCAGCGCAAATACCATCAATACTAATTTTTGTGAACGGGACATCAGTCCCAGCGCTTTTAACTGTGCTGGAGTGTCATTTTGGCCAGAGTCAGTTGCAGGCATACGAAAATGGATTTTTGTCAGCCACAACCAGCAAATTACAAGCATGGTCAGCGCCAACGGAACACCCAATATCATCCAGTCTGCAAAGCTGATTTGAATGCCATAACTTTTTGACATATAAGCAGCCAGTAAAGCATTAGGAGGTGTACCTATGAGAGTTGCAACGCCGCCGATACTGGCACTGTAGGCAATCCCCAATAAGACCGCTTTACCAAACTGATCCTGGGTTGACGCATTCGCCATGGCAATAATAGATAAGCCAATAGGCAGCATCATCACGGATGTGGCGGTGTTGGACATCCACATCGATAAAAAAGCAGTGACACCCATTAAGGCTGCTATTTGCAGGCCAGGTGAAGTCCCGACTAAAGATAGCGCTTTTAGTGCGATACGCCGGTGCAAATTGGTTTTTTCCATCGCTATAGACAGGAAAAAGCCACCGAAAAATAGAAAGATCAACGGATGAGCATAAGGAGAGGTCGCAGCATCTAGTTTATCTATGCCCAATAAAGGAATAAAAATCATAGGTAACAAAGAGGTGACCGGGATAGGTACAATTTCGGTGATCCACCAAAGCACCATCCAGGCCATTAGGCCTGTAACCATCCATGCTGCCTGGCTCATTTCAGTAGCCGGAGGGGGCAAAAAAATAGTCAATAAGAGTAATAAGGGACCGCAGAGCAGAAGTAAGCGGCTGGTAATTGGTGACATAGACAATCCTTACTAAAAGAAACCGGAGCTTAGCTCCGGTGTGATCAGAACAAAAACTTAAGGCCTAAAGCAGCCGCATGATCGTTGTCGGTTTCGAAATTGAGTTTGGACAGAAGCAGGTAAGTCGTCAAATTGTTTCGCCATTGATAATCCAATCCAATGTTATTCAAACGCGCGCTTTCAGCATGGCGGGTTTGGCTGTCATCCTTTTGCCATTGCCATTTGTAAGTCCAGTCGCCGCGCTGATAGCTCAATTGGGCCAGCCATGCATCGCCCTCTGTGTTGCGTACCACATGTTCACTGTGTTGATACATCAGGCCTGCGGCAAGTACAGCACCGTCCAGTTGCCACAATGGCATTTGAGCCAACAAACGTTCTGCTGTGATGTTATTCAGCTTATCCGTTCGGCCATAGGCCAGATAAAGTGGATATTTTTTTAATACAGGGTCGCCATATCCCAGCACCCAATCATAACCACCTGCAACCTCGTCGCTGGCTCCCGTTTGATAGGTGGCGGAAAAGTTAAAGCCTGCAATAGTAGGCGACTGGTAGCCAATCACATTTTCCAGCCTGTCTTGACCCGGTGTAATTTGTGCTATATCTGCAACTGTCTCGTTAAATAAATCGATTTTACCTTCAGACTTTTTAAACTTAGTGTCGTTTTTACCAAACACCAGTTCGCCATACGTACCGGCAACGCCAATATAGGTATTACGTGAACCCAGTCTGTGATCTTTGTTGGCATCGTCCAGGCCATTGACCTGCCACTCATAAACTGCAATAACAGCCAGCCCATCGGTCAATTGATGTTTGGCTTTGACACCTAAACGAGAGAAGGGGGCTTCAATCTGCCGACCCTCATCGGCATAACGATACAGGCCTTTATCAACGTCCAGAGCTTGTAGTTCAAGTTTGCCGTACCAATCCCATTCAAAGGCACTGGCGGCCGGGCTAAAAGCAAGAGTGGTACAAATAGCAGCAGATAAATACGACTTAACCATGCTGCACCTCCGCTGTTGCAGCTGTTGTAGCGGCCGCAGTCGCAGATGGACTGTGTTGTGCAGGCGTTGCACCTTGCGCCAGCTCTTTATCCAATTGCGCTGTATCCAGTTCACCACACCATTTCGATACCACTAAAGTGGCCACGCCGTTACCAATCAAATTAGTTAAGGCTCTGGCTTCAGACATAAATCTGTCTATGCCTAAAATAAGCGCTATACCAGCTACAGGCACTGAGCCTACCGAAGCTAAAGTGGCAGCTAATACAATAAAACCACTGCCAGTCACGCCCGCTGCGCCTTTCGAGGTCACCAGTAACACGGCCAGTAAAGTCAGTTGCTGAGTGATATCCATAGGGGTATCTGTGGCTTGTGCAATAAATACCGCCGCCATGGTCAGATAGATGGCCGTGCCGTCGAGGTTAAATGAATAGCCTGTTGGGATCACTAAACCTACAGTGGACTTGGTTGCCCCCAATTTTTCCAGTTTGGCCATCATGCGTGGCAGCACAGATTCAGAAGAGGAAGTACCTAAGACAATCAGCAATTCTTCTTTGATATAGCGGATAAACTTAGTAATAGAAAAACCGTGGTAGCGGCAAATTGAGCCCAGTACCACAAAAATAAACAGCAGGCAGGTGATGTAGAAGGTCGCCATTAAGCCAGCCAGGGACCATAAAGTCGCAATGCCGTATTTACCTATGGTAAAAGCCATGGCGCCAAAAGCACCAATAGGGGCCACTTTCATCAGCATATGCACTATGGCGAATAACACTTCTGAGCTTTTTTCGACATAGCTAAAAATCAGATTCTGCCGGCCGCCTAAACGTTGCAGCGCAAAACCAAAAAGGATAGAAAAAAACAACACTTGCAGCATGTCGCCGCGGGCAAAGGCATCAAATACGCTGCTAGGGATCACATTCAGCAAAAAGTCTGTGGTGCTTTGCATCTGATCAGGAGCTGTGTATTTACTGATGGATTGCTGGTCCAGGCTGGCCGGGTCTATATGCATACCCACTCCAGGTTTAACCACATTAATCACCACTAAACCTATAACCAGAGCTATGGTAGAGACAATTTCAAAATAGAGCAGGGCGTAACCACCGGTTTTACCTACTTTTTTCATATCCTCCATACCGGCTATACCTACCACCACGGTACAAAAGATAATGGGCGCGATAATCATTTTAATCAGCTTGATAAAGGCGGTCCCCAGAGGCTGCATGGCTGTGCCAAGCTCCGGGTAAACATGACCTAAAAAGATACCTATGCTGATGGCGAGTAACACTTGGATATAGAGGCTGGATAACAGCCTGATGGCTTTGTTTTTCATTGTTATTGTCTCTCTGATGTATGGAGAAAATCTCCCTGTCAGGTGAGTAATAGCAAAGAGAAGGCCAGCTTTTAGTAAGGTTGAATTTCTTTTAAATACAAAGTGTTATACTTGATTCAATCGAGCTGGGTTATGGCTTGTGCGGATTTCCGCACAAGCTTAGAAAGCAGTTGTCACCTTATCCGCACAAGACTTTGGTTATTCTTCTGCCTTGTCCAGAAAATCGCGGCGGGTCAGTTGGTATTTCGCCATTTTATCGTACAAGGTTTTGCGTGGCAGATCCAAATCCGCCATTACGGCTTTAATGGCGCCTTTGTGCTGATTTAACGCTTCTTCCAGCAGCATTTTTTCATAATACTCTACCCGCTGTTGCAGGCTCATACTGCCAGTGATGCCATGCTCCGCCTTATGCTGTTGCTGACTAAAAGCGACATCAGCACCCATCAACACATAACGCTCTGCCATATTACGCAGCTCCCGCACATTACCTGGCCACTGGTGTTGCGCCAGTTGCTGCAGTTCTGCGCTTTTAAGCGGGATATATTCTTTATGAAAACGCGCTGCCGCTATGCGGGCAAAATGCGAAAACAGTAAAAACACATCGTCCTTGCGTTGGCGCAAAGCGGGCAGATGTAAATCCACTAAAGACAAGCGATAGTACAAATCACTACGAAATTCGCCAGAGCTCGCCAGTTGTTTTAAATCCATCTTACTGGCGGCTATGACTCTGATATCCAACTCAATCGCCTGATTTGAACCTAAGCGAGTGACTTTACGCTCTTCCAGCACCCGTAAAAGTTTGACCTGTAACGACAAAGGCGTGCTTTCGATTTCGTCCAGTAATAAGGTACCGCCGTTAGCGAATTCAAACTTGCCAATGCGTTTTTTATCCGCACCGGTAAAAGCGCCAGCTTCAGCACCAAACAATTCACTTTCAATCAACTGCTCCGGAATTGCACCACAGTTGATGGCAACAAAGTTATGCTGGCGTCTGTCGCTTTGTTCATGTAAATAGCGCGCAACCAATTCTTTGCCGGTGCCGGTTTCACCATAAATCAGCACATCGGCAGGGGCATGGATCACCGCATCTAAAGTACGGCGCAGCTGCTGCATAGCAGGGCTTTGGCCCAGAATACGTAAACCTGGTTGTTGCTCCCGTTCTACCGTGGCTTTTAACTGACGGTTTTCCAATACCAAAGCGCGTTTTTCCAAAGCGCGTCGACTGACTTCCAGCAGATGATCGTTATCAAAAGGTTTTTCCAGAAAATCATAGGCCCCTTGTTGCATCGCCTTCACCGCAAGGGATACTGCGCCATAACCTGTCAGCATCACGACCGGAATTTCGGCGTCAATGGCATGAATTTTCTGCAGTAACTCCAGGCCATTTAAGGCAGGCATATGCATATCAGTGATCACTATGCCGTTAAATTTTGTACTGATGCGACTAAGGACTTCAGCTGGGTTGGCTGTAGTGACACAAGGCAAATCTTCCAGCTTAAACAGCTGACTGACAGCGCTGCGAATATCAGCTTCGTCGTCAATAAAAATAACAGAAGCAAGCTGTTGTTCTATGTTTACCATTTAAGATCCTGTGGTTGCCATCGCCAATACAATGATAAATTCAGCTCCGCCTTGGTGGGCGTTTCTTACTTCAAGCTGACCACCAAAAGATTGCACGATGCGTTGGGAGATCGAAAGACCTAACCCAAGACCGTCCCGTTGTTTGGTGGTAAAAAAGGCCTCAAAAATACGTTCTAAATGGTGAGGTTCTATACCAGGGCCTTGATCGCGGATATGTATGCTGACCTGTTGAGCCTGTGTTTTGACGGCAATATGAAAAGCAGCTTCTGCTTGTCCTGCCATAGACTGCACGCCATTGGTCAAAATATTTACTAATACTTGTTCCAACTGAATACTGTCTGCGAGCACCACGGGGGATTGTTCAGGTAGTTGCAATCGTACTTTAACCCCTTGCTGCTGAAACTGGTGTTTGACGATACCAAGAGCATCTAATACCAGCTTGTTAATCTGCACTAGCTGATTCTTGCCAGAGCTTTTACGGCTGAAATCTTTAAACTGAGCCACAATCACACTTAAGCGCTGCATCAATTGCCGCATGGCCTGGATATTGGTTTTGGCGTCGTCCAGATAGCCTTTGTCGATTAGCTTTTCTGTGGTTTGAGCGTAGCTTTGCAACGCAGTCAGTGGCTGATTTAACTCATGATTCAACGAAGCGGACAAAGCGCCTATAGTGGCGAGTTTTGCTGTTTGCACCAGATGCTGTTCGGTTTGTGCCAGTTCAGTTTCAGTTTGCTCACGTCGCTCAATCTGGCGTATCAGCTGCCTGTTGGTTTCTGCCAGATCTTTGGTGCGGGCTATTACTCTTTGCTCCAGTTGCTGATTGTGCTGCAGCAATTGCAAGTGACGTTTTTTACGTTCGCGCCGCACCCATATGGCAAGTAACGCTGAGCTATAAATTAAAGTGACCAGTAACAGAGCAGACCATAAAGCCGATTGTTGTGGGGCAGGCGAGGCCAGTACTGTTAAGGTCCAGCCAAATTCGGGCAATGTGCGCTGATAAGGTAAAAAACTCAGGGTTTTATTTTTAATAGGTAAACGCCACAGCGGATAAGCGGGCGCAAGTAAAGCTGATCCCACAGCATAATGCATAGGTTCAATCGCCTGAGTAATGTAACGTTGCTGTTCTTGCGCACTTAAAGGCTTTCCAGTCAGGCTGGTTAAACGCCACTCTGGCACATCAGACAAAAATACCTCGTCACTTTGTCCTGTCACCATAAAATGGCTGTCCGCCAAGCCTGCAATTTGTTGCTGATGCTGCTCTATGGGCTCTAAATCTACTTTGGCTACCATTACAGCCAGGATCTGTCCTTTGATACGAACAGGCACACTGTAGTAGTAACCCCGGCGTTCGCTGGTATGGCCCAAAGCGTAATACTGTGCATCCTGACCGGCCAACGCATTCTGGACATAAGGTCTGAAACCAAAATCACGGCCCAGATAATAAATTCTGCCGTTGGCATTGGAGCTGGCTATCACTATGCCTGATGGGTTCACCAGATATAAATCAGCTACATCTGCACTTCGTTGTAATTGAAACAAGTATTGATTCAATTGCTCTGTACTGGCTGGGAGATCAGTTAACAAGGATTGCAATAAGGCAGAATCTGCAACCTGCTTAGGTAAGTCGGCGTATCGGCCTATTTCATAACGAATAAAAGCGGCGAGGTTATCACTTTGCTGCTGAGCTTTTTGCGTCAACTGACGGTAGTTCCAGTGCTGTGCGGCTGAAGCTGCCAGTAGTAACACCAGCAGATAACCACACAGCAGCAGGAACCAACGCAGCTGTTTACTCATTAGTTGTGTCTTTGTGCTGTATTGGCTTTCGGCGTGGCCAGAAGCGAGGCTTCTTCCGTTTTACTTGAGCTTAATAACTTAGCTTCCAACTCCGCCATTTCAGACTGAGTCAGTTCACGGTACTGACCAGCTTTTAACTCAGCCAGGCGCACATTCATAATGCGAACCCGCTTTAATTTAGTCACGTTAAACCCCAAAAACTCTGTCATACGGCGAATTTGACGGTTCAGACCCTGAGTCAAAATGATATTAAAGGTTTGGCGGGAGATTTGTTTAATCTGACAAGGCAAAGTAATGGTCTCAAGGATAGGCACACCAGAGGCCATCTTACGTAAAAACTGCTCTGTAATTGGCTTGTCGACTGTCACTACATATTCTTTTTCATGCTCGTTGCCGGCACGCAGAATTTTATTAACGATATCACCGTCGTTGGTCAGAAAGATCAGGCCTTCAGATTCTTTATCCAGACGACCAATTGGGAAAATCCGTTCCGGATAGCCCATGGCATCGATGATATTGCCTTTGACGTCCAACTCAGTGGTACAGGTAATACCCACAGCTTTATGGTAAGCCAGATAAACCCGGCGCGGTTTGGCTTTCAGCGGCTTGCCTTGTACCAGCACCTGATCCTGTTCTGAGACCTTAGTGCCTAGCGTGCCCACCTGACCGTTTACAGTCACCAGGCCTTGTTCAATCAGCTTATCTGCTTCACGGCGTGAACAAAAACCTGTATCACTAATAAATTTATTTAAACGAAACAATGCAGTTTGTTCCAAAGCTTCACACCTGACAGTTGAAAAAGGACGATAGTTTAGGTGCACAATGCATCAGGGGCAAGGCTGGCGTTTATTTTAGGCAGAAAACTGAAGGGGTCTTGGCAAGAAGAGCAGATCAGGTAAACTTGCAGCTCACTATTTAGAAGGGACCACTGATGTTACCCATTCAGCATTATTTTCCCAAAGCCGATGCGTTAGTTTATGGTTGCATGGGATTGGGCGGTAGCTGGGATCAACCTACTACCAGCAAAGAACAACGTGATTTATCTTTTACTGCCATAGATGCGGCTCTGGAAGCTAACATTCGCTTTTTTGATCATGCGGACATTTACACCAGAGGCAAAGCCGAAGCTGTGTTTGGTGAATATCTGGCGGCTCATTCCGGTTTACGTGACCAACTGATACTGCAAAGTAAATGTGCCATCCGTTTTGCTGATGCCACAGCGGTTGGACGTTATGATTTTAGTAAAAGTTATATTGTTGAATCAGTGCATCAGTCGCTAAAACGACTGCAAACCGACTATTTAGATATTTTACTGCTGCACAGACCAGATCAGCTGATGTTGATTGATGAAGTGGCTGAAGCTTTTGCAGAGTTAAAGCAACAAGGCAAAGTGAAGGCATTTGGCGTGTCCAATTTTGGCTGGCCTCAACTGCAGTTACTGCAATCGGCCTTGCCTGAGCCTTTGGTGGCCAATCAGCTGCAAATGAGCCTGAAAGATATAAACTGGCTGGAGCAAAATGTTCTGACCGCTATGCCGGATGGCGCGGCTCATCATTTCAGTTATGGCACTGTGGAATACTGTCAGTTACACAAAGTACAACTGCAAGCCTGGGGCAGTCTGGCACAAGGCCTGTTTACCGGTGGCCGCAGTCCGCAAACTGCCGCCCAGCAGGCAACGGCCGCATTAGTTGCGTCATTGGCTGCGGACTATCAAACCAGTCCTGAAGCTATAGTTCTGGCGTTTTTGCTGAAACATCCTGCCGGTATTCAGCCAGTGATAGGCACAACCGCGCCTGCCCGTATCGCCGCTTGCCAGAAAGCCTTAACTGTCAACTTAAGCCGTGAACACTGGTATGCGCTTTATGTCGCAGCCAGAGGAAAAGCATTACCTTAATATTTGCGCACTAAAAAAGGGCCATCAGGCCCTTTTTTAAATTGAAACTTTAAGTTACTACTTAGCTGCAGGCACAGACTGCAAATACTGGCTGTTTGGCTGCTTTAAAATAGTCTGCCAGGAACCATAAGTCGGGTTGGCCAACACAAACCATTTTGCACCCCAATAGTCCTGATAGTTATCTACCAAGGCTGAACGTTGTTCAGGCGTGATATTTTTCTTCACGTCCGGCAGGAAATCACCAAAGTCATCACCAATCGACATCAAAATACGGAAATCTTTGGCAGCAAGCAGACGGCGACTTTCTTTTTCGCTGCTCCAGCCTTTTTGTTCTGATTTTAACCAGATTTGTGATGCATCAATTTTTGCTATACCCACAGCTTTTAAGTTACGCAGCGTATCGGTTTTTTGTGGGCAGCTGTCATTGTTGCCGGCACGTTGTTCACACTCACGATTGCTGATGTACAACACCTTCACTCCAGCAGCTTCGGCTTTATTCACAAAAGCTACAGCGCCTGGTACTGCTTTGGCTGCGGCCATGGCGACCCATTGATCCCATAGTTTTGCATCATACCCCGTATTTAATAACACGCTTTGGGCCGCTGAAGGTGAGTTGTCCAAAATGGTTTCGTCAATATCAACAATAATTGCCATAGGCAGCTGTTGGTAGTTGGTGCTCTGTTTGGGTAAAGCAGTCCAGCTTTTATCAGCAATAGCATGAGGTAACTGCAAAGCGGCGGTTTGGTAGGTTTGAATAGCGCTGGCTTTGAATTCTGCAGAGGTTTGATACCACAAGGTGGCATTCATATTGTCATGAGGTGCGGCTTGCGAGCTAAATGAGAATATCAGGCCGCACAGCAGCAATGAGAAGGATGGTTTCATCATGGACTCCATAGGTCTAAAAATTAGCAGGGTAAAAGGGATAGGGTTTTCGATATACCACATAAAAAAGCCCCCGCGTTGCGGAGGCCTTATGCTCAGGCTTTGTCCGCTCCTGGTTCCGATTTGGTCACTTTATCGGACAGGTTATTCAGTGAAATAACCTTAGTTTTACTGATCTTATGACGGTAAATCTCACGGAGGTAATGAATAGATTTTTTCACACTGTCGCGGGATAAACGAATGTCATTAATAGAGACAAATTTGTCTTTATTACGGATCAGCTCACGGTATTTTTTCTCGTACATTGGCTTGATTGCATACCAGTTCGTATCAAGTATTTTTGCCGGATTTTCAAACTCATGCAGCATTTCATCTAAACGCTGTTCATCGAATTGTTCATCGCGGATAAAGTCCAGCATGGCTTTGTCTAGCGAATCATTAAAGCGATAGTCGTCTTTGGCGAAACAACGTTTGATAAAAGACACAATCAGCGTCAGGAAGTCGTCGCTTAAACACGGGCTCTTAACAATCAAAGTGGTCAGCGAGATATTGGCTGAAGCACCAATGACCAATGCATAACGTTTTAAGGTAGTGTTTGGGAACAGGGTATTTAAATGGCTTTTTAGACGATTTAAATCCATGTACGACAGTTTGTAGTCCTTTGGTAACGAGATAATAGAGACCACAGACGAGCAGTTCTTAAAGAAATGCAGATCTTTTAAGTCTTTTGGATCGTAGCCACTTTTCACATAAGAAGCTAAAGCTTCACGGTAACGACCAGACTCTATAGGCAATAAACTGATGCCTTCAATGGCCTGTGTCACTTTGTTAAAGTGGGGCAGGTCAATGGAGCGGAAAAACAGATCGTCAATGTTCAAACCGCTGTTGCTGTTTTTATCGAAGAGTTTCAGTTTATCCACAGCCGCAGGAGTGCTTGGGATCACAGACTCCGCATAAGCCACGGCAACAGGGCCAGCCAGACTCATAAACAAGTCGTTGGCGTCTAAACGTATGGTTTCACCAATGTCGATGCCGGCACGGCGGAAGTAGTTTTCGTCGTAGTCTGTAGTCACAGCCTGAGCTGTGAGGATGTTGAAAATCTGCTGGGAAATATACTGGTTGGCATATTTTTCCATCGCATTCACATCAATATGCTGAATTTCGCCATCATCGGTTTCTTCGGCATAACGCATAATGTCGTTAGAAATCAGCATCATCGCATTCCATGGGCGAATGCGGTGCATCACGCTGGACTCGGCGCTGTCTTCATTTTCCAGGTTGTACGAGAAATCCCATTCTTCTGCCAGATACTTACATAACAAACGACCTGAGTTGATATGTAAAGCTTCTGACATCTCCACGCCGTGATCGGTAATATTCGGCAGAATACAGATACCGCTGGTGAAGATAGGTTCAAATACAAAAGAGTGGCCAGCGTTGGCTTCGTTTTCTGTTTCCGGTCTGGTGTCGAAGGTTTTCGCCATATAAGCGTATTGCTGGGCCAAACCAAACTCAGACGCCATACCAGAACCTGTACCACCGCCAGCACTGAAAATATAAAAATACAAACGGGACTGGTTGGCTTTGATGCCACAGGAGTCAATCAGATAAGAGTGAATGAATTTCCAGTCCGGGTTGGAGAATTTCTGCGTATCTTTGTTCAGTATAATTTTGGCAAGGTATTGGCCAAGGATAGGAGCGTTACCTGCACCACCGGCATGAACTTCCGACAAGTCCATGATTTTCATTTTGTTGTAATCTTGCAGGAAATTGGATTTCTCACCCTTGTGAGAAAAACGAATCCGGCCTTCAATGTCTTTATCCAAATCGCCTAGCATCACCAAAGGTTCGATCAGGAATACGGGTTTGACCTGATGAGATTTATCCAGATTCAAACCTTTTTTAATCCAGCGCACAGGGCGGTATTCGGTTTCTTTTTGCTGACGCTCTTCAATATTAAATTCGTTCATATAAAAGCTGCGGGCGTTATACACAAGAGAAGCCACGTCCAGCGCTATATTGGAGCCACATCGGCCTAAACCTATTAAACAGACAGAAGGGAACTGTTGTTGTCGTCTGTTAACATCTTCCACTTCGGAAGCTGGAATAGGGAAAACACTATTTCGTAAGGCATCCAGGTTGGACAAGATCCGACTCAGGTCGCGTTCAGTGAAATACATGTAGCGGCCTGAACCAAAATTCAGGTCAGCTTCAGTTTCAGTCGCAGAGAATGGACGCACTGTTAAATTGACATCGTCTTTACCGGCGCTGCTTTTTATCACTTTTGTACTCATGGATGACCTTCCGGGCTATTTTTATTGTTCTGTTCTGCTATCTATTCGAGTCATAAACATAGACTTAGCTGCCTATTATTACAATTGGCATGAAGAACAGTACAGCAAAATCATTGAAGAGAATTGAACTTTTTGATAATCAAGAAAAGAAAACTGAAAAATACCGCTGTTATCCTGCCACACGAAGAAATAAATGGGATCAGAAGCTGTCGATTTTAGTTGTTTGCTTCTGATCCCATCTCCCCTGATCGTTACATATTTGGCCCTACATATTCGGATAGTTTGGACCGCCGGCACCTTCAGGTGTGACCCAGGTGATGTTCTGGCGTGGGTCTTTAATATCACAGGTTTTACAGTGAATGCAGTTCTGCGCATTGATCTGCAGTCGTGGTTGATTGTGCTCTTCCACTATTTCGTAAACACCTGCAGGGCAATAACGCTGTGCCGGTTCGTCATATAAGGCTAAGTTCACCAGCACTGGAATAGAAGTATCAGCCAATTTTAAATGGCAGGGCTGATCTTCTTCATGGTTGGTGTTGGATAAATACACCGAAGACAAACGATCAAAGCTTAAAACCTGATCCGGTTTAGCATACTGAATTTTTGGCGCTTCAGAGGCTTGCAGTAAAGTTTGATGATCAAAAGTGTCATCTTTTAAGGTGAAAGGCAGCTTACCGGCAAAAATATTCTGGTCCAGCGTATTAAAAGCACCGCCCCAAAATGAACCAAACTTATGCATGGCAGGGCCGAAGTTACGGCTTCTGAACAATTCATCGAATAACCAACTTTGCTCGAAATGCTGTGCAAATTCAGTTAAATCAGTACCAGCTTGACCTTGCTGCAGTGCAGCAAAAATAGTTTCAGCGGCTAGCATGCCGGATTTCATCGCGGTATGGTTGCCTTTAATTTTGGCAAAGTTCAGCGTACCAGCATCGCAGCCCACCAAAACTCCACCAGGGAAGGTCATTTTAGGTAAGCTGTTCAAGCCACCTTTGGCAATAGCGCGGGCGCCATAGGACACACGTTTTCCACCTTGCAAATACTGTTTAATAACAGGGTGCTGTTTGTAACGCTGAAATTCTTCGAAAGGACTCAGATGTGGATTGCTGTAGTTCAGATCAACGATTAAACCTACCACAATTTGCTGACCTTCAGCGTGGTATAAATAACCACCACCACTGGTATCCTGTTGCAATGGCCAGCCAGCGCTGTGCACCACTAAACCTTGTTGATGCTGCTCTGCCGGCACATCCCAGATTTCTTTAAAGCCTAAGGCGTAATGCTGAGGAGAGCGGTCTTTATCCAGCGAAAAGCGGGAAATCAATTCTTTACCTAAATGGCCACGGCAGCCTTCTGCAAAAACAGTGTATTTACCACGCAGTTCCATCGCAGGTACGTAGCTGTCTTTATGACTGCCATCATGGGCTACACCCATTTCGCCAGTAACAATGCCTTTGACTACATCATCTTCAATCAGTAACTCTGCAGCGGTAAAACCTGGAAATATCTCAACACCCAGTTGCTCAGCCTGAGTGGCTAACCAGCGACATAAATTGCCCATGGATACAATGTAGTTGCCTTCATTGTGCATGGTTTTTGGCACCAGAAAATTGGGTAACTTTTGCGCGGCAGTTTCGTCTTTTAACAAATAGATGTGGTCATGCGTAACCGCTGCAGTAACGGGTGCATTCATTTTTTGCCAGTCGGGGAATAGCTCATTTAAAGCGCGGGGTTCAAACACAGCACCAGATAAAATGTGGGCTCCGACTTCAGAGCCTTTTTCAACGACACACAAACTTATTTCAGTGCCCGCTGTTTTGGCCTGTTGGGCTATGCGGATAGCGGTAGACAAACCCGCAGGGCCTGCACCAACTATAACAACATCAAATTCCATCGATTCACGTTCAACCACAACAACCTCAACTTATCCACCTTTTTGTCTGGCTTTTTGCCTTATTCTGCTGATGGATGATTAACTTGACATAAAATTCATATCTTCTGCGCTTGCTAGGGTATTTCAGGTTGACGTTAACGTCAACAGTAAGTAGATTGATGACCTGGAAATAATCAGCTTTACCTTAACGTCAACTTAGTGCTGAGCGTAACTGCCGAATGGGGTTTTTATGAAGATTTTAGTACCGGTCAAACGGGTCATAGATTACAACGTCAAAGTACGGGTAAAGGCCGATCAAAGTGGTGTGGATTTAGCAAATGTCAAAATGGCACTAAATCCGTTTTGTGAAATTGCGGTAGAAGAAGCGGTGCGGCTTAAAGAAGCAGGAATTGCCACAGAAGTGGTGGTGGTCTCTATCGGTACTGCTGCGGTACAGGAACAACTGCGTACTGCCTTGGCTTTAGGCGCGGATCGCGCTTTACAGATTGAAACTGAATTAAGCTTAGATTCGCTGCAAGTAGCGAAGTTACTGAGCAAAGTAGTGGCAGACGAGCAGCCACAACTGGTGATTTTAGGTAAACAAGCCATAGACTCAGACAACAACCAGACAGGCCAGATGCTGGCAGCATTAACTGGGATGGGTCAGGGCACTTTTGCATCCAAAGTGGTTGTGGCTGATGGCAAAGTAAAAGTAACCCGTGAAATAGACGGTGGTTTACAGCAAGTGGAACTTACTTTGCCAGCTGTGGTATCAACAGACCTGCGTTTAAATGAACCACGTTACGCTTCACTGCCTAACATCATGAAAGCCAAGAAAAAACCTTTAGATGTAAAAGCGGCAGACAGCTACGGTGTGAACCTAAGTTCTAACGTGACTACTGTCAAAGTCACAGCCCCTGCTAGTCGTAAAGCGGGTGTTATCGTCAGCTCTGTTGATGAGTTAGTAGCCAAATTAAAACAAGAAGCGAAGGTGATCTGATGAGCATTTTAGTGATAGCGGAACACAACAATCAGAGCCTGAAGGCAGATACCTACAAAGCGGTGAAAGCAGCCAGCCAGATTGGCGGCGATATTCATCTGCTAGTGGCAGGTTTTAACTCTGCCGCCGCAGCAGCGGAAGCAGCCACTTTGGCAGGTGTCAGCAAGGTACTGCATGCTGATTCAGCAGCTTATCAGCATCAACTGGCTGAAAATATCAGTTTACTGGTGACAGAACTGGCGAAGGATTATCAACATGTGGTCGCCAGTGCGACTACACATGGTAAAAACTTTTTACCCCGTGTCGCCGCTTTGTTAGACGTTGCACAAATTTCCGATGTGATAGCCATTGAAAGCGCCGACACCTTTGTACGACCAGTGTATGCCGGTAATGCGATAGCGACAGTAAAAAGCAGCGACGCCATTAAAGTGCTGACTGTACGTTCTGCAGCTTTTGATGCTGTGGATACAGGCAACAACGCTGCTGTTGAAACGATCAACCTTGCGAAAGATGCTGGAGTATCGAGTTTTGTCAGTGAAGAGCTGACCAAATCAGAGCGCCCTGAACTGACTGCCGCTAAGGTCATCATCTCTGGCGGTCGTGGTATGCAAAACGGTGAAAATTTTGCGCTTTTAAACGGGATAGCCGACAAGCTGAACGCCGCTATTGGTGCATCACGCGCAGCAGTAGACGCTGGTTTTGTGCCGAATGATATGCAGGTCGGCCAGACAGGTAAAATTGTTGCGCCAGATTTGTATATTGCTGTGGGTATTTCCGGTGCTATTCAGCATTTGGCAGGTATGAAAGACTCTAAAGTGATAGTTGCTATCAATAAAGACCCTGAAGCGCCTATTTTCCAGGTGGCGGATTATGGTCTGGTCGGCGATTTGTTTGCGATTTTGCCTGAGCTCGAATCCAAAATTTAACTTTTAGCATCATTTGATCTGAGTAAGGAGGGCCTGCTTTGGCTCTCTTTACTCAAGTTAATAAATTGCTTACAAATTTCTTCTGTAACTCTCTTGTCCCCTTTGATTTCGATCTCTAAGATAGGCAACTAATGCGCTGTTGCAAGGCTTTTCGCCATTTGGGTGAGCGAGCTGTTCAGGAGATGAAAAATGAAAAAAACGTTAATTCTCGGAGCCTTTGTGTTGTCACTTGCAGGATGCGCGACAGTGCCAGCCAATAAAGAAAGTCTGACCACTCAACTTGATGGTCCTTTGGCGCAACTTCAGCTCAACACCCGCCAGTTACAATTAAGACTGGAACGATTAACCGAAAATAAAGAATGTCAGCAAGACAATCAGTGCAAAGTGATTGGAGTAGGTGCTCGCCCTTGCGGCGGGCCAGATCAGTTTCTGACGTACTCCACACAGCATACAGATGAAAAAATGTTAAGCTACACCAACGAGCGATACCAGAAGCTAAAAAAGCAGCAAAATGAAAAGCTTGGCCTGATGTCAACTTGTCAGATGCTGGTGCCGCCACAGAGCGCTTGTGTAGCGCAGAAATGTGTAATAGGGCAGCCAGCCAGTTAATTGCTTATAGTTAAGAAAAATATTCAGAGAGAACCATGACCATACAACCTTTGTTCGTTTTAAGTGCTGTTTTGGCTGTGGTTTTGGTTTTTAGTTTTTGGGCGCTCGCTTACTGCCGCAGAAAGGCCACTCAATTACAGCAAGAATTAACCTCGCTTCAAACTACAAATCAACTTCAGGCTCAGCAAAGTCAACACGATCAACAGCTATTGCAACAAATTCACCTGCAGCTGCAGCAAGCTCAGGATGACTTTAAAGACTTAAGTTACCAACAGCAAAAGTACGCCGCAGAATTAGCCCGTAGCCAAAGCCAGTATCAGCAGGTGTCAGAACTTTGGACTGAGTTAAAACAGCAGTACCAGAGCCAGCAGCAGGATTATATGCAGTTGCAGCGCGAACACAGTGCTTTGCAAATCAGTTTGAAAGAAAAGCAGCAGCATTTTGCCGAGCAACAGGCGTTGTTGCAAAACAGCAAACAACAACTCAGTCTTGAATTTCAGCAGCTGGCACAGCAAATTTTTGAAGATAAGTCGGTGCGTTTCCAGGCGACTAATCAGGAAGCGTTAAACAGCTTATTGAATCCGTTTCGTCTGCAGTTAGATGCCTTTAAAAGTAAAGTGGAAGATATTCACCTCAAAGACAGCCAGCAGCAGGCACTGTTGAACCACGAACTGCAGCATTTAAAAATCCTCAATCAGCAGATCACTGAAGAAGCGCATCAACTGGCTGTGGCCTTAAAAGGCCAGAAAAAGACGCAAGGCAACTGGGGCGAACTGGTGCTGGAAAATGTGCTGGAGCGTTCAGGCTTGAGGGCGGGGCAGGATTATCAGCGCGAGTTTTCTGTGACTCAGGAAGATGGCAATAAACTGCGGCCTGATTTAGTGGTGTTTTTGCCCCAAGGCAAACATTTGATTATTGATGCCAAAGTCTCCTTAAATGCCTATAGCCGTTATATCAATTCAGAAGACGATACAGAGCGTAAACTGGCGCTGCAGGAGCATGTGGCGTCTATGGCCGCCCGTATCAAAGAGCTGTCTGATCGGAACTATCACAAGTTGCCGGGCCTGAATTCTCCTGACTTAGTCTTTATGTTTGTGCCTATAGAGTCGGCTTTTGTTGAAGCGCTAAAAGCCGATGAAACTTTGTTTCAGCAAGCGTTGAATCAAAATGTACTGGTGGCGACGCCAACCACTTTGTTAACCAGCCTGAATATAGTACGGCAGTTATGGCGCTACGAAGAGCAGCATAAGCACACGGCTGAATTGGCCAAACGTGCTGATGCGGTGTTTAATAAACTTCGCACCTTCCTGACCACCTTTTTACGGGTGAAAGAGAGCTTAAACAAAGCGCAGGAAGCTTATGAGACTGCTGAAAGTCAGCTGTATAAGGGCAGGGCGAATCTGGTGAAACAGGTCAATGAATTTAAAGAGTTAACGCCAGCCATTCAGGCTGAGCTGCCAGAGTATTTTGTCGAAAAATCGCAGATTGAGTTTGACTCAGACGCTGTGCCTGAAGCAAAAACCTCGTCGGCGCCATAAAGCACTATGGAGCTTTGAGTTGTCAGGTTTATACTAACGGCCTTTTTTGATTGCAGAGAATTTCAGTGAGTACTTCAGATTTCAGCGCCTTTATCCAACTCCTTACACAAAAGCTTGAAAACAACAGCTGGCAAAAGCTGCTGTTAAGCAGTTATCAGGGCGAGGATACCAGCCTGATGCGAATTGAAGTACGGCCTGTGGTGTTAAAAGATGTTGCGCATTTAAGTTTTTTATACCGGCATAAAACCCGCGATATCACCAAAAACTTTGCCGTGACTGAAGGACTGCAACAGATCCAAACTTTATTAGGCACCGAATTCAAAGCTGCCCATTTCACAGCTACAGATAGCGAAACTCAATTGAGTGTCAGCAAAAAAGGCAAAGTGTTAAGCAGCACTAAGGCTATTAAGCAGGCAGCTGTCAGCCCAACGGCATTAACCCATGACAAAGAAAAACAGCGTTTTCTGACGCTGGACAGGCCTTTTTTACAACAGCTTGGTGTGACTGATGCCAACCATAAGCTGGTGCCCGCTATGTCGCGCAAATGGAAGCAGATTAATAAGTTTGTCGAAGTCTTTGACCGGGCTTTAAATCAAACCGGTTTAAAACAAAAACCTGCTGTGCATATTGCCGACTTTGGCTCGGGCAAAGCCTATTTAACCTTTGCGGTGCATGACTACCTGACACACCAGTTAGGGCTTGATGCCAAAGTGACAGGAGTGGAGCTGCGTCAGGAGCTGGTGGATTTATGCAATGGTGTGGCTTGTGATTTGAATTTGCAGGGCATTGGTTTTGAGCAGGGCGATGTCAAACATTTCCAGGCCAAAGGCATAGACGTGATGATAGCGCTGCATGCCTGCGATATAGCTACAGATTACGCCATTCATATGGGCATTCGTACCGGCGCTTCAATGATTATGTGTTCACCTTGTTGCCATAAACAACTGCGGCCGCAACTGATCAGCCCGCCACTGCTGCAACCTATGCTCAAACACGGTATTCATTTAGGTGAACAAGCCGAAATGCTCACCGACAGCCTGCGTGCCTTGCTGCTGGAAGCTTATGGCTATGACACTCAGGTGTTTGAATTTATCTCTCTGGAACACACCAGCAAAAACAAAATGATCCTGGCGGTTAAAAGCCAAAAGCCGAAAAGCCGCGAACAAATTTTGGCCCAGGTGCAACAAATCAAAACCTTCTACGGTATACAGCAGCATTGTCTGGAAGAGTTATTGCTGCAGTCGGAGTGATTCAGGCCCGTTCTTCTGTCTCATAACGGAGCGGGCAACTACAACGCAGACACGCCGTAGATACATCCCTGTAGGCTCCTGTGGACAGGGTCTGCAAACGTAGTAGCCCGTCCGTTTCCTAAGTTCCTTTGCATCATCACTTTGTGCCAAGAGCCGCGATGCCTGTACCACTGGGCGAATATACAGTGTTATCTGCTTTTACCAGAAACCAGGCACGCTTGGACAAACCAAAAGGCACATTTATTTGTTGCTGAAGAAGGAAAAACACTCTAATTTAGATACTTAGAGTGGACCAACCTAAAAATAACAGGCCAGAGAAAAGAAATAATGTGCCTGCACGCTTTGGAACTCGTCTTGCAGCAGTTGACTGTAATCAATTGATTTTTATCAATAGGTTAACAATGATGCGCCATCTGGTAGAACCAGAGAAAGCGTGCCAGCACAATATACAAATGTTATGTGTTTTCATGAGGTATCAGTTTAATGTCCAACGTATTGAATGTAGCTAAGTCTCGTAATGCCAAGTCGGAATTTAAAATGTTGATTGTTTTGGCATTTTGTTTAGTTGCTTTGTCATTTTTTGCAATAGGCTTTATGTATGCTCAAGCGCCAGCAATCACCATTTTGATAAAGCTTCTGGCAACCATGGGTGCTGTAAATATTGCCATGGTTTTCTATACAATTAAAAAATTCAACGCTTTATCAAACACATAACAAGGCGCTATTGTCGCCACTATCGTGGCTGGGACGGCTTACGCTGCGCTCCAGCTGCCCCAAAGCTTAGCGTTAGTGGTGAATGATGAATCGAGTCCTTTTGTTTATCTTTACTTTTATTAGCTTGCATGGGATCGCTGAGGAATCAGAGGCTCCAGAAGCTATCTAGATAGAATCAGATGAAATGGTTTCTTGCACTCCACGCGTGTTAAGCCGTGGCGATGTTCTTCGAGTTAATCTTAGTGGGCACCACGGTAAGGAGCTTGCCTTATATAGGCACGATGAAAACTTATGGCTATTTTTGGTAGTTGGCTCACCGCCATCAACCATGAAGTCTTTAATATCTTCTCAACAGTTTGAAAGTGCAAAGGAAATTGAAATAGCCCCAACCACAACTGGGTATCGGTGGGATAACAAAGGCGGTAATGAGACGATATTTTCTAAGCCAGGGAAATATACACTCTATGTAAGTGAAAACCTAGAAAGTCAGCGAGGCGGCTATAAATGCGAGCTATTTGTGAAAAACCACTAACAAGCAAAGGCAGCATTTCCCTGCGGGCTGGACGCGCTATCGCGCGCCGCTGCTTTGGTAGTTATAAGCACATGGAAGCCTGCATTCAATGAACAAGTACAAATTGAGATTAATTGGCATTTTAGTGGTTCAGTTGATCGTCACAGTAATACACAAAACATCTACAACTAGCTTTGACGCTACCAACTTTTACTATTTAGAGAATTGGACATACTGGCTAGGAATGAGTTGGGGTATTTTTGCTATTGTCTATGCCTTCAAATTAAGCTGTCCTCAATGTGGCTCAAGGCAAGTTTTTCGTGGACTTAGTGTCTTTTCGTTACGTTGGCCACAAGACCATTGTCATAAATGTGGAGCAAAAATTGAATAGTGCTTATAACAAGTTAAATCAGCGGAAAACCACTCGCTGGCGGCGCCAAAACGCACGCGTTTTCCGCTGTTTAAAGCGTTAGGCATCAATGAAGATTCTTTTATTACTAGCAACATTTTTTATGAGTCAAAAGGTGTTTGCCTCTATCACATATTGTGAGATTGCCTTTTCCAATGGAACAGAGGCAAGTTATGTATCTGGTCTCTACAAGGATGCTGAAATAGTTATAGAGCTGGGGCCTGAAATCGGAAAAGTCGGCGAAAATATAAGTAAGTACAGCGTGTTAGGCGTCTGGAAAGGTGAAGTTGGTGAGTATGTTTATTTGTCAACAAATGAAGCGGTTCCAGTGTTCTTCGGAAAACCGATAGAGCCTAACTTGTTGGAATCGACTTATCGTTATCAATTTCATCGATGCCCTTTTATGAAGGATGTGCTCATTTCAAAATTTGGTCCTGCTCAAAAACCGTCATCCACTTTTTTCAATAGAAATCATGCATCAAGCTTGCTGGTGTGGGTTGCGTTGTTTGGTTTGTTAGCAACGGCTGGTTTAAATGTTTTGCTGTATCGTTGGCTAAAGCCTAACAAGTAAATTTTATCGTCAGCAAAAATCGCTGGCTGCAACGTCAAACCGCTGCGCGGCTTTCCGCGCTAAATTTAGAAGTTAAGGTCCGCTTCACACTCCTAGCAGCCATAGCGTATTTCAAAGGGGAGGGCTTTTAATCGGTCAAACTCCAAATTTTAGTTAAAAAAAATCGACTATTGAGTCGGTTGATTGTTGGTTGGTTGGTTGCGGGAGCCGGATTTGAACCGGCGACCTTCGCCACGGGGTTATAAAGGGGGGACAGGTGAGTTATCGGGCTGCTCTAGTATTTTATATCCTGAATTTCAGGCACAAAAAAACCGACTAAAAAGTCGGTCTTAAAGTTGGTTGCGGGAGCCGGATTTGAACCGACGACCTTCGGGTTATGAGCCCGACGAGCTACCAGGCTGCTCCATCCCGCGTCCGTGTCTTAACACCGAGCAGAGTGTGTTAAGTGGGGTACTACTTCTCTAAATTACTTAAGAAAACTTAAGTTGGTTGCGGGATCCGGATTTGAACCGTCGCCCTTCGCCACGGGGTTATAAAGAGGAGCCCGAGGGCTAAGTTACTTTATAACGCCTATCACGAATTGGTTGCGGGAGCCGGATTTGAACCGACGACCTTCGGGTTATGAGCCCGACGAGCTACCAGGCTGCTCCATCCCGCGTCCGTAACTTAACACCGAGCAGAGTGTGTTAAGGTTGTACTGCATTCACGTTATTTACTTAAACATTCAAACTAAATTTATTTGCTTAAGTTGGTTGCGGGAGCCGGATTTGAACCGTCGCCCTTCGCCACGGGGTTATAAAGAGGAGCCCGAGGGCTAAATTACTTTA
>Ga0247725_1000645_pt1 | contig 22564 bp, 18 predicted proteins | sample OKSTACKMCFT3sol_FD_183021 | JGI IMG/M metagenome (GOLD analysis project Ga0247725, IMG submission 183021) | Subsurface sediment microbial communities from gas well in Oklahoma, United States - OK STACK MC-FT3-sol | ecosystem: Environmental > Terrestrial > Deep subsurface > Rock core/Sediment...
CCTGCTGCTCGATCCGGCGCGACATGTCGTAGGCGGCCGACGACAGCTCGTTGGCACCGCCGGTGATGGTCTTCACCCCGGCCGAGACCTGGGCGACGGCGCTCTCCAGCGCCGAGGCGGCGGAGTTGAAGTCGGCGCGAAGCTGCTCGTAGGCGGCTGAGAAACGGGTGTCGATCTGAACGCGCAGATCGCCGTCAGCCAGCGCCTTCAGCCCCTGGGCCAGCTGACTGACCACTTCGGCCTGCTCGGCGGCGGCGTGCTGCTCGGCCTCGCGCGCCTTGGCCTGCGCCTCGCGCATGGCGACGGTGTCGCGATAGTCCTGCCACAAGGCGATCAGGACATCCCGGCCGCCGATCTTGGCCGGGATGACGGTGGCCAGCACCGGCAGGAGCTCGCCGTCCAGCCGCTGGTGCAGCCATTCGAAACGGATGTAGCCCTTGGCGAAGGCTTCCTGAATCCGCGAGACGACCAGATCCTCGGATCGACCGCCGCACGGCTGCAGCTCGGGCGACAGACGGCTTGGCGTGACGCCCAGAAGATCCTTGCGCGCGCAGCCCATCAGCCGCTCCATCGCCGGATTGCAGTCGACGATCACGCCATTCTCAATGACGTAGTAGCAGTCCGGCGAATTCTCGAAGATGAAATTGGCCACGTCCTGGCGAGCGGTGTCTTCGGTCTTGCGTCGAAACATACGGGTCTCCTGTCAGGAGGAGACTAAGGGCCTTAAAGTAAACAAGATGTAGACTATGAACGACCCGCACCGCGATACGGGCCGTTCTAAAGATGAAATTTCCACGACATCCAGAGAAATAAGGTTTCCGCTACGTCACCTCTAACCGCCGCAAGAAGAACGCGTAGGAAGAACGCTCAAACCCCAGGTCAGGCCGACAGGGCGATCAGCACCATCGGGATCACCGTCCCGACACCCAGCAGGATCCAGGAGAGCGTCTTCTCGCGCCCATAGGCGACCGCCATCCAGGCGCCCAGCACGGTGGCGGCGGCCAGGGCGATCGAGACCAGCAGGAAAATCGCCTTCAGCAGCGTCACGGCCAGCTTGGGCTTGGCCGGGGTTTTGGCCTCGGGCGCCTTGGCCTCAGGCGCCTTCGCGGCCGCCGGCGCCGCCTTGGCCGCTTCGGCGGCGGGCGGGCCGGGCCGCTTGCCGCGCGCCTTGTAGGCCTGGACCTTGTGGACCATGCCCAGCTTCTCGACCACGGGCGGCGGGACGTACCCCTCGCGCGCCTCGTGCAGCTTGTAGATCTGCAGCGCGCCGGTCAGGGCGAACAGCAGCACGCTGGGCGCGATCAGCAGGCCAAGATAGGTGTGAATACGACGAACGGCCGCGAAGCGCAGAGCCGGGTTGCTGCGAGGCTTGGGCGGGCTGGCCATGTCGAAGCTCCTGAAGCGTTTAAGCTCAAGCTTCTCCCGCCGACCGGGACCGCGCCTAGCGCCAGATCAAATTCTATCCGCCCTTGCCGCCGTCCAGGTTCGCCAGCCTGGGCGTGTCCAGCACCGCGCCGCCATCGGCCAGCATGCGGTCGATGCGGGCCTTCCGCGACTTGAAGGCCGCCAGTTCCGAGCCCGCCAGCACCGTGCCCTGCGGGACCTTGGCGCCGATCGGATTGACCCGCTGGCCGCGCTGCCAGATCTCGTAGTGCAGGTGCGGGCCTGACGCGAGGCCCGTGGAGCCGACATAGGCCACCACCTGGCCCTGGCGGACCTTCACGCCCGGCCGGATGCCGGGGGCGTAGCGCGAGATGTGGCCGTAGCCGGTGTCCCAATTGCCCGAGTGGCGGATGCGCAGCCAGTTGCCGTAGCCGCCCCAGCGGCGGGCCTCCAGAACCACCCCATCGCCGGCGGCCAGGATCGGCGTGCCCGTGCCCGCCCCGAAATCGACGCCTTGGTGGGCGCGGGTGTAGCCCAGCACCGGGTGCCTGCGCATGCCGAAGCGGGACGTGATCCGCGCGCCGTCGACCGGCGTGCGTAGCAGGAAGCCTTTGATGTTCTTGCCCAGCTCATCGAAGAACTGCGGCTTGCCCTCGCCGTCGCGGCGGTCGAAGGAGTAGAACTTCTGGCCCTTGACCTCGGCGTATTCCAGGTCGCCGGCCTCGATCGTGCGGCCGCTCTCCGTGACCTTGCGCTCGAACACCAGGCAGAAGCGGTCGCCTTCCTGGATGTCGCGCGAAAAATCGATCTTGTGCGAGAACAGCTTGGCCGCCTGGCTGATCACCTGCGGGGTGCCGCCGACGCTGGCCACGCTCTCGTAGAACGAGCCGTTCATCTCGCCGCACGCGACCTTCTTCTCGTCGCGGACCTTTTCCTCCAGCTCGCGCAGGCGCAGGGCGCCGTCGAAGGTGCGCGAGACGGTCAGGGTCGAGGACGGGCTGGCCCGCATGGACAGGCCGATCAGCCGCGCCGGGCCCCGCTGGTCCCGACGTTGCGCGATGGCGGTCTCGAAGGCCATGCCGGCCTTGATGTTGACGGTGTCGATCGCGCCCTGCAGGACCGAGACGACTTGGCGAGCCTCTTCAGGCGTCACGCCGGCGCGCTGCACCGCGCCCAGCAGGGTCTCGCCCGGACGCACCTTGACCTCGACGTTCTCCGGACGCTCGAAGCCGGGCTGAGCCTCGGCGCCGGCGAAGGCGACGTGCTGCAGGGCGGCCAGGGCGGCGGGATCCAGCGCCGTCTTGTCGGCGGGGGCCCTCACGTCATCGGCGGTCAGCTTCAGGCCCAGGCCCAGAGCGGCCAGACCGGCGATGGCGGTAAAGAGCCTCGGCGCCCAGCGCGTGGCGCTGCGTCGCGGATCGAATTCCTGCATCGTGCCCCCGTCGATATCGACGCCGCGCAAGTCAGTTGCGTACGGCCGGGAAGCCCCCCGGCGCCCGCGCCGGACCTTGGTCACGCCCGTCACCGGCGGCAAGGACTATTCGGCGTTTCGGTCGATTTGTCACGGGGCGGAGCGAGTCGCAAGCTAAGCCGTTGACCTAAAAAGAAAACGCCCACCGTTTCCGGCGGGCGTCTTGGGTACGCTTACTGTTACGCTTACTAAAATCAGTCGCCTTAGGCGGCGTTGATCTGCTCGTTCGGGTCGCGCAGGACGTAGCCGCGGCCCCAGACGGTTTCGATGTGGTGCTTGCCGTGCGCCGAAGCGGCCAGCTTCTTGCGCAGCTTGCAGATGAAGACGTCGATGATCTTCAGCTCGGGCTCGTCCATGCCGCCGTACAGGTGGTTCAGGAACATTTCCTTGGTCAGGGTCGTGCCCTTACGCAGGGAGAGCAGCTCGAGCATCTGATATTCCTTGCCGGTCAGATGCACGCGGTTGCCGTTCACTTCGACGGTCTTGGCGTCGAGGTTGACGACGATGTCGCCAGTCTTGATGACCGACTGGGCGTGACCCTTCGAGCGACGGACCACCGCGTGGATGCGGGCGATCATTTCGTCCTTGTGGAAGGGCTTGGTCATGTAGTCGTCGGCGCCGCCGGCGAAGGTCTTGACCTTGGTGTCGATCTCCGACGAGCCCGACAGGATCATGATCGGCGTGTTGATCTTGGCGACCCGCAGGGTGCGCAGAACGTCGATGCCGCTCATGTCCGGGAGGTTCAGGTCCAGCAGGATCAGGTCGTAGTCATAGATCTTGCCCAGATCCACGCCTTCCTCGCCCAGATCGGTCGTATAGACGTTGAAGCCTTCGGACTTCAGCATCAATTCGATCGTCTGCGCGGTCGCGCTGTCATCCTCGATCAACAGTACGCGCATGAGCCCCTCCACGCCATTCAGGCGTAATTCGACGTCTTGGCGGAATGACCGCCGGTTAAACCCTTCGACCATCCTGCCGGAGAGTTAATTTAAGACTGGTTAATGGTGAATGTTCGTGTTGGTCGAATGGTTAATCTGATTTGCGAATCGGGTGCAAGCCGTCCGCTGACGCTTTGGCACATTGGTCGCAGGCGCCGCACCCAGCGTTTCCGGGCCTTCCAAAATGGGCTCGCCAAGGTCGAAAACCGATAACCGCCAAGCGTCACCGGCCGTCCGCAACCGTTAACCCGAGGTCGTAGCACAGGGCGGCCAAGCTGCTATTGCGGCGTTCTGTCGCGAGATTTCTGGCCGTTGCTTTGAGGCCGCCAGCGCTCTTCTCATCGTCGCCGATCCGAAACCTGCGACGCCGCGACGCGGCGTTTCAGATCAAGTTTTCGTCCGCCAGCCATCCTGCGGCCCGCAGCTTGGCGACCGAGGCGCGGCTGACCGGGGCGCTCTGGCCGTCGACGAGGCGCAGGCGCAGGTTCCGGCCGTCGCGCTCGACGCCGACGATGGCCCGCCGCGCCACCCACCAGGAGCGGTGGGTCTGCAGGCCCTCGACGCCGGCCAGCCCCGCGGTGACCCGCGCCAGCGGCCCCATTTCGAGTCTGGATCCATGTTCGGTGCGCACCCGGACATAGTGGTCCTCCATCCTCAGATAGAGGACGGCGCCGGGGTCGATGGTCGCGGCGGGCGCCGCCACCGGGACCAGCGCCTCGCGCGCGTGGGCGCGCGCGAGCGGGCGGATGCGGATGAAATAGTAGGCCAGGACGATCGGCGTCGTGATCGCCACGCATTGGCCGTACCAGGCCAGCGGCGTGACCAGCCGGTCGATCTCCGGCCACAGGGCGATCGCCACGAGGCGCAGCGGCGCGCCTTGCAGCAAGGCGCCGATCAGCACGACGGGCGGCAACACCGCCCAGTGCGGCCAATCCCGACGCCAGGCGAGCGCCAGGCCCAGCCGCGCCAGCCCGCTGATCACCGCCATGCCGGTGACGACGCTGCCGACCCAGTAGGCGATCCGGACCGGGACTCCGCCATTGAAGAAGCTGCCGAACGGCCCCATCAGCCCCAGCAGCACGCCGATGCCGACGGCGACGGCCAAGTCGATCGCCCATTCGCGGGCGGTTCCCAGCAGCGGCGGCATGGTGCGGACGGCGGTCATGTCCTTCGTATAGAGCCAGCTTTGGCGGAGTCGCCAGCCTGCGCCCGCTCGCCCGCCCGCGAACCCGTTCGCCCATTCGCGCAGCGGCGCTGGCGAAGACCCGTACCGACGGCGAAAGCGGCGACATCGTCATCCGCTCGAAGGACCGTCATGTCGCTCCGCGCCCTCCTCGCCGCCGCCCTGCTGACGGCGGCCGCCACCCCCGCCCTGGCCGCCAACGCCGGCTTCATGGTGCTGAAGCAGCCCCGCCCCGACGCGCCGCCGGTCGAGGTCGGGGTCTGGTATCCGACCGACGCCGCGCCCTCGCCGATGCGCCTGGGCCTGAACGCCCAGACCGTCGCCGCCGGCGCGCCGATCGTCGGCGAGCGCCTGCCGCTGATCGTGATGTCGCACGGCAACGGCGGCTTCTTCGGCGGCCACGCCGACACCGCCCAGGCCCTGGCCGAAGCCGGCTTCGTCGTCGCGGCGCTCACCCATCCCGGCGACAACTATCGCGACCAAAGCCGGGCTACGGCCATGGCCGATCGCCCGGCCGCGGTATCCTCCCTGATCGGCTGGATGCTGGACGGCTCGCCGCTGAAGGCCAAGCTGGATACGGACCGCGTCGGCGCCTTCGGCTTCTCGTCCGGCGGCTTCACGGTGCTGGCAGCGGCGGGCGGCGAGCCGGACCTGTCGCGGATGGCCGACCACTGCCGCGCGGCTCCGAACAACTTCGACTGCAAGCTGACCGCCAGCCGGCCGGCGCTGGCGGGGGCCCTGACCGCGCCCTGGGTCCACGATCCGCGCATCAAGGCCGTGGTCGCCGCCGCCCCGGCGCTGGGCTTCACTTTCGGCGAGGATGGCCTGAGGGGGATCACCGCGCCGGTCCAGCTCTGGAAGGCGGCCGACGACCAGATCCTGCCCGGCGACGACTACGCCGAGGCCGTGCATCGGAACCTCAAGCGTCCGCACGACTATCGCGTGGTTGCGAACGCCGGGCATTTCGACTTCCTCGCGCCCTGCGCCACGACGCCGTCGGCGGACCTGGCCTATCTCTGCGCCAGCGCGCCGGGCTTCGACCGCCAGGCTTTTCACCGCGACTTCAACGCCGCCGTCGTCCGCTTCTTCACCGACCAATTGGTCGCACCCAAAGACGTCGCACCCGGGCGCTGATTTCATACCTGGTTAACCACGTTGCCCGACTGTGGCGACACGGAGGCAACGGCCAAGTTCGGCGCCTTCGTGGGGTTATCGGGGTCCAGCTTGCGCAGTCTCATCGCCGCCGTCGAACGTATCGACCCGCTGACGGTCTATGGTCGCGTGGCCGCCGTGAACGGTCTGCTGATCGAGGCGCGCGGCGGCCTGACCCGCCTGGCCGTCGGCGCCCGGGTCGAGATCGAGCGCCTGGGCCAGACCGCCCTGCCCGCCGAGGTCGTCGGCTTCCGCGAGACCCGCGCCCTGCTGATGCCGTTCGGCCCTGTCGAGGGCGTCGCGCCGGGCGCGGAGATTCGCATCGTTCCCGAAGGCGCCGTCGTACGCCCGACCAAGGCCTGGCTGGGCCGGATCATCAACGCCTTCGGCGAGCCGATCGACGGGCTTGGCCCCTTGCCCCAGGGCGAGGTCCCCTATCCGCTGAAGACTGCCCCGCCGCCGGCCCACGCCCGCGGCCGGGTCGGCGAGCGCCTGGACCTGGGCGTGCGGTCGATGAACGTCTTCACCACCACCTGCCGCGGCCAGCGCCTGGGCATCTTCGCCGGCTCGGGCGTCGGCAAGTCGGTGCTGCTCTCGATGCTGGCCAAGGAAGCCACCTGCGACGCCGTCGTCGTCGGCCTGATCGGCGAGCGGGGCCGCGAGGTCCGCGAGTTCGTCGAGGAGACCCTGGGCGAGGAAGGCCTGCGCCGCGCCGTCGTCGTCGTGGCGACTTCGGACGAGCCGGCCCTGACCCGCCGCCAGGCCGCCTACATGACCCTGGCGATCAGCGAGTACATGCGGGACCAGGACCTGGAAGTCCTGTGCCTGATGGACTCGGTCACCCGCTTCGCCATGGCCCAGCGCGAGATCGGCCTGGCCGCCGGCGAGCCGCCGACCACCAAGGGCTATACGCCCACCGTCTTCACCGAGCTGCCAAAGCTGCTGGAGCGCGCCGGGCCGGGCCCGATCCGCGCCGACGGCACCACCGCTGCCCCGATCACCGCCCTGTTCACCGTCCTCGTCGACGGCGACGACCACAACGAGCCGATCGCCGACGCCACGCGCGGTATCCTGGACGGCCACATCGTCATGGAGCGGGCCATCGCCGAGCGCGGCCGCTTCCCGGCCATCAACGTCCTGAAGTCGATCAGCCGGACCATGCCCGGCTGCCAGACGCCGGACGAGCGCGAGATCGTCAAGGGCGCGCGCCAGGTGATGGCCGCCTATTCGAACATGGAAGAGCTGATCCGCATCGGCGCCTATCGCGCCGGGGCCGACCCCGTGGTCGACCGCGCGATCCGTCTCAACCCCGCCATCGAGGCTTTCCTTAGCCAGGATAAGGAAGAGGCAACCAGTCTCGACGACTCCTTCGGCATGCTGGGCCAGATCCTGCAGAGTGAGTACTGATGACCAAGTGGGCCGCCTCGCTGATCCGCATCTCCACCCACGAGGTCGAGACCCTGCAAAAACGCCTCGCCGAGATCGTCGAGCGCCGCACCGCGGCCGAGCTGCGGGTGGCCATGCTGGACGCCGAGGCCGAGGCCGAAGCCAAGCGGGCCGAGGGCGACGCCAGCGCTGGCTGGTACATGATCGGCTATCGCGAAGGCCACAAACGCCGCCGCGCCGAGATGCTGGCGCAGATCGAGCTGTGCCAGGAGGAAGAGGCCGGCGCGCGCGACGCCCTGGCCGAAGCCTTCGAAAACCTCAAGAAGTACGAACACGTCGCCGAGCAGGCCAAGGTGCTGGCCGCCAAGAAGCAGGGCGCCTTCGAGGCCGCCCAGCTGGACGAGCTGGGCCTGCGCCGCAAGGCGGCGGGGTTCTAGATTTTAGATCCCGATCTCCCCGGCGAATGCCGGGGCCCAGATTCACCAGGAGAGGTTTGGGTGCTCGCGCTCAGCCGCATCACCAAACCCACATAGCCTTTCGACTTCGATCTGGGTCCCGGCATTCGCCGGGAAGGTCGGATGGAAAGGAAATCTCAAGCCGCCCGGCCCATGATTGCGGCATGAGCCTCATTCACGCGCTTCAGGAAACCGGCAGCGCCAATTCGCTGGCGACGCGCTTCCGTCGCGCGCGGGCCGCGCATGTCGTCGCCCTGATCGAGAAGACCTTCGCCGAACGCGGCCGGTGCCGCATCGCCGACCTGGGCGGCGAGCCGGCCTATTGGCGGCTGCTGTTCGACCACGATTTCCTGGCGTCGCGGAAGGTCCATGTCAGCCTGTTCAATCCGCAGCCGTTCACGGTGGACGATCCGCTGTTCAGCGCCGTGGTCGGCGACGCCTGCGATCTCTCGGAACATGCTGATCTCAGCTTCGACCTCGTCCATTCGAACTCGGTCGTCGAGCACGTCGGCGACTGGCCGCGCATGGAGGCCTTCGCCCGGGAATGCCGGCGCCTGGCGCCGCGCTACTACGTCCAGACGCCCTATTTCTGGTTTCCGATCGAGCCGCATTTCTCCGCGCCGCTCTTCCACTGGCGGTCCGAGCAGGCCCGCGCCCGCATGCTGCTGAAGCGCGGATACGGATGGTGGCCCAAGGCCGCGGACATGGGCGAGGCGATGCGCGCCGTCCAGCACGCCCGCCTGCTGGACAAGGCCCAGTTCAAATTCCTCTTCCCGGACGCGCGACACGTCGACGAGAAGATCCTGGTCGTCACCAAGTCGCTGATCGCGATCCGCGACTAGCGCCCGCTAGTCAAAGCGAGCGAAGACCTTGTGCGCGAAGGTCGCCAGGACGTTATCGACCTGATCCCAGCGGACCGTGCGCCAATCGATTTCCGTATCCGCCCCGTTGTGGTCGATGGGCCCAGGGAACATCCCGCCATAGATGGCGTCCACCAGACCCGCTTCCCCCGCCGAAAAGGCGATATAGGGCAGCGGCTGGCCGGCGGGGTGATCCGGGCGCTTGATCTCCAGGCGGTGCTTGGCCGCCTCGCCTTCGCCGCTCACCTCATAGCGCGCCTCGAAGCCGTGCGCGCGGGCGCGTTCGACCAGCGCGTTCAGCTGAGGCGTCAGCCTCTCCTGGGCGGACTGACCAAAGGTGGGGCGGTCCTGATGGGGGCGCTCCGCGAAGGCGCCGCCCTCGAACCGCGGAACCGGAGGGACCGCCGCCGCCCGAGGCCTTGCAGGCCTCCGCACTCGAAACCCGAAGATCGCCGCGATACAGCCTATGACAATCAAGGCCGCCACGACGTTGGGCAGACCTTCAAGCAACTCGATACGCATAAAACGCCTCCGGCCTCGGTAGGCCACCGGCGCCGTTCGCGGACATTGTCCTGGATCAAGTGAAGCTGCTGGCGCGCCCCACCCCGTGGGCGCGCCAGCAGCGACGGCCGCGTCATGCTCAAGGTTAATTCGAAGTCATGAAGGTCTTGTAAGTTGAGCGGCAAGATCAGCGCCCGTAAACCCCGCCGCTCCGGCGCGTAACGCCGTTTTTTAAACATCAATTGGCGAGCCTAGACCCAGGCGCGCGACCGTTGTCGCGCGTCGTGAGTCCCGCTGCGCCCAGTCATCAGGGGTATATCGTGATCCATCATCTTTCCGTCAGCGCCATAGACCCTCAAGGCGTCGCGGAATTCTTCGCCGACATCATGGGCGGGGTCGCCGTCGACTTCCCACCCAATCCGGGTAGCCAAATGGTGTTCAAGGCCGACGGCATGGGCACCGCCATCGAAATCTATCCGGCCGGCAGCGTCATGGTCCCGAACGGCGATCCCGGCGCGGTGTTCGTGCGCCAAGCCGAGGCCGCCGAGCGCCGCTCGCCGACCCACTTCGCGCTCAGCGTCTCGATGGAGCGCCAGGCGGTTCTGGACCGCGCGGCCGCCAAGGGCTGGGACGCCTTCGTCTGCGATCGCGGCGGCCATTTCCACGTGATCGAGGTGTGGGTCGAGAACGCCTGGCTGGTCGAGATCCTGCCGCTGGATTTCGCCGCCGAATATCTGAGCTTCGCCAATGCGGTGACCGAGATGGCCAATCCGGACGCGGCCTTCGACACCCACCAGCCACAGGCGCGCACTTTGGAGCATGCCTGAGGGTGAGCGGGGCGGCGCTCCCCCGAACGTCGCCCCGTCTTGCCTCGTCGACCTCCGCATTACGACGAGTTCACTTTCGTCGCTACAAATGTAGCGCTACGAATGTAGCGAACCAGTCAGCGGAGGCCCCCTTGATCGACGCCCTGCCCCGACGCGAACGCGAGGTCTTCGAGACCTTGTGCCGGCTCGAGGCCGGCACGACCGCCGAGGTCCGCGCCGCCCTCGCCGATCCCTTGAGCGACTCCGCCGTTCGCACCCTTCTGGCGCGCCTTGAGAACAAGGGGCTGGTCGAGCGCTCGCCCGGCGCGCACGGCGTCGCCTATCGCCCCGCCCAGGCCACCGAGACCGTCGCGGTCGGCGCCCTGCGCAGGCTGATCGACACCTTCTTCGCCGGCTCGGCCGCCAGCGCCGCCAGCGCCCTGCTGGGCCTGGGCCAAAAGCTGACGCCGGACGAGGCCGCCGCCCTCGAGGCGATGATCGACAAGGCCGTGGAAACCAAGGGTGGGGAGGACAGGCAATGACCTGGACGCTGCTGATCTCGCTGCTGGTCAAGTCAAGCCTGGTCGCGGGCGCGGGCCTGGCCGCCTCGCGTCACCTGACCCAGCGCCCGGTCGAGCGGGTCGACATCCTGCGCGGGACCATCTGCCTGCTGCTGGCCCTGCCGGTGATCATGAACACCCTGCCGCAGATCGAGCTGGCGCTGCTGCCGCCGCTCGCGGACGCCCCCATCGCCCTCCAGAACGCCCCGATCGCGCCGCCCTTCCCCGAAGCCTCCGCCCCGGCCTGGATGACCCCGGGCGCGATCCTGGGCGGCCTGTGGCTGCTGGGCGCGGCCCTGATCAGCGGCCGTTTGGCTTTGGGTCTGCGCACCCTGACCCGTTGGACCCGGAAGGCCGAGCCGGTCACCTGCTCCGCCTGGCTGGCGCCGATCGAGGACCTGCCGCCGGCGGACCGCCCCAACCTGGTGTGCACCGATCGCGTGGCCGGCCCCTTGAGCTGGGGCGTCGCGCCGGGGGCCATCCTGATCGACCCCGCCACCCTGGCCGAGCGCCACACCGCGCCGGCGATCATGGCCCACGAGCTGGCGCATCTGCGCCGTCATGACTGGATCTTCCTGCTGATCTCGCGGGTCGTGGTGGCGATCTTCTGGTTCAACCCGCTGGTCTGGCGCCTGCACGCCGTCCTGCGTGAACGCTCGGAGGAAGCCGCCGACGCCGCCGCGCTGGGCTTCGTCGACCGCGCCCTCTACGCCCGCACCCTGGTGCGCCTGGCCGCGCATCCCGCGCCCCTGCTGGCCCCGGTCGCCTCCCTGCCGATGGCCGCCGACAGCCGGACGCTGAAATCGAGGATCGCCAACATCATGATCGACACGCCCGCCCGCCGCCGCCCGCTGACCGTCGCGCTCTGCATCGGCGCCATCGCGCTGGTCGCCGCGCCGCTGGCCGCCTTCGCCGTGACCCGCCAGATCGCGCCGCCGATCCCGCCCGCCCCGCCGGCCAAGGTCGCGAGCGCCCCCCTGCCGCCCGCCCCACCCGCGCCCCCGGCCGAACCGGCTCCTCCCGCGCCAGCCGCCGAGGCCGCCCCCGCCCCGAAAGCCGCGCCAGCGGCCCCAGCGGCGCCGGCGGCTGACGCGGCCGACGCCTACGATCTCGTCCAGGCGCAAGCGCAGGCCAATTGGGAAAGAGCCCAGGCGCGGGCCCAGGCTGAGTGGGCCAGGACCCAGGCAGAAGCCGCCCGCGTCAACGCCGAGCAGATCCGCCGCCAGGTCGAGGCCCACCGCGACGAGATCGAAGCGGCCGCGCGGGTGGCTAGCGCCCAGGCTCGCGCCCAGGCGCGCGTCTACGCCCAGCAGGTTCGCCTCTCGGCCGAAGAAACCCGGCGCATCAGCGAAGAGGCCCGCAAGGCCGCCGACCGCGCGCAGGCGGTGGCGATGAGACAATCTCGCGCCGACATGGCCAGGGGCGCCGAGCAGATGCGGGCCGGCGCGCGCCAGATGCGCGAGGAAGCCGCCCGCCTTCAGGACCCCGCCTACCGCGCCCAACAGATCGCCGAGAACCGCGCGCGCGGCCAGACGGTGACGGACGAGGAATTGCAGGACGTCGCTCGGCGCATGCCCGCGCAGGCGGATGAAATGGAGCGCCAGGCGGATCGACTGGAACGGCGGGCCGCGGATCGCTGATCATTGACGCCACTTGCGAGTCATTCGCAAAGAAGCTAAGAGACTATTGTCGTTTCCGCGGCCGTAAGCGTCTCACGTCAGGCAACGCATCCCCTCCGGTTCCGGCCGGACAGCCGGAGCTTCTCCGGTGGATGCGAAATGGCCGGACCTCGTCAGTGAGTCTCTCGATGCAATCTCATCCCTCGATCATCACGTTCCAGCGCCTGCCCGCCCGCTACGCGGCCGTCGTCATGCCCCTGGTGCTGTCGGTGATCATGACCTTCGTGGTGTCCGGCATCTCGACCTTACGGTCCGTGGGCCTGTCGCCCGGGCTCGGGGCGACGTGGATGTCGGCCTGGGGCCTGTCGTGGCTGGTGGCTTTTCCCACCCTGCTGCTGGTGCTGCCGCTGGTGCGGCGCATCGTTGGCCTGATCGTGGCCCCGCCGACGCGTTAGGCCATCAGCGCAAACAAGAAGGGCGGCTCGTGAGAGCCGCCCTCGCCATGTCCTAGCTGTCCAGGAAGCTGCGCAGCTTGCGCGACCGCGACGGGTGCTTGAGCTTGCGCAGGGCTTTCGCCTCGATCTGGCGGATGCGTTCGCGGGTCACCGAGAACTGCTGGCCAACTTCTTCCAGCGTGTGGTCGGTGTTCATGCCGATGCCGAAGCGCATGCGCAGCACGCGCTCTTCACGCGGGGTCAGCGAGGCCAGCACGCGGGTGGTGGTTTCCCGCAGGTTGGACTGGATGGCCGCGTCGATCGGCAGGACGGCGTTCTTGTCCTCGATGAAGTCGCCCAGGTGGCTGTCTTCCTCGTCGCCGATCGGCGTTTCGAGCGAGATCGGCTCCTTCGCGATCTTCAGGACCTTGCGGACCTTTTCCAGCGGCATGGCCAGCTTTTCGGCCAGCTCTTCCGGGGTCGGCTCGCGGCCGATCTCGTGCAGCATCTGGCGGCTGGTGCGGACGATCTTGTTGATCGTCTCGATCATGTGCACCGGGATGCGGATGGTGCGCGCCTGGTCGGCGATCGAGCGGGTGATCGCCTGACGGATCCACCAGGTGGCGTAGGTCGAGAACTTGTAGCCGCGGCGGTACTCGAACTTGTCGACCGCCTTCATCAGGCCGATGTTGCCCTCCTGGATCAGGTCCAGGAACTGCAGGCCGCGGTTGGTGTACTTCTTGGCGATCGAGATCACGAGACGCAGGTTGGCCTCGACCATCTCCTTCTTGGCCTGACGGGCCTCGCGCTCGCCCTTCTGAACGGTCTGGACGATGCGGCGATAGTCGTCGATCGGCACGCCGGTCTCGGTGGCCAGGGCGGCGATCTCCTGACGGATGTCGCTGATCGAGCTGTTGTCGTTCTCGACGAACTTGGTCCAGCGCACGCCCATCGCCTTGACCTGGTCGGTCCAGGTCGGGTTCAGCTCCGAGCCGAAATAGGCCTTCAGGAACTCGGCGCGGCTGATGCCGTAGCTGTCGGCCAGGCGCAGCAGGCGGCCTTCCAGGCCGATCAGGCGCTTGTTGATCGCATAGAGCTGCTCGACCAGCGCCTCGATGCGGTTGTTGTTCAGCTTCAGCGTCTTCAGGTGCTGGATGATCGTCGCCGACAGGCCTTCATAGGCCTTGCGGTCGGCCTCGGACAGGTCCTCGCCGCGCAGGCGGCTGCCGACCAGCTTGTCCTGCAGCTTGCGGAAGCTTTCGAACTCGCTGGCGATGGCGTCCAGAATGGCCATCACGCCTTCGCGCAGCTCGCCTTCCATGGCGCTGACGGTCGGGCCGGCGCCATCGTCGAAGTCGTCGTCGTCCTCGCCTTCGGCGCCCTCGGCCTTGGCTTCGCCAGCTTCGTCGTCGATCGGCTCGGCCGGGCCTTCCTCGTCCTCGGCGGCGGGCGCGGCGGCCACGCCGTTGATCGCGGCGTAGGTGGCTTCCAGGTCGATGACCTCGCGCAGCAGGATGCGGCCCGAACCCAGCTCCTCGCGCCACACCATGATGGCTTCGAAGGTCAGGGCGGACTCGCAGAGGCCGCGGATCATGGTGTCGCGGCCGGCCTCGATGCGCTTGGCGATGGCGATTTCGCCCTCGCGCGAAAGCAGCTCCACCGAGCCCATCTCGCGCAGGTACATGCGCACCGGATCGTCGGTGCGATCATAGGCGGCCGGCTTGTCGCTGGTGATGACGGCCGTGCCTTCGTCGCGGGTGGCGACTTCGCCGCCCTCGCCGCCCTCGGCGTCTTCTTCGGCCTCGACGACATTGACGCCCATCTCACTGAGCATGGCCAGGGTGTCTTCGATCGCGTCGGGAGACACTTCCTCCGACGGCAGCACCTTGTTCAGCTCGTCCATCGTGACGTAGCCGCGGGCTTTCGCCTGCTTGATGAACTTCTTGACGCCGGCGTCGGTCAGGTCGAGCAGCGGGCCATCACCGCCGGTGGTTTCCGGGGCTTCCGTCTCGGCCGAGGAATTGGTGCTCATCAAGCTCTCCGCAATCGACGTCGCCTCGATCCTGCAAGGCGCGCGCCGAAAAATTCGTTTCGAAAAGGCTTGCCGGCCTCGTCCGCGCTCTTGTTCAGCGCTTACCCAGGGATCACGTTCCCGTCAGGTCGCCATCCTGCGCTCGCCGCCACGTGAGAACGCTCCGCGAGAGACCCGTCGGAGACACAAGGCGATAAGCGCGGTCTGGCGCGTCTCCCGAAGGGGTCAGCGACCGCTGGGGACTTGGGGCGGCGGCGAGGGTGACATCCTGTTTCGATAAGGGCGCGCGCTCCGGCGGCCCGAGCGATGTCAATCAGCTGCGTGGCAAATCCTTGAGTCGGCATGTGGCCGTGGGTGACGCCAGTGTCAAGATGGGACGGCGTCCGGACCGCAAAGATTTGCAGCGCCAAGCCCAAACACCTTGGCGCCAGCTACGGGTCAGGCGATGCGAACCGGCAACCTGGCCTCGACGCCTCCCGGCAGGAAGATCAGTTCCGGCTTGCCGCCCAGGTCGCCCGCCAGGCCGCGCTCGAGGAGCCGCGCGCCGAAGCCGCGATGGGTTGGGGCGCTGACCTCGGGCCCGCCCCGCTCGCGCCAGCGGACCACGGCGTGGCGGTCGTCCTCCAGCGCCCACTCGACGCTGACTCGGCCGCCCGGCGACGACAGGGCGCCGTACTTGGCCGCGTTGGTGCCCAGCTCGTGAGCCGCGAGCGCCAGGGCCAGGGCCGCGCCGGGCTCCACGCGCAGGGAGGGGCCGCTGATCGTGATGCGGTCGGGGTCGCGATCGTCCGAGAACGGCTTCAGGGCCTCGCGCAGGATGTCGTCGATGACCGCGCCCGACCAGTTTTCGCTGGTCAGCACATTATGGGCCGCCGACATCGCCATCAGGCGCTCGACGAACCGGTCGCGGGCCCGCGGCGCCACGTCGTCCGCGCGCAGGGTCTGGCGAGCGATCGACTGGATCGAGGACAGGGTGTTCTTGACCCGGTGGTTCAGCTCGTTGATCAGCAGCTGCTGGTGGGCCTGGGCCGTCTTGATCTCGGTGAGGTCCATGGCCATGCCGACATAGCCCAGGAAGGCGCCGCTGGCGTCGATGCGCGGCTTGGCGTTGACCAGCATCCAGCGCCAGCCCTCCGGATAACGCCGGAAGCGCGCCTCGAAACTGTAGGCGTCGGGACCTTTGCGCGCCGCCTCGCGCCGGACCAGGATCTCGGCGACGTCGTCGGGATGGATCAAGGCGATCCAGGCGTGGCCCATCAGGGCGCCGCGCTCGACATTGGCCAACTCGGCGAAGGCGGCGTTGACGAACTCGACCTCGCCGGAAGGCTCCGTCATCCAGATCGGCGCGGGCGCGGCGTCGGCCAAGGTGCGAAACAGCGCCTCGCTCTCGCGCAGCTTGTCGGCGGCCGCCTTCTGCTCGGTGATGTCGGTGTGGACGCCGACCCACTCGCGGATCTCGCCGGTCTCTTCGAACAGGGGGACGGCGCGGATGCGGCAATCACGCCAGACGCCGTCGCGCCGCCGCACCCGGTGCTCGAACTCGAACGCGCGTTTTTCGGCCACCGCCTGCAGCCAGGCCTTCAGCGTGGGCTGGATATCGTTGGGATGCACGGCCTTGGTCCAGCCAAAGCCCTCGTATTCTTCGCGCGTCTGGCCGGTCAGCGCCGCCCAAGCCGGCTGCTCGCCTTCCATCTGGCCGCGCGCGTTGTTGGTCCAAAGCACGCCCTGCACCGCCTCGATCGCCGCCCGGAAGCGCGCCTCGCTGGCGACCACGCGCGTCACCGCCTCCGTGGTCAGGGTGGATTGCAGTCTTTCAAGGTCCGACAAGCTGGTCTCGCAGTGGCTTCCGGCGCGTGGCCAGGAGATCGGCGGTCCGTCCTGGCGCGCCACGCCAGCACACAACTCCCGCGATCGAAAGGCAACCGTGAAGGTTGAAGCCGCTAAACTCTAATGGAGGACCTGCGCCACCAGGCTGGGGTCTGTCCAGCCGCCGCTGTCGATCAGCCGCTTGACCGCGTCGCGCTCGGTCTTCAGCCGCAGCAGAGTCTGGAAGTCGCTCTCGTCGGCCAGATCCGCCTTGGCGTCGTCCACGGCCCGCTCCAGCGCCGTCAGCCGCAGCAGCAGGTCGAAGGCCTGCGACCATAGCCCCCGGATCGCGTCCTCCGGGCTCTGGGCGGCGCTCTGGGCGGCGTCCAGCGCCTTGACGTGCGCGGCCGAGCGCTCCAGCGCCGCCAGGGTCTGGTCGTCATAGCCGGCCGAGGCCAGCCGCCCGCGCACCATGTTCGCCTCGACGTGGTCGGCGTCCATGCGCAGGTTCACCAGCTCCTGGGCGATGGCGTCCAGCCGCTGGTCGCCGAAGCCCTGGTTCATCAGCACCTCGATCCGGTCGTCGACGACCTTGGGATCGCGGATCGCGGCGATCAGCAGCGCCGCCGAGAACGGGCGCGGCGCTTGCTGCAGGGCCGCGGCGGCCTGGCGCCCCTCGGCGGTGGAGCCTTCCAACCGCCCCTTGCCGCCGCGCCGGGGCGTGTTGTCCCAGCGCGCCCGCGCCATGGTGCGGCCCGCCTCGCTGGGCGTCTGGGCCTGGCGTCGCGCGGCGCGCATCTCGTCCAGGCGGTCGAGCAGCTCTTCCTTGTAGGCGTGGGCCAGGTCCTTGTCGGCGATGGTCGCCGCCAGGGTGCGCAGGCGCACCTTCAGGTTCGTGCGCTGCTCGGGCGTGTCGAAGGGCTCGACCTCCTTCTCGCGCTCGAAGAGGGCCTGGACGAAGGGCTTGGTGTCGGAGAGCTGCGCCTTCAGCGCCGCCGGTCCCTGCTCGCGCAGCACGTCGTCCGGGTCCTTGCCGCCCACCGGCATCGAGAACAGGAACGACCGGCCCGGCTTCAGCAGCGGCAGCGCGCGGTCGATGGCGCGGTCGGCGGCGCGCTTGCCGGCCTTGTCGCCGTCGAAGCAGAGCGTGGGCGTCGGATGCAGGCGCCAGAGCCCCTCCATCTGTTCTTCCGTCAGGGCCGTGCCCATGGCCGCCACGGCCGGAATCCCGGCGCGCTGGCAGGCGATGACATCCATATAGCCCTCGACCACCACCATCGGCGGCTTCTCGCCGGCGGTCTGGCCGGCGTGCAGGATCTTACGGGCCTCGAACAGGCCGTACAGCACCCGGCCCTTGTGGAAGAGGCTGGTCTCGGGACCGTTCAGGTACTTGGCGCGGGCGGCGGGATCCATGGCCCGGCCGCCGAACGAGACGACCTTTCCCCGGCTGTCGGTGATCGGGAAGATGATCCGGTCGCGGAAGCGGTCATAGGGCTGGCCGCCGTCCTCGGGCGAGATCAGCACCCCGGCGTCCACGAGGTCGCCCGGCTTGGCGCCCTTGGCGATCAGATAGTCCTTCAGCGCCGTGCGGTTGTTGGGCGCGAAGCCGATGCGGAAACGGCTCCATTCCTTCTCGGGCAGGCCGCGCTTTTCCAGATAGGCGCGCGCCGCCTGGCCGCCGGGCCGGCGCAGCTCGCCCTCGAACCAGGCGGCCGCCAGCTCCATCCAGTCGCCGAGGGACGAGCGCTTCTGCTCCTCGCGCGCAGCCCGGGGATCGACGTCGGGCAGGCTCATGCCGGCCTCGGCCGCCAGGCGCTCGACGGCTTCCGCGAAGGTCAGCCGCTCGGTCTCCTGCAGGAAGCTGATGATGTCGCCGTGCTTGCCGCTGGAGAAGCAGTGGTAGAAGCCCTTCTCGTCGTTGACGAAGAACGACGGGCTCTTCTCCTTGGTGAACGGCGACAGCCCCGCATACTCGCGCCCCTGCCGCCGCAGCTTCACCGTCTTGCCGACGACGTCGGACGGGCGAAGGCGGGACTTCAGTTCTTCGAGGAAGCGGTCGTCGAAACGCATCGAGGGTTGGATGGCCTAAGAGGCGAGGAATATGCCTATGCGGCATAGTATCGGTCCATCCGAGATAACTCCAGAAACCTCCGATCAAACGCCGCCGTAGGAACAGCGCTTCCCGCCCGCCCGTTCTTTCCGATGAGACGCGGTCCTGCACGAGGGACGCGCCCGCTTGTCCAGAACGCCAGGGAGAAGACCCATGCCGCAACGATGGAACGATCGCGAGGGCCGCTTCGACGTCGAGCCCGATTTCGACCAGGACCGAGGCTATGGCTACGACGCCAGCCGCCGCCGCGATCCGGCCTATGACAACAGCTATCGCAGCGAGGGCGGATACCGCACCGACGACGGCTATCGCACCGACAAGCGGCGGGGCGGCGGCCAGTTCCTGCGGGCGGCCCAGCAGGGCGGCGACTTCGGCTACGGCCGGATGAACTCCGGCGCGGACTATGGCGCGGGCGCCGCCGGCTATCGCCAGCCGGGCGACTGGGGCCGCGTCGGCGGCCATGACTTCGGCGGCGCGACCGGCGACTACGGCTCGAGCGGCTATTCCAGCCGCACCGCCGACTATGGCGACGAACGCTATTTCGAGCACCGCGACCAGCGCCGCGAACGCGACCGCTATGACCGCGACGGCGCCTATGGCGACTACAATCCGTATCGCGCGTTCGGCGGCCGCGATCGGTCGCGCCCGCAGGAGGAGGAGCGCACCTGGTTCGACCGAGCCCGCGACGAGGTCTCCTCCTGGATGGGCGACCGCGACGCGTCGCAACGCCGCCAGGCGGACGGCGAGCACCGCGGGCGCGGGCCCAAGGGCTACCGCCGCTCGGACGAGCGCATCCGCGAGGATGTCAGCGACCGCCTGACCGACGACGCCTGGCTGGACGCCCAGGGCGTCGAGGTGATGGTCCAGGATTCCGAGGTCACGCTCACCGGCACGGTCCGCTCGCGGGAGGACAAGAAGCGCGCCGAGGCCATCGCCGAGACGGTGTCGGGCGTCGACCACGTCCAGAACAACCTGCGCGTCGATCGCGGGACCGGGATGACATCGACCGCGACCACCGTTCCGCCGACCGATCCGCTGGGTTGATCAAAGATTCTCCCCCGCGATGCGGGGGAGGTGGCCCAGAGGGCCGGAGGGGGCTAACTCGGCCTGCCTCTAGTTCGCCCCCTCAGTCGCGGAGTTTATCCTCGGGCGCGCGCTTCGCGCGACCCGGGGGCGACAGCTCCCCCGCATCGCGGGGGAGCATCGTTTTGATTACGCGTCGGCAGCTTCGTTTCACGCCTGAAACGCTAGCCCATATTCCGCCCACGGAGGCCAACTTGGCCTCGACAAGAGGTTATTAACGCCACAAACATCCCGGCTTCTCGTCGCGGGAGCACGCCCGCGCGCCGCATTGGGGTGTTTCGTGAAAGCGCTGTTCTTCTCCGTCTCCGTCCTGTCCCTGGCCGCCACGGCCGCCCTGGCCCAGGTCCCGAGCCCGATCGGCTCCCAGCCGTGGCCGGAGTCGGCCGCCCCGACCGCGCCGATCGCCGCGCCGCAGGACATTCCCTATGCCGGCACGCTGAAGCTGACCGTCGACGCCACCGACCTGGACCGCAAGATCTGGAACGTCACCACGACCATCCCGGTCAGCAAGGCCGGCGACTTCGTGTTCCTGTATCCGCAGTGGGTCCCGGGCGGCCACTCGCCGCGCAACGACCTCGACAAGCTGGCGGGCCTGGTGGTCACGGCCAATGGCAAGCGCATCCCCTGGACGCGCGACGTCGTCAGCGTCCACGCCTTCCACGTCGACGTGCCGGCCGGGGTCAGCGAGATCCAAGTCAGCTACCAGTTCCTGACCGCCGTCGAGGGCAAGGTCGGCCGCATCGAGGTCACGCCCGAGATGCTGAACCTGCAGTGGCTGCAGGTGACGATGTACCCGGCCGGCTACTACACCCGCCGCATCCCGATCGAGGCCAGCGTCAAGCTGCCGGAAGGCTGGAAGCTGGCCACGGCGCTGGAAACCGCCAAGGTCGAGGGCCAGGTCACCACGTTCAAGCCGACCACGGTCGAGACCCTGGTCGATAGCCCGATCTTCGCCGGCAAGTACTTCAAGTCGATCGACCTCGACCCCACCGGCCCCGCGCCCGTGCGCCTGAACATGGTCGCCGACAGCCCCGAGCTGCTGGAGGCCAAGCCCGAGCATATCCAGATCCACAAGAACCTCGTGCAGCAGGCCTACAAGCTGTACGGCGCGCACCACTATGACCACTACGACTTCCTGGTCGCCCTGTCGGACAAGATCGGCGGCATCGGCCTGGAGCACCACCGCTCGTCGGAAAACCGCGTCACGCCGAAGTACTTCACCGAGTGGGACAAGAGCTTCGTCGGCCGCGACCTGCTGAGCCACGAATACACCCACTCGTGGAACGGCAAGTTCCGGCGCGCCGCCGACCTGTGGACCCCCAATCTGAACGTGCCGATGCGCGACAGCATGATGTGGGTCTATGAGGGCCAGACCCAGTACTGGGGCAATGTGCTGGCCGCCCGCTCGGGGCTTCTGACCAAGCAGCAGGCGCTGGACTCGATCGCCGCCACCGCCGCGACCTACGACAACCGCCGCGGCCGCGACTGGCGTCCCGTGCAGGACACCACCAACGACCCGATCATCGCCAACCGCAAGCCGCTGTCGTGGCTGTCGTGGCAGCGCAGCGAGGACTACTATTCCGAAGGCCTGCTGGTCTGGCTCGACGCCGACACGCTGATCCGCGAGAAGACCGGCGGCAAGAAGTCGCTGGACGACTTCGCCAAGGCCTTCTTCGGCGTCGACAACGGCTCGTACGTGCCGCGCACCTATACGTTCGACGACGTGGTCAGCACGCTGAACGGCGTGGTCGCCCATGACTGGGCCAGCTTCCTGAAGACCCGCATCCAGGAGGTGCAGGAAAAAGGCCCGCTGGATGGCCTGGAGCGCGGCGGCTACAAGCTGGTCTACACCGCCACGCCGACCGAGTTCATGAAGGCCGCCGAGAGCCGCGCCAAGAGCACCGGCCTCAGCTATTCTCTGGGCCTGTCGGTCGGCTCGGACGGCGTGATCAGCGACGTCCAGTGGGGCGGTCCGGCGTTCAAGGCCGGCCTGACCCAGGGCCTCACGGTCGTGGCGGTCAATGGCGAGGCCTTCGACGGCGACAAGCTGAAGGCCGCCGTCACCGCCGCCATGAAGCCCGAGAACCCGCTGGTCGAACTGCTGCTCAAGGACGGCTCGCGCTACAAGAGCGTCAAGATCGACTACCGCGGCGGTCTGCGCTACCCGCGCCTGGAGAAGATCGCCGGCGCGCCCACGCGTCTCGACGACATCCTGACGCCGCGCAAGTAAGCTGCGAGCGCTTCGCAACCTGCGACGAAATGGAGAAGGGCGGGAAGCCGGCGATTATGCCATTTTCCCGCCTGTTCATTCCCTCTGAACGCGTACAAAAGGGCCCGCCACCCCCCTCTCCCAACGGCGGGCCCTTTTTCGCATCTGGCCACCCCGACAATCGGCGACCTTGGCGCTTGGCGCCGCGAGGGGCTATCTGTGGGTCCTGATGGACCAAGCCCCCGCCATACCGGACACGCCGGAGCTTCAGCGTGTCACCACCCAGTATGTGATCAACGAGGATCGCATCCGCCTGTCCGGCGAGACGGCCAAGGGCGAGACGCTGGTCCTGTGGCTGACCCAGCGCATGTTGCGCATTCTGATCCCCCGCCTCGTCGGCTGGCTGGAGCAGCAAGGCGGAGACGCGCTGCTGCAGGAGTTCGCCCAGCAGGCCGCGGAGGCCGCGCTCGGCGCCGAACCGCCCGTCGCGGCGCAGACCAGCGGCGGTTGCGTGACCAGCATCGACATCGCGACGGGACCGGACGGCGTGGTCCTGGTCTTCAAGCCCGAGGGCGA
>Ga0247725_1000646_pt1 | contig 22547 bp, 21 predicted proteins | sample OKSTACKMCFT3sol_FD_183021 | JGI IMG/M metagenome (GOLD analysis project Ga0247725, IMG submission 183021) | Subsurface sediment microbial communities from gas well in Oklahoma, United States - OK STACK MC-FT3-sol | ecosystem: Environmental > Terrestrial > Deep subsurface > Rock core/Sediment...
GCGTGCAGATACGTCCTTGGGGTCGCGCCAGCGGACTCAGATGTCTGAAAGGAACGGCAACGCGTCAAAAAGCACCTTGATCCCGCTCTATCCTTTCTTGCGGGGTCAAGTCCGACAAGCTGCTAGATGAACAGGTCGCAGCCGGACTACTTAGCGAACACCAGACGGAAGCATTTCTACCATCAGTCAAATATCCCGTGGATTTCGTCCAGCGTGGGAATAACTGCGGGCACGACAGTAAGCTCAGCATCGAGAGCAGCCAGCACGCGTGCATAGGCCATCATCCCCACCGAGAGGTCGCCCTTCTCAATAGCGATAACCTTTTGCCGGGTTAGGCAAGCCAGAGAAGCGAGAGCAGCCTGAGTCAGCCCACGATTGAGGCGACGCTGCCGAAGCTGTTGGCCGAGACGATGCGTGATAAGGGAGTAGTCCATGTCATGTTTACGTTACAATATTAAGCAGATATAACGTATGCATGACCTCAGCAAAAATCAACACGGCGGCTGAAGCTAAAGCCTGAGCGGGTGCTAGAGCCGAGTGAGCCGAATAGCCGGAATATTCGGCTCACTCAATGAGCCGATTGTCGCCTTCGAATACGTTCGTCCATTTACGCTGACTTTCGGTACTATCCGGTTAACTCAGGATTACCAAGGACAGGAAATGGACTTCACCCCCATCATCGCCCAGGTCTGGGGCATGCTGACCTGGTTTATCCCAGCAGCCCTGCTGATCGGCCTGCTCAAATCGCCCTGGGCCAAGGGGCAGATCGGTGAACTGCTGGTGCGCCTGTTCGCCCATTGGCAGCTGGATAAGCAAACCTACCGTCGCTTGCACAACGTCACCCTGAATACGCCGGACGGCACCACGCAGATCGACCACGTTTTCCTCTCGCCTTACGGCATCTTCGTACTGGAAACGAAGAATATGAGTGGCTGGATCTTCGGCAGCGAGAAGCAGGCGCAGTGGACACAGAAGCTCTACAAACGCACCTTCAAATTCCAGAACCCGCTACGCCAGAACTACAAGCACCTCAAAGCCCTGGAAGCCACCCTTAGCGTCAATCCCGAGCATCTGCATTCGGTCATCACCTTCGTCGGCGGCAGCACCTTCAAAACCGAAGTGCCGGCCAACGTGACCCAGGGCATCGGCTTTATCCGCTATATCCAGTCATTCCAGCAGCCGGTATTCAGCGAGGCTGAAGCCGACGCCATGCTGCATGCCCTGAAAACCGGCCGCCGCGCGCCGACCCTCGCCACTCACCGCGAGCATGTGCAAAACCTTAAGCGCCGGAGTGATCCGACAGCCGAGCGGCAATGTCCGAAATGCGGAAGCGCGTTGCTGATTCGCACGGTGAAATCAGGATCGAAAGCGGGGCAGCAGTTCTGGGGATGCTCAGCGTTTCCCAAGTGCCGAACGATGCAGAGTCTCTGAAATACAAAAGACATCAAGCGGCAAACTGGCAACATATATAGGCCGTATAGAGAGGAACACATGCCAGCAGTCTTTGTTCACGTCTCCGACATCCATTTCGGCCAAGAAAAGGATGATCGGGTTCATATCCACAGCGACGTCAAACAACAACTGATCGCCGATGCTAGGGAAGTCATCTCGAAAATAGCAGGCGGTAGCGCACATGGCATATTAGTCACAGGTGACATTACCCAGTCGGGAAAATGGGAAGAATATGAGATTGCGGGCCAGTGGCTAGACGAACTGGCAGCAAGCATTGGTGTAGAGATCCACCGTGTTCAGATGGTTCCAGGCAACCATGATCTCGACCGCTCAAAGCTGTCGTTCTCAGGACAGCAGATTCTCGACCATATACGTGCTGGGGGCCCTGCAGAATACGAGGAGATTCTGAAAAATCCGACAGATCGGGCAGCTCTCTTCGCACGGTTCGAGGACTACGGGCGCTTCAGCTTTGGCTACAACTGCCCACTCAATAACGAGGGTGGGTTTGCAACCGAGATGGAAGTAAGCCTCTCGCCCGGACGAGCAATCCGCTTCATAAGGTTCAACTCCTCCCTACTTTGCCATGGTGGAGAGCGTGATGAGCACCCGGAGCTGATGATCGGAGCTCGCCAATTCACTATCCCTCGCACACCTGGCGTGGAGAATATTATCCTCGTTCACCACCCGTTGAACTGGTACAAAGATCAAGAGCAAGTACGGAACTACATCCGTAGCCGGGCTCGGGTTTTCATATCGGGCCATGAACATGACCCAAAGGTGTCGGTCGACAATGTCGAGACAGGCTGTGACGTGATGATGCTTGCTGCCGGCGCCACCGTCCCCTACAAGTCCAACGACACCTATACCTTCACCTACAACATAATAGAATTCGACTGGGACGAAGACATTGACGGCTTGTCGGTGACGATGCATCCCAGAGCGTGGAATGCGACGCGCACCTGCTTCGAGGCTGACGACCAACGATTGGGCGGTAAAGCTCCAAATTTTCGCTTGGAATGCCCGTTCTTTCGGATGGCGGACAGGCCAAGTGTGCCCACAACAGCCGGACCGGCAGATACACCAGTTGCCGAAGTGGAATCGTATCCCATGGAGCAGACTACCGGTACGATGCCTGTAGAGCCTTTGGAAGGGGAGCCGAAGCCCATGCCACCGATGGCAGAAGGTTACGAGACCGCCCGACTGCGATTCTTCCGCGACCTATTCGAAGGGGAGCGCCTACGTATCCTCATCGAGCTGGACGCACTTCCAGAAAAATTCAACGAGCGGATGTCGCAGGGGCTCGAACGCAGATTGCTAGACATGCTTGTGCGTAATGGCAAGCTGGATGAGGTTGAGAAGATGATCGACCAGTTGATTGGCGAGCGGAAGGACGGGCCACAGTAATGGAAAATATTGCAGTTCACATGCGGGTCTCCGGCGTTTCCGTAGGTGATGAGGATGTCAATTCCAGACGCGCAGCGGCAACCAGTCTCGCTACCAGCTGGAAGAAGGACAAAAACGCAGGGGCGATCGTCTCCAGAGCCGCAGAGATTGCCAAAGCTCTTGGTGGCGACGGCAATCCGCCGCCCACTTTGGGCATGGAGGTCCAGGCCGCGATCCAGAAGAAATCATCTTCATTCCTGTACGAGGAGCGCCCACTCGACATTAGCGTCTGTGCCGGTATGGCCATGGTTTCCCTCCTAACCGGTAACCCCGGCACCATTGGATGGACGGTCTACGACGTCTATGCCACTGCACTGTGGTCTGCCCTCGCGTATCAACCAGTACTAGAGGCTGAGCGACGAGAAAATCTCCGTCGCGAGGTTCTCGAAGCGGCTTCGGGCTGGAGCACAATGTCTGCTGAGAAAGCGAGGGCTCGAGCGGAAATCCCCGAACCGAACGCCCTAAAGATCACCACTGACGCAAACGGTGCGGTGACCAGCGATCTCAAGGGCGCCATGACCGACACAATAGAAGCGTTGTGCCGCAACGCCGCCCTAGATCGCGAAGAACACGATTTCCTGTGGTGGGCGCAGCTGGGCCGAAGCCGGCTACTTAATAAACAGCTATCTGCAATCACTGAACCGACACGTATCGTCGCCGCCGGCATCGAGGGAGCAAGGATGCTTCGCCGCCTTCCTTGCGAAGTGCATCGCGAGATCGTCATACGAACGCTGGACCAGGATCCAGAACTGGATCTGGAGGGACTGCTTGCGGCCCTTGGCGACGACAGAGCGGTACTTGGCGCGCCTTTCATCGAAGGCAGTGTCGCCGCCCATCCCACCGTCCTCCCTCTCCTTCATGCGTTGGCCACTGGTGAACTCGACGATGCGGGTGCGACCGTGAAACGGCATGTTTCAGAGTGGGGAGAGCGTGCACTGCTGGAAACCGGACTCGCCCAGATGATGTCGAAAGGCTTGAGCATGTTATGAGCGGATCGTGCGGATTCGATGGATGCACCGTAGACGAGACGGGAATCTGCGCACTCGAGCGTGACCCGTCAACCTGTAGCAATCGCGTTAGCAAAGAAGCAAGCAGTGTCACGGCGACAAATTTCCAAGGAAATGACGAGGTAGCCTCTCCGTCTGGTGATCGGCTAGGTGCACCTGTGCTCGATCAGCCCGAGAGCGCTATCGCGCTTCCTTCCAGCCGAACGCTCGGACTGGAAGATCTCAATGCCATGATGTGTACCAGATACGTCAATGTGGTGGGCATCCTCGGCGATCCAGAGTCAGGCAAAACGGCCAAGCGTCCGACCTTCTGGCAGTCGACCGAGCCCACCAAGGGTGATCGCTCATATCTAAGCTATAGGAGAGACCGATGAGTCGATCAATCATACTGCTCGGCGGTCCAGATTCGGGTAAGACCAACTACATTGGCCGCCTATGGCGAGCATTAGATGATGGAACCGGTGCACTGCATGCTGCGGAGCAGCCGGAAGACATCAATTTCGTACTTGAGGTTACAGACCACCTTTTTGAAGGAGGCTTCGCGCCCCGCTCCGAACATAGTGACGCCCGGCGCGACTTTGAGGTTGTCGTCGCCTCGATAAAAGATGGGCCGCGTGCTCGAGTTGTAGTACCCGATATCTCAGGCGAGCTTTGGCGCCAAGCTGTCATCGACAGCGAAATTGCCGTGGACTGGATGGACGAACTGAGACGAGCGGACGCCGCACTGCTCTTCGTGCGGGTTGAATCTGACCAGAATGTCAGGCCACTCGACTGGGTGACATCACGCAAAATGCTGGAAAAGCTTGGCGGCGTTGAGGATCAGGGACTTCCAACACAGGTAATGCTGTGTGAGCTAATACGATTTCTCGAGGACTCGCTTGCCAACCGCGAGGACGGCGGGCGTCCACGTCTCTCAGTCGTCGTAACAGCATGGGACTTAGTCGACCCGGGCAAGTTCGAACAAGGCCCCGCTACTTATCTTGAGCGTGAATACCCCCTCGTCGCAGGCAGGTTAGCCGACCTTGAAAGTCTCGATGTCCAGATATTCGGACTCAGCGTCGTCGGGGGCGATCTGAAGCACGATCCAGATTACCGGCAAGCATTTCTAGAGGCAGGACTAGACGGCCAGGGATGGGTCGCTGTAAGTGACGGAGCTGGTTGGCGGAAGGATGCCGACGTCACCCTGCCGATAGCCTGGGCAGTGGGCCTTTGAACCTGTGATCACTGCCGAAGTTCAGATCCACGGCTATCGCAAGGGGCATCAACTTCTTGCGTCGTCTGTCACATTGTCCAAGGACGATCAGGCAGTCGTGGATCGCCTTTCCGACGTAGCTGGCCCCCTGCGCCCCAAGGAGCAATTCGCCCCCTATCTAACGGCATATCCGCTGCCGAGCGGGGCCTACTATGTTATTGCCAGGACATGGCAGGATCTCACAGTTCCTCGAGCCGGCTGCGTCAGAACCAAGAGCGTGATTGTCGATGCTCGGATCTGGTCCCTCAGACCGCCGCTTCTCTCTATCATTCGCCAGCTCGGCCCAGACGAACTCCCGACTGAGATGTGTGCAGTGCGCATTGAACTCGAGGATAGGCTTGAGGAGTGGCTGCCCCCAACCCCTACGTTCAGCGCGAGCGAATTGCTTGAGGCGCTTTTTCTAGAGGATACGAAGCCGGTGGTGGTGTTTGATGCACCTGATCCCGAGCTGATCGCCTTGCGCCTACTCACCGCGTTGTGGCCTGACATTCGACGGCGGTTTTCACTTTCGACATTCGCACTGTCGCCCCGGAAGATTGGAGGTCGGGATCTCGATCTGGTTTTCGCACCGTTGAATGCGAAAGCTAAGTTCTCCGATTGGCCCGGGCGTCGTGTAGACGGCCGCTCGCCGCAAATTGATCGGCACAAGTGGACTGGGGCGATCGTGCGTCGTGTTTTCAAGGAGCCATTTCCGAAGCTGTTATCTGATCGAGAAATCGACCTGCTAGGTGACCGTGACACAGATGGCACTGCAGCCCTGCGTATAGCACTGTTATGGGACGAGCTGCTCGACAAGCTGAACCAAACACCCACCGCCGCCTTGGGGCTGTTTGATATTGCCAACTCAGGGATGGTCAGCAATACAGCAGCCATAAAATTGCTGGAACCTCGAGTGGCCGAAGCCACCCGCCGTGTAGCAAGCACTCTGCCCCCCAATGATGCATGGGACTTCGTCAGCGCGATCGCGAGAAAGATGCAAGGACACAACATGCCGGCCGGCAAGGTCGCAGTCGAGCAGCTCGCGGAGCAGCTGGCAGAGCACGCACCCGGCGGTGCGATCAACCTTATGCAGCAGCCCGACCCCAAAGGTGCCATCGGTAGCTTGATCCCTAACATCGCGATTGGTCTTGGCAGCGGAGCGGCACCGCAGGTTGAACAGGTGCTTGTAGAGGCTACGGCAGACGTTGTTGCACGCCTAGTTTCGCAAGGTGGCGTACTCGCCAATCGAGTCGCGGTGGACGATGGTCTCATCAAAAGGATGGGAGTCGTTCTAAACGAGGTCGACCAAGAGCTCGCGGATAAGGCGGGCAGGATGCTGCTCCCCTTTCTGACCGAGGATAGGCAGCTTTCTGCTGCCGCCCCCATCTTCAAAAGATTGGACTCTCAGGGGGTTGCCGCAGAGCTTCATTGGCTCGGAGAGGCAAATGGTCTCCAGGCCAAGCAGCTAAGCGCCATGCTCATTGAGCGCGCGCGTGAGGTTGGGGGGATGCCAGCTGTTCGAGATGTACTGCTCTCCTGGAAAACATCGACGCAAAGGGACGCGCTGCTCGCGCTGACCGTCGATCCCACTGGGGCGGACGTACTGTGGCTATTGGACGATCCGCGTCTGTCCAAAGCGTCGTCCATTTCACTGCTGATAGGGGTACTGGAACGTGCTGACGATAAGCAGTTCGCAGCGCTGCTGTCCGACGAAGAGATCGGTGATCGCATGGTTGCGCGCCTTCCGGACAAAGCTGTCGACATACTTGTGAGAGTGGCATTGCAGGACAGCCTTTCCATGGGCGCTTACATCAGCGTGATCAAGTCCGTGATTCCAAAAGTCGGCGACAGCCAAAAGTTCGATGTCGCGGAACGAGCACTGGACAGGTGCTTGCGCAACAAATTCGAGGGAGACGAAACCGGGTTTCTGTCCACACTACTCGGTATTCTCGGCGCTCAAATTGACGGCAGATGGGTTGCCAGGTCTGGACTGGGGCGCGGTGTCAATGCTGAGCTTGCGAGCCGGAATCTGATTGTCTTCGAGAAGGCCCCCTCGGCGGCCCGTCAACGTATCGTTCAGGCCGTCGACGAAATCGCGCGTGTTCTGCAAGAGCGCTACTCCTGCGATCTTGCAGAGGAAGCCAATGACGCCTGCGCTAGGCTCATATTTGATGCGGAGAAAACATCATACGTCTCACTCATCGAGCCAGCAGGCCGGCTCATGCCATTGCTGCTTAGCTCTCGTCACAAGCCTGTCTCGCTGATGATAGCGGCTCTATTTCCCATAATTTATCGGGAGTTTGCAAAAGCCGACGACGTACCCGACATCCTGAAGTTCATCCCCTTCTTTGATTGGGATCGCTGCAAGAATGCACGGCATGGCCTGGTCGAGGCGTTCATGTCGTCAAACTGGAGAGCTGGTGACCTAGCTCTGACCGCGTATAGATGTGGTGACGTTGGCAAGATCCTCGAGCGGGTTGCTAAGTCGCCCGGAGGAGAGGAATACCTCTCGCGAGTCGAGAATGATCTGGGCCGACTAAGCGCCGATGGCCAACAATTTGTCGGTCGCACGATTGACGAGCTTCGATCACATAGATTCTAAGAGATGGTCACATTTCACAGCGGCTGCAGACCTCTCTGACGTTACCAGAATGCATACCAGCGTTCTTCCTCACTCAGCTTGCAAGGTGTAAATAGCGGGAAGACTGAATCGTGCCGGTGCGTATCTGAAAACGGCAAAGTCCTAGTTGTGCGTCGTTTCGACATGGACGATCAAGGCATCCCCCCGCTGCGGCGTCGAAGAGGCCTGCAGGCTATTGGGTTTGCCGCCCCACGAAAAGTGCGCCCCCATCACCCAGCGAGTTAGGGATGCCGTAGTAGCTGCGCTGGCGAGTGTCGCTCTGGTAGTTAGCGGTACAGAACACGGTACACTGGCGGTACAGTGCCCAGCTTTTACAGATTTCGCTAAATTACGCTTAACCAGCTCTACAACGATACTTTCAGCTAACTGTACCTGCGCTAAGCTACGTCCGACTTCACTGGGTATGCAGCGTTTCTAGGCAACTCATAATCCTTGGCTCCACGGTTCGAGTCCGTGTGGGCCCACCACCTTCAAAGCCGCGCACTGCGCGGCTTTTCGTATCTGAAATTGATATCAGCCAGCGCAGCACCGCGCGCAGTCACAGCCGCACATCGAACTTATCCAGCAACAGCTCGGCTGGCAGGTCGGCGCTGACCAGTTGGTTGCGTCCGCGCCGCTTGCCGCTGTACAGGCGACGGTCAGCGGCGCGGTAGAGCTCGGCGGTGCTGCGGCCGTCCACGGGCCAGGTGGCCAGGCCGAAGGTGGCGGACAGCGCGATCTGCTCACCGTCGTACTCAAGCGGCTGTTCGGCGATCTGCTTACGCAGTTTGTCCACCAGCGGGTCGGCACCAGTGCTGTCGATATGACGTAGCAGCAGGCCGAACTCCTCCCCACCCAGACGACCGAGAAAGTCGGTCACGCGCAGGCGCTGCTGGAGGATCTGACAGATATGCTGCAGCGCCATATCGCCCGCCTCGTGCCCCCACTGATCATTGACCTGCTTGAAGTGATCGACGTCGAGCAGCACCAGTACCAGATGCCCGTTGCTGCGTTCGGCATCCTGGATGCTGCGTTGCAGGGCGTGCTGGAAGCTGCCACGGCTGGCCACGCCGGTCAGTGAATCGGTCTGCGCCAGACGCTCCAGCTCCTCGTAGGCCTGCATGCGCAAGCCATCGTAGATATGCACGAACACCAGGATCAGCACGCCACACAGGGCGGCGTTGCCCAGGTCGATCAGGCCGTGTGCGTCCAGGGTCAGGTGATTGTCGGTGAAGTACAGCAAAAGCCCGGCGCACATGAACAGCGCGGTGAGCAGGAAGGCGCGCTGCTTGCCCAGCAGCAGGTAGGCCAGCAGCGGGATCATGTACAGCCAGACGAACGCCGCCGCTGAGGCGTCCGGCATGACGATGATGTAGAGGATGAAGCAGAAGGTCGGGATCAGGTACAGGTAGATCCACAGGTGCAGATGGCGAGCGCGTTCGATGCGCCAGGCGCCGAACAGCAGCAAGGCGGTGCACAGCACTTCGAGGATGGCGAAGAGGTAGTTGCCGGCCAGGGCCTGCAGCACGGCAAAGCCGCCCAGGGTAAGGCCGGTGGCGAGCAGGATGGTGCGCATCAGCTTGCGCTTGCCCGACTCGCGCAGCCCTTCGCAGTGCCCTGCGCCTACATCCCTGTGATCGTTATAGTTGCCGTCGCCCATTTTATTGCCCAGCGCCGCCGCCCTCAGCGGTACGCAGCTCCCCGCCGCGCACCATCAGGCAACTATAGACGGCCTTGCCTGTTTTACACAGCATAACCCAGCACACGCGGCAGCCACAGGGCGATTTCCGGGAAGATCGCCACCAGCAGCAGGGCACTGGACATCACCACAACGAACAACGCGGCCCAGCCGACGGTTTGTTCCAGGCGTATCTTGGCGACCTCGGCCGTGACCATCAGGTTGATCGCCACCGGTGGGGTGAACTGGCCGATGGCGATGTTCATCGCCAGCAGGATGCCGAACCACACCGGGTTCCAGCCGAAGTGCTGCATCACCGGAATCAGGATCGGCATCAGGATCAGGTAGATCGAGATGGCGTCGAGCAACATACCAGCCAGCAGCACCGCGAGCATCACCAGCGCCAGCAACACCCAGCCGTTGTCCGACAGCGAGATCAGCCATTCGGCCAGGTGGCGGAAGGTGCCGAGCATGGTGCCGGCCCAGGCGAAGATGCCGGCCAGGGCGATGATCAGCATGACCACGCCGGAGATCACCCCGGCCTCGCCACACAGGCGCCAGAGGCTGCGCCAGTCCAGCTCGCGGGTAACGAACAGGCCGATCAGCACGCCGTAGGTCACGCCGACCACGGCGGCTTCAGTGGGCGTGAACAGGCCGCTGCGCAGGCCGCCGAGAATCAGCACCGGGGCAAACAGCGCCGGCAGCGCCTGCTTGAAGCTCTCGCCCAGCGGCGGACGCTCGCCCTGCTCCGGCGACTCCCAGCCGTAGTGACGCGACAGCAGCCAGGCCGGCACCAGCAGCACCAGGCCGACCAGAATGCCGGGGAACAGGCCGGCGGCGAACAGCGCGCGCAGATCGACGCCCGGCACCACAATGGAGTAGAGAATCAGCGCGATCGACGGCGGAATCAGGATCGCCGTCGAGGCCGACGCGGCGATCAGCGTGGCCGAGAAGGGTTTGGGATACCCCGCCTTGGTCATGCTCGGCAGCATCACCATGGCCACGGCGGCGGCATCGGCCGGGCCAGAGCCACTCATGCCGCCCATGATCAGGCACACCAGCACCGCGACCATGGCCAGGCCGCCATGACGCGGGCCGATCACCGCCTGGGCGAAGCGCACCAGCCGCAGCGCCACACCGGCTTTCTCGAACACCAGGCCGGTGAGGATGAACAGCGGAATGGCGATCAGCGGGTACTTGGCCACGCCGTTGTAGGTGTTGGTGCCGAGGGTGGCGAGCATGTCCGGCGACAGCCCGGCGATGATACCGATGGCGCCGGACAGGCCGAGGGCGAAGGCCACCGGCACACCGAGTGCCAGCAGCACGGCGAAACTGAGGATCAGCCAGAGATCAGGGCTCATCACTGATTCTCCCGCGCAGGCGATCGACGGTCATCTGGGTCAGGCGCACGAACAGCAGCAGCGCCAGGATCGGCAGCCAGATCACGTACCACCAGTTGGGCAGCCCGAGGCCGGGCGACTCGGAATCCCACTGGAATTCCTCCCAGGCGAACTGACCACCGAACCAGCACACCAGCCCCAGCACCAGCACGCTGGCCAGCCACTGCAACAGGATCAGCGGCGTGCGCAGGCGCGGGAACAGGCGCTCGAGCAGGCCGATACGAATGTGTCGGTTACTGCGCATGGCCACCGAAGCACCGGCGAAGGTGAGGATGACCAGCAGGAACACCGAGATTTCCTCGGTGAAGGCAAAGGATGCATCGGTGAAATAACGCACCACGACGTTGGCCAGGCTGATCAGGCTGATGATCACCAGGGCCAGGGTGGCGAGCACGCGCTCCAGCGGCGCGTCGATTGGCTTGCTCATAAGAACCTCGAATGACCGGAGCAATGCGCTCGTGAAGTGGCGCCCCCTGCCCTCTCCCCCGGCCCCTCTCCCGCAAGCGGGAGAGGGGAGCAGAGCAGACTAAGGGAGCTTCCGGTCAGATAAAACGAATCAGGGCTGGGCCACGGCCTTGCGCGCGGCGTCCATCAGCGCATCGCCGATACGCGGTGCCCATTTCTCATGCACGCTGGCGGTGGCTTCGACGAAGGCCGCGCGCTCGGCGTCGCTCAGTTCGATCACTTCCACGCCGCGCTCACGCACGTCGGCCAGGCGTTGGGCCTGAGCACCACGCGACAGCTCGATCTCCCACTTGCCGGCGTCGATGGCAGCCTGGCTGAGCAGCTCGCGATCTTCCTCGGGCAGGGATTTCCATACGCGCTGGTTGACGGCGAACACCAGCGGATCGGCCATGTAGTCCCACAGGGTCAGGTACTTCTGGCCCACTTGGTCGACACGCGCCACGTCGAATACCGACAGCGGGTTTTCCTGGCCGTCCACCGCGCCGGTGGTCAGTGCCGGCTTGGCGTCGGCCCAGCTCATTTGCGTGGGGTTGGCGCCGAGGGCGGTGAAGGTGTCCTGGAACAGCGGCGAACCGACCACGCGTATCTTCAGGCCCGCCAGATCGGCAGGGCTGCGCACCGGCTTGGCCGAGTTGGACAGCTGGCGAAAACCGTTCTCGCCCCAGGCCAGCGGCACGATGCCGCGCTGTTCGATGGCGGCGAAGGCCAGCTTGCCGGCTTCGCCCTGGGTGATGGCGTCGAGGTCGGCGTCGTTCTTCATCAGAAACGGCAGAGAGAACAGGTTGAGCTCCGGCACCTGCGGCGACCAGTTGATGGTCGAACCCACGGCCATGTCGATCAGGCCCGAGCGCATGGCGGAGAATTCCTTGGTCTGGTCGCCGGCGACCAGCTGCGCGTTGGGATAGACGCGCAGGGTGATGCGCCCTTCGGAGCGTTCGTTGACCAGATCGGCCCACTTCTGCGCGGCCTGGCCCCAGGGGAAGGCGTCGGACAGTACGGTGGAGACGGAGTATTCACGCGCCTGCGCGGTGGCGCACAGGGCGGTCAGCGCAGCGCCGGCGGCGAGCGCGGAGAAGAGTCGCTTGAGTTTCATCGGGGCGTCCTTGTGTGGATCTTGGCGTTATCGTTGTGGCACCGGCAAAGCGGTGCGGATCCAGCGGCGAGCGGATGGCTCGCCTGGCGCACCTGGTCGGCACGCAAATAGGGACACGGCAGGTGTCACGGCTGCCGGGCAGGCCTTGTGGGCGATCGGCAGGTGCCGGCGGGTTACGCGCGGCCGCCCAACTATTCCAGAAGCGCGCGGCGAATGCCATTGTCCGATGACTGTTGACGTTGCCCGGCCTGATCGGCGCTGCCCATAATCACCGGCATCTCACTTCCGGACACTCGCCCATGGCCATTTCCCGCGACGACCTCGACCAGCACGGCCTGATCATCGGCGTGTCGCCCGAGCGCTTTCGCGCGGTGGCCATGCCGCTGCTGTTCGATCACCTCGATGCGCAGTGCGAGGGCACCATCGCGGTCAATCGCCAGGCACGCATCGTCTGGATCAACGACAAGTACGCGCAGAAGGTCGGCATCGCCGATGCGCGCACGGCGCTGGGCAAGGAGATCGAGGAAGTGCTGCCGGCCAGCCGCCTGCGCGAGGTGGTGGAAAGCGGTCAGCCGAGCATGCTCGACCTGATGGCCTTCGGCAGCGAGCACTTCGTGGTTACCCGTATTCCGCTGCGCGACGAGGATGGCACCCTGGTCGGCGCGCTCGGCTTCGTACTGTTCGACCGCGCCCGTCATCTCAAGCCGCTGATGGCCAAGTACGCCAACCTGCAAACGCAGTTGCTCGCCACCCAGCATGAGCTGGCCAAGGCACGACGGGCGCGCTACACCATCGCCGGTTTCATCGGCGCCAGCAGTGCGGCCAGTGAGGTAAAGCGCCAGGCCCGCCGTGCTGCGCAGCTCGACGCCACCGTGCTGATTCGCGGCGAAACCGGCACCGGCAAGGAGCTGCTGGCGCAGGGTATCCATAACCTGTCGCCGCGCGCCAACGGGCCATTCGTCGCGGTCAACGTCGCGGCGATTCCGGAGACCCTGGTGGAGGCCGAGCTGTTCGGTACGGCGCCCGGCGCCTTTACCGGTGCCGACCGCAAGGCGCGTATCGGCAAGTTCGAAGTGGCCAACGGCGGTACGCTGTTTCTCGACGAGATCGGCGATCTGCCGCTGCCGTTGCAGGCCAAGCTGCTGCGCGTTTTGCAGGAGCAGGAGGTGGAGCCGCTCGGCTCCAATCAGGTCAAGCCGCTCAACGTGCGGGTGATCGCCGCGACCCATATCGACCTGGAAGCCAAGGTGGCCGCCGGGCAGTTTCGCGATGATCTCTACTACCGTCTCAACGTGCTGGCCCTGCGCGTGCCGCCGCTGCGCGAACGTGCCAGCGACATTCCCGCGCTGATCGAACACCTGCTCGATGACCTGGCCAACCGCTCTGGCCTGGCGCCCATGGAGCTGACGGACGATGCCCTCGCCCTGCTCTGCGCGCAGCCGTGGAAGGGCAACGTGCGTGAGCTGCGTAACCTGCTGGAGCGGGCGCAGTTGGCGGCCGATGGGCGACTGGATGGCGAAGTTTTACGTGGTTTGCTGGTCGATCCGGTTGCTCCGAGTGCGCCGATACCCGCCGCGCCAGTGATGATGAGCTCGACGCAGACCCTGGCCGAACAGTTGGCGCAGGCCGAGCGCCTGGCGTTGCAGGCGGCACTGGCGGCAACCGATCGCAATCGCCAATTGGCCGCCGAGCGCCTGGGCATTTCCCGCGCCGGGTTCTACGCCAAGCTGGCGCAGCATGGGCTGGGGCGGCGGGACTGAACGCCTCCCCCTGTAGGAGCCGGCTTGCCGGCGATGCGCCACCCGCAACACTTCCCCACAACAGTCGCGGCTAAAGCCCCTCCCACAAAAAGCGTGGCAAGCCGCAATTACGTAGCCCAATGAAATCCGGGAAGTTCGCATAGGCGCGCCCCGGATTACATTGGGCTACGCCGGTTAGAGCGTAGGGTGGACCACGCCTCACCGGTCCACCATGGGTAGCTGGCGCGAATACCCCAGGTGGAAATAAACAGCGATTTCCACCCTAGGTCCGTTCACCCAGCTTATGCCGCGCGGCATACAGGCAGATCATCTCCATCGCCAGGGTGGCGCCGGCTAGGGCGGTGACCTCGGCGTTGTCGTAGGGCGGCGCTACTTCGACCACGTCCATGCCGACCAGGTTGATCCCGCGCAAACCGCGCAGTATCTCCAGCGCCTGATGGCTGCAAAGGCCGCCGCACACCGGTGTGCCGGTGCCGGGGGCGAAGGCCGGGTCGAGGCAGTCGATGTCGAAGGTCAGGTACACCGGATGCTCGCCCACCCGCGCGCGGATGCGCTCGGCGATCTGCTCCGGGATGCTGCGGTGCACCTCGCGGGCATCGAGCACCTGAAAGCCCATTACGTTGTCGTTGGTGGTGCGCAAGCCGACCTGCACCGAGCGCGCCGGGTCAACCAGGCCTCCACGCGCGGCGTGGTAGAACATGGTGCCGTGATCGATGCGTTTGCCCTCCTCGTCCGGCCAGGTGTCGCTGTGCGCGTCAAAGTGGATCAGCGCCAGCGTGCCGTGCTTTTCGCATGCGCCTTGAGCAGCGGATAGCTGATGAAGTGGTCGCCGCCCAGGGTCAGCAGCGCGCTGCCGGCTTCGAGAATGCGCGTGGCGTGCGCCTCGATCAGCGCCGGGGTGTCCTGCGGCGTGCCGTGGTCGAAATGGCAGTCGCCGTAGTCGACGCAGGCGAGCAGGTCGAAGGGATCGAACTCCCAGGGAAAATGCCGCGCCCAGGCCGACTGGGTCGACGCGGCGCGGATCGCCCGTGGGCCGAAGCGGCTGCCGGGCCGGTTGCTGGTGGCGGTGTCGAAGGGCACGCCGCTGATGGCCAGGTCCACGCCGGTCAGGTCACGACTGTAGCGCCGGCGCATGAAGCTGGTGATGCCGGCGTAGGTGGGCTCGGCGGCGGTTCCGTAGAGGCTGGCGCGGGTGATGGCCTGGTCGTTGTCGAAGGCTTGGTCCATGGTCGAATACTCATTTCGGTGATGTTCGCGAGCAGAGCTCGCTCCTACAGACTCAGTACTGGCTGCGGAAGTCTGTCCACAGGCGCGTGCGCTGACGCTGCTCGCGCAGGCTCAGCACTTCTTCGGCGAACAGGCGCGCACGCACGGCTTCGGGCGGGTAGATATCCGGGTCACCGCTCACCGCCTCGTCCAGCAGGGGCGTGGCGGCGCGGTTGGCGTTGGCGAAGAACAGCTCGTTGGTCAGCTCGGCGATGGCCTCGGGCTGCAGCATGAAGTCGATGAACGCACGGGCGTTGCCCGGATGCGGCGCGTCGGCGGGAATGGCCATGGTGTCGAACCAGATCAGCGTGCCTTCGCGCGGAATGCGGTAGAGCACCTCGAACGGCTGCTCGGCCTCGGCAGCGCGCGCAGCGGCCATGCCGGCGTCACCGGTGTAGGTCAGCGCCAGGCAGGTCTCGCCCTTGGCCAGGTCGTCGATCTGCCGGGCATTGCCGATGTAGCGCAGGTTCGGTTGCAGCACCGCGAGCAGGTGCTGGCCGCCACGCGCAAGCTGTTCGCCGCCATCGAGACCTTCAAGGGCGAGGCCCAGGGCATGGCCGACAAGCTGCTCGACGAGCTGCGCATCGGCCTCTCGTAAGCGCTGTCGGACCAGGTGCTGGAGCGCCTCGGCGATGCCATCGGGCGTTTTCGCCGGCGCAACCAGGCGGTGCAGATCGAGTTGCTCAGCGCCATGCCCGCCGAACTGGAACGGCGCCTGCTGCAGAACCAGCTGCAACTGGCCATCGGCTATTTCTCCGGCAGCCAGACGGCGCTGGACTACCGGCCGCTGTTCGCCGAGCGCCAGCGCCTGTACTGCGGGCGCCAGCACCCGCTGTTCGACCGGGAGACGCCGAGCGCCGCTGACCTGCAGGCCTGCGACCGCGTGGTGCATCCCTATCGCTTCATCGCAGCCGACGAACCCTGGCAAGGCGGCAGCAGCAGCGCGCGCTGCGAACAGGTCGAAGGTAGCCTGGCGTTCATCCTCTCCGGTGCTCACCTGGGCTATCTGCCCGAGCACATCGCCCAGCCCTGGGTAGAGCGTGGCGGCTTGCGCGCGCTGCCCGGCAAGTGGGATTTCACCGTGCAGTTTCGTCTGGCCAACCATCGCGGCCATCCCGCCAGCGAGGCGCAGAAGGCCTTCGCCGACGATCTGCTGGACGCGTTCGGCGAGTGACGAGGCGCGTGCCCTGCACCTGCTGAAACATCCGGGGTCTATAGTGGTTGTTACTTCCTCACCACACCTTCTGGAGTACACATGAGCAAGACCTACAACGTCGCCGTGCTGGTCGGTAGCCTGCGCAAAGCCTCCATCAATCGCAAACTGGCGCTGGCGCTGGCCGACCTGGCGCCGGCCTCGCTGAATCTGGAAATCCTCGAGATCGGCGACCTGCCGCTGTACAACGAAGACGCCGACGGCGATACCGCTCCGGCCTCCTATGCGCCGTTTCGCAGCAAGCTCAAGGCGGCCGACGCGGTGCTGTTCATCACCCCCGAATACAACCGCTCGATCCCGGCGCCGATGAAGAACGCCATCGATGTCGGCTCACGCCCGTATGGCCAGAGCGCCTTCAGCGGTAAACCAGGCGCCGTGCTCAGTACCTCGCCGGGCGCCGTTGGTGGCTTTGGTGCCAACCATCACCTGCGCCAGTGCCTGGTGTTCCTCGACGTGCATGTGCTGCAGCAGCCGGAGGCTTATCTCGGTGGCGCCGGCAACTTCTTCGACGAGAACGGCGTACTCAGCGATGGCATCAAGCCGTTCCTGCAGAAGTTCATCGACGCCTATGCCGCCTGGGTAGCCAAGCAGGCCTGATACCTTGCGCCGCCCACTGGGCGGCGCTCCACTATGCCGATATGCCCTCATCTGCGGCCTGAATGACACTGGCGACTAGACCGACCGGTCTACATAATCCACGTCATGACCAAGACCACTCGCGACAAACTGATCGACACCATGATCGATGCCCTGCAACGCAAGGGTCTGCATGGCGTTGGTTTGAACGAACTGCTGGCTGCCGCCGATGCGCCCAAGGGCAGCCTTTATCACCACTTCCCGAACGGCAAGACCGAACTGGCCGTGGCCGCCATCGAGCGTGTCGGCCAGCGCGCCGAGCAGGCGTTCGCTGCGCTCTTCCAGCGTCAGTCCGATCCACTCGATGCGCTGACTATCTGGCTACAGGGCGCGCTTGGCCAGTTGCAGGAAAGCGCCTTCGAGCGTGGTTGCCCGCTGGCCACCGTGGCCCTGGAAAGCGCTCCGCAAGATCATGAAATTCGTGCAGCCCTGGCCAATGCCTTCGCCGCCATTCGCCAGGCACTGCAGCAGCAGTTGCAACGTCACGGTTACCCACAGCCAGAAGGGCTCGCTGCCCTGTTCGTCGCGCTCTACGAAGGCGGTCTGCTGCAAGCGCGTGTCGCCGGCAGCAGCGAGCCGCTGAAACAGGCCGTCGCCACCCTGCTCCACCTGACCCGCCAGCACCGCATGGAGTCCCCGCCAGCATGAACACAGCCATCCGCCGCGAAACCCTGCCCCTGCTCGCCCTCGACGATTATCAACTGACCGCCACGCACTATCACGCCGAGCAACCGCAGGCGCAGTTGCTGATCGCCGGCGCCACCGGGGTGCCGCAAGGTTTCTATCGCCGTTTTGCCGAACACGCCGCCAGCCGTGGTTTCAACACCATGACCCTGGACTACCGCGGCATCGGACAATCCAAGCCAGACAGCCTGCGTGGATTCGAGATGGAGTATCTGGACTGGGCCCATCTCGACCTGGCCGCCGCGGTGGATCAACACCGGCACGCCGAGCGCCCGCTGTTCATGATCGGCCATTCGTTCGGCGGTCACGCCTTTGGCCTGCTGCCCAACCATGATCAGGTCGCCGGCTTCTACACCTTCGGTACCGGCGCCGGTTGGCACGGCTGGATGCCCAGGGCCGAGCAGGTGCGCGTACTGGCCATGTGGCGCCTGATCGGCCCGCTGATGACTCGCTACAAGGGCTACCTGGCCTGGAGCAAACTGGGCATGGGCGAGGATCTGCCGCTGGGCGTGTACCGTCAGTGGAAACGCTGGTGCCGCTTCCCGCGTTACTTCTTCGACGATCCGCAGATGCCGGGGCTGGCCGAGCGCTTCGCCCAGGTGAAGACACCGATGGTGGCGCTCAACAGCCTGGACGATCTTTGGGCACCGCCGGCATCACGCGATGCCTTCATGGCCGCCTATGTGAATGCGCCCTATCAGGCGCGCACGCTCGACTCGCAGGCAGAGGGCCTGGGCGCTATCGGTCATATGGGGTATTTCCGCCCTGCGGCGCAGCGTCTGTGGGACGAGACGCTGGATTGGTTCGAGCAATTGCGCGTCGAACAACGAGCAGCTTGAGCAGGCCGCTGAAATCTCTAGGCCAGAAAAAAGAAAACCCCGCGATTGCGGGGCCTTGCAGACTGTTGTCCTGACATCCTTGATCTGCTCACCATCCTGGCGGCTGTCCAGCGTGTCCCTGTTCGTCTAGGCGCTTCCTGCGCTGAATCCATGTGCAGCAGAGTACGCCCGTACCTGATCGACCGACAGTGGCGAAAATCGTGACATCGTGTAAGCCATGGCTTACACGAGTTCTCCCTCTGTCAGCCGTCTGACTTTGCCCGGGCCACTCCAGGTTGGGAGAAAGCATTTGGCCATGTTTTTTGTGACGTACGTCTTGCTAGACTGCATCTTGTCCTACAAAAACAACAGACTCCGACAACGGCAGTCACTGGGGCTAGAGTATGCGCGCAGTCACCTTGCTTCTTGGTTGCCTGGCAACCTGCATCAGCAGCTTCTCCCTGGCCAATGGCCAGACCCAACTGGGCGACGTCAAACAGGCCATCGATCAGGCGTTCTGGCAGGCTCTTTACGGTAATGGCGGCACGACGCTCTATTGCGGCCAGACCTTCGCCCGTGAAAGCGGCACCCTCACTGCCAGCCCGATCTACAGCAGCAAGCAGCTCAAGAGCGCGATGCGCTGCGTCACCGACCGCCAATGCACCATCATGAACCCGCGCTATCCGTACATCGTCGCCGACCTGCACAACTACTACCCGGCGCTGACCCGCGTGGAGCTAGCGCGACGCAATGCCCAGTTCGCCGAACTGGCCGATGACGTACCGAGCAAGTTCGCCGATATCGGCTGCGACCTGAAAACCAGCTTCCAGCTGGTGGAGCCGCGCGACGAAGCCAAGGGCAATATCGCCCGGGCAATCTTCTACATGCACATCGAATACGGTTTGCCCATCGTCGGCCTGGTGCCAATGTACAAGGCCTGGCACCGCATGGACCCGCCGGATGCCGAAGAAAAGGCACGCAACGACAAGATCGAGGTGCTGCAGGGCACGCGCAATCGCTTTATCGACGATCCTTCGCTAGTGGATCAGTTGATCAGCGACTGACCCCGATCACAGTGGCAGGGGCTTTAGCCGCGACGGGAGACGGCCCTGGATCGCCGGCAAGCCGGCTCCTACGGATGTGCGGAAAGCCTAGCCTCTGCGTTTGTGCAGCGAGCGCAGTTTGTAGCGGTCACCGGGATGGATCAGCCGGGCATAGCTGATCAGGTGATCGTCCGACCAGGTGCGACGGATCACGCTCAGGCAGGGCATGGCCGGGTCGATCTGCAGCAGCTCGGCCGTGCGCGCATCCACCAGTACCGCTTCGACCACATGCTCGACATCCGAGATCGGGCAACTGGCGACCAGCACCTCGTTGGGGGTGACCTGGGTGAAGTCGCTCTGCAGGTAATGCGGCACCCAGCGCGGGTTGACGAAGCGGTCCTCGAGCTGGATCGGCAGACCGTCCTGCAGGTGCACGAGGATGCTGTGAAACACCTCGGCGCCCAGGCGCAGCCCCAGACGCAGGGCCACTTCGTCATCGGCGGCGATGGCCTCGCAGCGCACCACTTCGTTGCTGTAGGCATGGCCGCGGCCGCGCACTTCGCTGGCGATGTTCATCACCTCGTGCAGAGGCGACTCGGCCTTGCGGTCAGTGACGAAGGTGCCGAGCCCGGCCTGACGCACCAGATAACCCTTCTGCACCAGATTCTGGATCGCCTTGTTGGCGGTCATGCGGCTGACGCCGAAGTCGCGCGCCAATTGCTCCTCGGGCGGGATCTGGTGGTTGACCGGGTAGGCGCCGCCGTGAATGCGCTCGAGGAGAAAATCCTCGATGGCCTTGTAGCGCGGGGTGGGACTGGTCACGGCTGCTCCTTGGATATGCCCGGTGCGCGGATGATACATTAGCCATACAAGTGATCTCGTAGGAGCCCCGCCTCGGGGCGAAAGCGGTCGCGGCCACTGCGCAAGACCTGCGGCGTAACCAGCATTCGCCGCGGGGCGCGGCTCCTACACAAAGACCGTAGCCCAATGATCCGGGGCCTGATATCAAGGCCTCGGATCGCATCCGCGCAACGCGATCACCTCACCGAAGGCAGCATCCCGGCCGGCAGCAGCGGCGTTAGCACGCGCTCGGCGAGCAGAGCATCGGCAGCGGCGATGTCCGGGGCGAAGAAGCGGTCCTCGACGTAGTACGGCACCTTGGCGCGCAGCGCCTGACGCGCCTGTTCCAACGCAGGGGTGCTCTTCAGCCCTTCACGGAAGTCCAGGCCCTGGCAGGCGCCGAGCCATTCCACGGCCAGCACGCCACGGGTGTTGGCGGCCATGTCCCACAGGCGTTTGCCGGCAGCCGGGGCCATGGAAACGTGGTCTTCCTGGTTGGCCGACGTCGGCAGGCTGTCGACGCTGTGCGGGTGGGACAGTGCCTTGTTCTCGCTGGCCAGGGCCGCGGCAGTGACCTGGGCGATCATGAAGCCGGAGTTGACCCCGCCATTGGCCACCAGGAACGGCGGTAGCTGCGACATGTGCTTGTCCATCATCAGCGAGACGCGGCGCTCGGACAGCGAGCCGATCTCGGCGATGGCCAGGGCGATATTGTCGGCGGCCATGGCCACCGGCTCGGCGTGGAAGTTGCCGCCGGAAATCACCTCGCCTTCGGCGGCGAACACCAGCGGGTTGTCCGACACGGCGTTGGCCTCGACGCCGAGCACCTCGGCGGCCTGGCGCAGCTGGGTCAGGCACGCACCCATGACCTGGGGCTGGCAGCGCAGGGAATACGGGTCCTGCACCTTGTCGCAGGCGGCGTGGGAGCGGCCGATTTCGCTGCTGTCGCCGAGCAGGTGACGGAAGGCTGCCGCCGCGTCGATCTGCCCGCGCTGGCCACGGGCGGCATGGATGCGCGCATCGAAGGGCGAGCGCGAACCCAGCAGCGCTTCGACGCTGAGCGCGCCGCAAACGCTGGCGGCAGCGTACAGGTCCTCGGCCTCGAACAGCCCGCGCAGGGCGTAGGCGGTGGACACCTGGGTGCCGTTGAGCAGGGCCAGGCCCTCCTTGGCGGCCAGGGTCATCGGCTCCAGGCCAGCGATGGCCAACGCCTCGGTGGCCGGCAGCCATTGGCCCTTGTGGCGCGCCTGGCTTTCGCCGAGCAGCACCAGCGACATATGCGCCAGCGGCGCCAGGTCACCGGAAGCGCCGACCGAGCCTTTCAGCGGAATGTGCGGGTAGACCTCGGCGTTGACCAGGGCGATCAGCGCGTCGATCACCTGGCGGCGAATGCCGGAGAAACCGCGCGCCAAGCTGTTGATCTTCAGCAGCATGATCAGGCGCACCATGGCGTCATCCAGCGGCTGACCGATGCCGGCGGCATGCGACAGCACCAGCGAACGCTGAAGCTTTTCCAGGTCGTCGTTGGCGATGCGGGTCGAGGCCAGCAGGCCGAAACCGGTGTTGATGCCGTAGGCGGTGCGGCCCTCGGCGATGATCTGGTTGACGCAGGCGACGCTGGCGTCGATGGCCTTATGGGCGCTGGCGTCCAGAGTCAGCTGCACAGGCGCCTGGTAGGCGGCGCGCAGGTCGGCCAGGGTCAGTTGGCCGGGTTTCAGGTTCAGGGTGGTCATGAGGTGTTCTTCCAAAGAGCGTGTTCAAAGTCTCGCGAGCTAGCAGCTTGTCGGACTTGACCCCGCAAGAAAGGATAGAGCGGGATCAAGGTGCTTTTTGACGCGTTGCCGTTCCTTTCAGACATCTGAGTCCGCTGGCGCGACCCCAAGGACGTATCTGCACGC
>Ga0247725_1000647_pt1 | contig 22542 bp, 20 predicted proteins | sample OKSTACKMCFT3sol_FD_183021 | JGI IMG/M metagenome (GOLD analysis project Ga0247725, IMG submission 183021) | Subsurface sediment microbial communities from gas well in Oklahoma, United States - OK STACK MC-FT3-sol | ecosystem: Environmental > Terrestrial > Deep subsurface > Rock core/Sediment...
ATGATTGCGATCAGGCGCCACCACCACCACGTCGGCGATGGCACTCAGCGCCTCACTCAGTGCCTGTATTCCTTCGGCATGGACGCCGTCGTCATTACTGACCAGAATCTTCATGACCATCCGCCTGCTCGACCAGCACCAACTCCCGGATGATGCTCGTGGCATAACAGCCCGCAGGAAGCCAGAAGCTCAATTCCAGGCCATCCTCTTGCCACTGCCAGCTCCAGTTCGCAGGTTTCAGGATCAGAGGACGACGCTCCTGATTCAGTCCTGCGGCCTCCAGCCCATCTTTCCAGCTGGCAAAAGCTTCCAGCTTGCCGGTTTCAAAGTCCAGAGCATCCCCTTGAGACCCTGCCCGTCCACGCCCCCACAAGGGTGCCGTGAGTTGCAGATCGCCTTCTTGCAGGCGCTGCGTTAAGGCTTCGCTAACTTCCGGCTCACTGAAGAAGGAGTGGGTACCCGCCAGCATCAGGCAATCGCCAGCCAGCAGAGTCCGGGATAATCCGGCTTGCAAGCGTTCGCTTACCAGGTGGTTAAACAGATAGCTGCGAGCGGCGGACAGAAAGAGCGAACGCTTATCCCGATCCTTGATCCGCTTGCCCTGAAACATCGACTCGGCCGCTTCTAGGTTATTACCGCCCCGACCAAAGCGCTGATCACCGAAATAGTTAGGGACACCCTGCTCCCCAATCGCGGCCAAACGCGCATCGAGTTCCGGGCTCTGAGCCAGATCACGCAGCAGAATGCGGAAATTATTGCCTTTGAGGGTACCGGTACGCAGTTTGCGCGAATGGCGGCTGCGCTTGAGGATCTGGATAGTCTCACTTTCCACCGAGCTTAAATCTGGCTCATCCTTGCCCGGCACATGGATACCAAACCACTGCTCGGTGACCGCATGGCGATCTTTCAATCCACCCCAGGTCACAGCGCTGCGCTGCACACCCGCGGCTTTAGCCAGCAAGCCTGCAACCCAGGCGGTGTTCTCACTCCGTTTGCGCACATAGACCAGGATATGCTCTCCGGCACCGTCCGGTTCGAAGCCCATGTCTTCAATGACCACAAAATCTTCCGGCTGCTGTTTGAAACGCGCCGAGTGTTGCGGTTTCCCATGCAGATAATTCCATTCTGGCAAGCTCATGCTTTTACCACCAATACGACTGCTTCCACGGCTATGCCCTCTTTACGTCCGGTAAACCCCAGCTGTTCACTGGTGGTTGCCTTGACGTTGATCTGTTGAATGGTGGATTGAAGGTCGGCAGCCATGACAGCGCGCATCCCCTCAATATGAGGCGCCATTTTAGGCGCCTGTGCGATGATCGTGACGTCCAGATTTCCCAGACGGTATCCTTCGGCTTGAACTTTGGCATAGACGTCTCGCAGCAGGATGCGGCTATCGATACCTTGATAGGCCATATCATTATCCGGAAAATGGCGACCGATATCCCCGGCCGCAATCGCACCGAGTAAGGCATCCGACACAGCATGCAAGACCACATCGCCATCGGAGTGGGCCAGCAGCCCTTGCTCATAAGGCACCGGAACCCCACCCAACATGCAGGGACCTTCACCGCCGAATTTATGTACATCAAAGCCATGACCAATACGAATCATGCACTTGCCTCCTGTTGGCTGAGAAATAGTGCGGCCAGGGCCAAATCCTCCGGACGGGTCACCTTGAGATTATCGGCACGCCCTTCCACCATCAGGGGATGCCAGCCAGCCAACTCCATGGCCGACGCTTCGTCGGTAATAACAGCACCGGACTTCAACCCCTGCTGCAAGGCAGCTTCCAGTTGCCGGGTCTGGAAAAACTGCGGTGTCAGTGCATGCCACAGCTGATTGCGATCGACGGTTTTCTGGATCCGGCCACTGGCATCACTGCGTTTCATGGTATCGCGCACCCGGTTGCCCAGGATGGCACCATCTCCTGCCAGTCCAGCATGGATCAAGGCATCAATATCCTGGTGGGTGATGCAGGGCCTGGCCGCATCGTGAACCAGCACCCAATCGCTATCGACCAGAGCCAGCCCTTGCAGTACAGAGTCAGCTCGCTCAGCGCCCCCCGTAGTGATGAGAATACGCGGATGACTAGCCACCGGCAGGGTGGCAAAGAATTCGTCATCGGCGGCGATCGCCACCACCACCCGTTCGATGCGCGGGTGGCCAAGCAGGCGCTCCAGGGTATGTTCAATCAGGAACTTTCCGACCAGTGGTAAGTATTGCTTCGGGCAACTCGCCCCCATGCGACTGCCAACACCGGCAGCCGGAACCACAACGGTAAAAGTCAGCATCATCAATCACTCTTGGGTAGGGAACTGGGCAGACTATTGGCTTTGCCATCTTTTGGCAAAATACGATAGAAGGTCTCTCCAGGCTTGATAAAGCCAAGATCGTTGCGGGATAACTCCTCGATGGCTTCCAGACCGCTCTTGAGATCATCAATCTCTTTGTAGAGCATCTCGTTGCGTTCTTTGAGTTGTTGGTTATCAGCCTGCTGGCGCAGCACATTGTCCGAAGTCTGGCGGTATTCCACCAAGCCATTCTTGCCAAACCAGAGTTGCTGTTGCAGTACGCCCAACACCAGCATCAGAACAAGGGTAAATAGTCGCATCGGTGATCCTCCCGGCGGCATAGTTTCCCACATTACGCCATAAAAGAAAGCCCCGCCGTTTGGCGGGGCTTAGCGTACTTTCGCGAAGTGCGTCAGCGATTAAGCTTGACCCTTCACTTCCTTCAGACCACGGAACGGAGCCTTCTCACCCAAAGCTTCTTCGATACGGATCAGTTGGTTGTACTTGGCAACACGGTCAGAACGGCTCATGGAGCCAGTCTTGATTTGGCCAGCTGCGGTACCAACAGCCAGGTCAGCGATGGTAGCGTCTTCAGTTTCACCGGAACGGTGAGAGATAACGGCAGTGTAACCAGCATCCTTGGCCATCTTGATTGCAGCCAGGGTTTCGGTCAGAGAACCGATCTGGTTGAACTTGATCAGGATGGAGTTAGCGATACCGTTGTCGATACCACGCTTCAGGATCTTGGTGTTGGTTACGAACAGGTCATCACCCACGATCTGGATCTTCTTACCCAGCTTTTCAGTCTGGTAAGCGAAACCTTCCCAATCAGATTCGTCCAGGCCGTCTTCGATAGAAACGATCGGGAACTTGGTGGTCAGGTCTTCCAGGAAGTCAGAGAAACCGTTAGAGGTGAAGATACGACCTTCGCCCTTCAGGTTGTATTCTTTCTTCTCGGCGTCGTAGAACTCGGAAGCAGCACAGTCCATGGCCAGGGTGATGTCGGTGCCCAGCTTGTAACCGGCAGCAGCAACGGCTTCAGCGATAACTTCCAGAGCTTCAGCGTTGGACTTCAGGTTAGGAGCGAAACCACCTTCGTCACCAACGGCAGTGTTGTAACCCTTGGACTTCAGAACCTTAGCCAGGTTGTGGAATACTTCAGCGCCCATGCGGACGGCTTCTTTCAGAGTCTTGGCGCCAACTGGCTGGATCATGAACTCTTGGATGTCGACGTTGTTATCAGCGTGCTCACCACCGTTGATGATGTTCATCATTGGCAACGGCATGGAGTAAACACCGGCAGTACCGTTCAGTTCAGCAATCCAGGCGTACAGCGGCATGCCTTGGGCAGCAGCTTCAGCCTTGGCATTGGCCAGGGAAACAGCCAGAATCGCGTTGGCGCCGAAGTTGGATTTGTTTTCAGTACCGTCCAGATCGATCATGATTTGGTCGATGGCAGCTTGGTCCTTGGCATCTTTGCCAACCAGAGCAGCAGCGATCGGGCCGTTAACAGCGCCGATTGCCTTCAGAACGCCCTTACCCAGGAAGCGAGACTTGTCACCGTCACGCAGTTCCAGAGCTTCACGGGAACCAGTAGAGGCACCAGACGGAGCAGCAGCCATACCAACGAAACCACCTTCCAGGTGAACTTCGGCTTCTACAGTCGGGTTACCGCGTGAGTCAATGATTTCACGAGCCAGTACTTTAACGATCTTAGCCATTGTATCGATCCTCGATGTTTGAAATAAAACAACACTAAAGTTGCAAAAAAATGCGGCTGCGAAACTATGCCCACGGCCGCGGATTTTGTCGACTTAATTTAGGTGACGTTTCTGGTATTCACCTGCCGCCCGAATGAAGCCTTCGAATAACGGATGACCATCCCGCGGCGTGGAGGTAAATTCCGGGTGGAACTGCACCGCCACGAACCATGGGTGATCCGGGATCTCGATAATTTCAACCAGTTTTTTGTCCGCTGACAGACCAGTCACTTTCAACCCGGCCGCTTCAACTTTCGGCAGCAAGGTATTGTTCACTTCATAGCGGTGACGATGGCGCTCATAGATAGAGTCATTGCCATACATGGCGCGAACCTTGGAGCCATCCGCCAGGTGGCACAGCTGGGAGCCCAGACGCATGGTGCCGCCCAGATCCGAACCTTCAGAACGCTGCTCAACCTTGCCTTCGTCGTTGATCCATTCGGTGATGAGACCCACGATCGGATAAGGGCTGTCCTTCCGGAACTCACTGGAGTGAGCTCCTTCCAGGCCAGCCACGTTGCGGGCAAATTCGATCATCGCCACCTGCATACCCAGACAGATACCCAAGTAAGGGATCTTGTTCTCACGGGCATATTTGGCGGCCAGGATCTTGCCTTCGACACCGCGCTCACCAAAGCCGCCAGGAACCAGGATCGCATCCAGCCCAGCCAGGACTTCGGTACCCTTGGTCTCGACATCCTGGGAGTCGATATACTTGATATTGATGCTCAGGTGGTTCTTCAAACCGCCATGTTTGAGGGCTTCGTTGACCGACTTGTAGGCATCCGGCAGGGAGACATATTTGCCAACCATACCGATGGTGACTTCACCGCTGGCATTGGCCTGTTGGTAAATAACCTTTTCCCACTCGGAGAGATCCGCTTCACCGCAACTCAGACCGAAGCGATCGACCACCAGCTGATCCAGACCTTGAGCCTTCAGCATCGCCGGGATCTTGTAGATGGTGTCCACATCCTTGAGCGATACCACAGCCCGCTCCTGCACGTTACAGAACAGGGCAATCTTGGCGCGTTCGTTGGCCGGAATGGTCCGGTCAGAGCGACAGATCAGAATATCCGGCTGGATACCGATGGAGAGCAGTTCCTTCACGGAGTGCTGGGTCGGCTTGGTCTTCACCTCTCCGGCGGCAGCCAGATAAGGAACCAGGGTCAGATGCATGAACAGGGCGTTGTTGCGGCCGATATCCACCGCCAGCTGGCGAATGGCTTCAAGGAATGGCAGGGACTCGATGTCGCCGACGGTACCGCCGACTTCGACGATGGCCACATCCTGACCTTCGGCGCCGGCGACCACCCGCTCCTTGATGGCGTTGGTGATATGCGGGATGACCTGAATGGTCGCGCCCAGATAATCACCACGGCGCTCTTTGCGCAGCACATCGGCATACACACGGCCAGTGGTGAAGTTATTGCGGCGACTCATTTTGGTACGGATGAACCGCTCGTAGTGGCCCAGATCCAGATCCGTTTCGGCACCGTCTTCGGTCACGAAGACTTCACCGTGTTGGATTGGACTCATGGTGCCCGGGTCCACGTTGATATAAGGATCCAGCTTCATGATGGTGACCTTGAGGCCACGGGCTTCCAGAATGGCCGCCAATGAGGCTGCTGCAATGCCCTTACCCAAGGATGAAACCACCCCGCCTGTCACGAAAATATATTTAGTCGTCATGCTGAACCTGAAGATGTTTAGGAATTACACGGGTGCGTGTCGGAGGTGTATCAAGACGGGGTCATAGTATAGCAAAGGCACCACTCCCTAACAACGGACAAAAATTTAGCAATCATCCGTGTGCAAGGATTTGCGTTACATCAACTTTGTTCCGATTGTTTGACCCTTTGCCACGCTTCTTCCATCTCATCGAGTGTGACATCGCGCAAAGTTTGACCTTTTTCCTGGATAATTGCCTCCACACCGCGAAAGCGGCGTTCGAATTTGGCATTCGCCTGACGCAGCACCTGCTCGGGATCTTTTTTCAAATGCCGTACCAGATTGACGGTCGCAAACAGCAGATCCCCCAGCTCATCGGCAACCTTGGCTTCATCCCGCTCGACCTGCAGTACCTCATGCATCACCTCGTCAATCTCTTCATGCACCTTCGCCACCACGGGACCCAGCGTATCCCAGTCAAATCCGACCGCTGCACAGCGCTTCTGGATTTTGTTGGCCCGGGTGAGTGCCGGCAATGCTAGCGGGATATCATCCAGCGCACTCAGCGCGCTGGCATCCTTTTGCTGCCGCTCCTTAGCTTTTTCCGCTTCCCAATTGGCGTTGACTGCGGCGGTATCGGCAAACTCGGCCTCGGCAAATACATGGGGATGACGGCGGATCAGTTTTTCGCTGACGGTATCCACCACCACATCAAAGCCGAACAGCCCCTGCTCACTGGCCAACTGACAGTAGAAAATCACCTGGAACAGCAGATCGCCCAATTCGCCCTTGAGGGCCTCCAGATCGTGCCGCTCTATGCTGTCGGCGACCTCATAGGCCTCCTCCAGGGTGTAAGGCACTATGCTGGCAAAGGTCTGCTTTTTGTCCCAGGGACAGCCCTGTTCCGGATCCCGCAATCGGGACATGATAGTCAGCAGATCATCGAGCTGGTAACGGGATTGGGTCATGGTGAGGTCCATTGAAGAAAAGGGGCCGAAGCCCCGTTAATCTGGCAGATGATTTACAGCCGCTTGGCGCTGACCACATCGTTCATCTGATTGATTTTTGACAACATGCGATTGAGTGCCTCGATGTTGTAGATCTCCATATCAATATCGATATCGGCGGTCTGCATCTTGACGTTAGAGCGCGAACGCATGCCCAACACGTTGATCTTTTCGTTGGCGATGATGGTGGTGATATCCCGCAGCAGACCGGATCTATCATTGGCCGTGATGCGGACCGTCAGGGTATAGCCGCCGGAGTAACTCTCGCCCCACACCGCTTCGATCATCCGCTCCGGATTGCGCCGCATCAGCTCCTTGAGCTGCTCGCAATCCTCACGGTGCACCGAGATACCCCGCCCCTGAGTGATGAAACCGATGATGCCGTCTCCGGGGATCGGCTGGCAGCAGCGCGCAATATGGGTCATCAGATTACCGACCCCTTGCACCACGATATGTCCCTTGGGCTGGCTCTGGACTCGGTTCTGACTCTTCTGTTCCAGTTGAGCCAGCAGCTTCTTCTCTTCCTCCTCCACACTCGGCTTGTTGAGCTTGGTCTCGAAGAAGTTCATCAGCTGATTGATGCGGATATCACCGGCGCCGAGTCCAGCCAGAAGATCCTCGTGATCGTGGACGTTATAACGCGCGTACACCTCACGCAGCATCTGCGCCTGGGCTTCCTTGCTCAGATGGAAGCCATGCCGCTCCATCTCTTTTTCCAGCGACTCTTTGCCGGCCAGAATGTTCTTGTCCCTATCCACCTTGCGGAACCAGGAGGTGACCTTGGCGCGGGCGCGGCTGGTGCGCAGGAAGCCGGTATTCGGGTTCATCCAGTCCCGACTGGGATTGGGCTCTTTCTGAGTAATGATCTCGATCTGATCCCCGGTCTGCAACGCATAGGTGAACGGCACGATACGACCATCCACCTTGGCACCGATACAGCGGTGACCGACCATGCTGTGCACCTGATAGGCAAAATCCAGCGGCGTGGCGCCGACCGGCAAGTCCACCACATCGCCCTTGGGAGTGAAGACGTAGACCCGATCCTCGAACACCTGGGTGCGCAACTCGTCGACCAGGGACCCCGATTCGACCATGTCCTCTTGCCAAGCCAGCAGCTTGCGCAGCCAGGCGATGCGCTCTTCGTAGCCGGAATCCTTGCCCTGAACCCCGCCTTCTTTGTATTTCCAGTGCGCGGCTATACCTAGCTCGGCATCCTGATGCATCTGTTCGGTGCGGATCTGGATCTCGACCGTCTTGCCTTCGGGACCAAGCACCACGGTATGGATGGATTGATAGCCGTTGGGTTTCGGGTTGGCGACATAGTCGTCAAACTCGCGGGGAATATGATGCCACTGAGTATGCACGATCCCCAGAGCAGCATAGCAATCTTGCAAGCGGTGGGCGATCACCCGCACCGCGCGCACATCATAGAGATCGGAGAAGCTCAGCTGCTTCTTCTGCATCTTACGCCAGATGCTGTAGATATGTTTCGGGCGTCCATAAACATCGGCCTGCACCCCGGCCAGTTGCAGCGCCTGTTTGAGCTCCTCGACGAAGCGATGAATATAGCGCTCGCGATCCAGCCGCTTCTCGTCCAACAGCTTGGCAATCTGCTTATAGGTCTCTGGATGCAGATAACGGAAGGAGAGATCCTCCAGCTCCCATTTCAGCTGACCAATGCCCAAGCGGTTGGCCAGTGGGGCGTAGATATTGGTGATCTCCTTAGCCACCAACACCCGGGTCTCTTCATCGGCGTTCTTGACTTCCCGCAGGCAGGCGATGCGCTCTGCCAGCTTGATCACCACGGCGCGAACATCTTCCACCATGGCCAGCAGCATGCGACGCACGTTGTCGATCTGGGTATCAGAGACATCACCGGAATTCAGACTCTGCAGGAAGCGGATCGCTTCCATGTCGATGACCCCTTTGAGCAACTGGGCAATCGTTGGACCAAAGTCGTCTTCAGCCTGTTCCAGGGTCAGGTGTTTGGCTTCAACATGGGGGTAGAGGATCGCCGCGCGCAGGGTCTCCATATCCATGTGCAGGGTCAGCAGGATACCGACCATCTCGGCACTACGACTGGCCAACCGCATGGCTTCGCTATCGGTCTCGCCCAACCGGGTCTGACAATAAGCGAACACTGAATGCAGCGTATCTCGTTCCTCTGCCGCCAGTGGCAACGTATCTGTCCACTCCTGCAAATTGAAACCAGTCTTCAGATGTGTATCCCGTACCGCAACCATGGGCGTTGATCCTTATTTTTCGTGCTCTATGCGTGCTGTTCGAACAACAGTATGGTCTCGACATGACCAGTGTGCGGGAACATATCGAACAATCCCCACCGGGTCAGACGGTATCCTTCGGCATGCAACCGCTGACAATCCCGTGCCGCAGTCACCGGATTGCAAGAAACATACACAAGACGCTTGGGCGCCAGTTTCAGCAGATGAGGCATGGAGCCTGCCGCGCCCGGACGCGCCGGATCCAGCACCACCAGACTGAAGGGTTCCTTGGCCCAGGGCGCATGGACAAATGGTTCATCCAGATTGCTCTGGAAGAAGCGGACATTGCCCAGGCCATTGCGCTCGGCGTTCTGTCGGGCGCGCAACACCATCTCCATCACCCCTTCGACCCCGACCACCTCTTTCGCTCGTCCAGCCAGTGGCAAGGTGAAATTCCCCAGACCACAGAACAGATCCAGTACCTTGTCACCGGCCTCTGGCGCCAGCCAAGCCAGCACCTTCGCCACCATCTGCTCGTTGATGGTGCGATTGACCTGCAAGAAGTCACCAGGCAAGAACCCGATACTCAACTCGCCTAACCGGTAAAAAGGCGCCTCCCGGCTGGTCAGCGGCAGCGGTTGATCCTCGCATTGCAGGTAACAAGCTAACTGATGCTCAACCGCAAACTCCCGGAGCAACGCCAGATCCCCTTCCCCCGGCTGGCCATTATGCCGCAGTAGCATCAGCGGGCCGTTATCGGCCTCACAGAGTTCGATATGGCCTAAATCCCGGAATGATTTCAACTGGTTACATAATGCTCGCAGCGGCTCTATCAGTACCGAGAGCGATGAAACTAACACAGGGCAGGCACTGACTTCTACCAAGTCGTGACTCAGACGGCGACGAAATCCGACCTGGGCACGTCGGGCTTTTTTGTCATATTTGATCGCCAACCGGCAGACCCGGCGATAGCGCTGATCGTCACCCGTGATAATAAATTCCGGCGCGCCCAGCTCATAACTGGCCAGACGACTGAACAAGCTCTGCACGCCGGAGACCTTGGTCTCATGCTGCAACGCCAGCGGCAGGTGTTGGGTACTGCAGCCGCCACACTGCTCATAGTGCGGGCAAAAGGGTGTTTGCCGCTGCGGCGATGGGGTCAAAATTTTCTGGAGCTGGGCAAAGCCGTGCTGCTTCTTGTCATCGGTCAGACGCGCCTTGATGAGTTCGCCCGGCATGGCCCCCTCGACGAAAATGGTCTTTCCCTGATGACGGCCGATGCCGACACCGTGCAGATCCAGGCGGTCGATCGCCAGTTCCAGGGTTGAGGTTTGTTTGGGTTTGGGCTGGGGCTTGAAAAACTGGGCCATAATGCTTGGTGCCTCGGAATGGCTATGTCATGATTGCTCGCGCTTTAGGTCCGACATTGTCCCACAAGAACCCGACTATGACCAAATATGGCCTCCGCGCGCGGGTGCTGGCATTCACCATACTGCCGACCCTGATCATAGGTAGCCTGCTTGCCGGTTACTTTACGTTTCACCGGCACCAGCAGCTCGAAGAGTACATCATCGAGCAAGGCATTAGCGTCATAGAGCCGTTGGCCATCGCCAGCGAATATGGCATGAAGCAGAATAGCCGCGAGCTACTCAAACGACTGCTTGGCCTGACCCATCGCAAGAACTCCTCCTTTATCAAATCCATTGCCGTCTTCACCAAAGACAACCAGCTGTTTGTCACCTCGAATTTTCACCGTGAACTGAACATGTTGCGGCTCCCCAAGGACGCGACCATCCCCGAGCTGACCTCGGTGGAATATGTGGATGACTTCATCATATTACGCACGCCGATCCTCGAAGAGGTGACGCTCACCGAAACCGATCTGCTGGAGAGCAAACCCCAGGCCGTGGTGGGTTACATCTCCATCCAGATGAACACGGATCGCGCTACCATCATCCAGTATCGGGATGGGGCATTAGCGATCCTGATCGTGCTGGCCAGCTTGGTGCTCAGCCTCTATTTCGGGCTGAATCTGGTGAATGTGGTGATCGATCCAATCAATCGCATGGTCCGTGCCGTCTACCAGATCCGGGAGGGTCGACTGGATACCCGGGTACGTGGCCACATGCAGGGCGAGCTGGACATGCTGAAAAACGGCATCAACGCCATGGCCAAGGCGATCGCCGAATATCACAACGAAATGCAGATGAACATCGATCAGGCGACCTCGGATCTGCGAGAGACCCTGGAGCAGATCGAGATCCAGAACGTCGAGCTGGATATGGCCAAGAAACGAGCCCAGGAGGCCGCGCGGGTCAAGTCGGAGTTCCTGGCCAACATGTCCCACGAGTTGCGGACCCCGCTCAATGGCGTGATCGGCTTCGCCAAACAGTTGTTCAAGACACCGCTCTCCAGCAACCAGAGCGACTATCTGGGCACCATTGAAAAATCGGCCAAGAACCTGCTCAACATCATCAATGACATCCTCGACTTCTCCAAGCTGGAGGCGGGCAAGCTATCGCTGGAGCAGATCCCCTTCAGTCTGCGAGATGTGGTGAATGAGACCATGACCCTGCTCGCCCCCAGCGCCCATGACAAGGGACTCGAGCTGTCGCTGCGGGTACACAGCGAGGTGCCGGATCTGCTCTCCGGCGATCCATTACGCCTGCAACAGGTACTGACCAACCTCACCGGCAACGCCATCAAGTTCACCGAACAGGGCAACATAGACGTCACCATCAGCCTGCAAAAGATGGTCGAGCACAATCAGGTCCCCTTGCGGATCCAGATCCGCGACACCGGCATTGGCATGAGCCAGCAGCAGCAACGCCAGTTGTTCCAACCGTTCAATCAGGCCGATACCTCGATCTCCCGTCGCTATGGCGGCACGGGTTTAGGGCTAGTCATTACCCAGAAACTGGTACAACAGATGGGCGGGACCATCGAAGTCGACTCCACTCTGGAGCAGGGCTCACTGTTTACCATTACCTTGGGCATGCGTCTGGCAGGTCTGACGCAAGAGGAGAGCCAGCTGCACAAATCGCTGCAAGACGAACCCGTATTGCTGATCGAAGCCGACCCTTGGGCGCGGGCCGCCTGCGAGGCGCAGTTGCTCGAGTGGAAGATGCGCGTCTCCAGCGTCGCCAATCTGGCCGCCGTGAATACCCTGCAGCAGCGCCACTTCATCACCCTGTTGATGGGCCTCTCCTCCACCCCGGATCTACAGGCGATTCAACGGCAACTGGAACAGTTACCCTGCCACTTTGACCGCTTGGTCTTCCTGCTCAACTCCCACGATCCCAAGCTGCAGGAGGCACTGCTTGGCATGGGAGCCAGCTATTGCCTGAGCAAACCGGTTCCTCACAGCAAATTATTGGCCGCCTTGCTGGCACCCCAGAGCTTTACTCCCAGCCACCCGGCACTGCCGGTCGCCAAACCCAAGCTGGCGTTGAACGTGCTGGCAGTGGATGACAACCCGGCCAACCTGAAACTCATCACCGCCATGCTGGGCGATCTGGTGAGCGAGGTGCACTCCTGCCAGAACGGTCGTCAGGCCGTCGAGCTCGCCCAACGCCTGGAGTTCGATCTGATCTTTATGGATATCCAGATGCCAATCCTGGATGGCATCAGCGCGGCGCAAGCCATTCGTCAGGAAGGGTGCAACCAACAGACCCCGATCATCGCCGTAACCGCCCATGCCATTCCGGGCGAACGCGAACGCCTGATGGCGCAGGGGATGGATGAGTATCTGGCCAAGCCCATCGATGAGAACCAGTTGGAGCACTTGCTACAGCTATTTACCCAAACACCATCCTTGGTTCCACCGGGCCTCGTGCTGGAGAACCAAGCAATCGCGCCATCGTCTCCCCACCCAGCCACGCTCTCGGTTACCGCGGTCTCGACCGAAAGCGGCCCGGGTCAGCTCTATGATGCACAGCTAGCCTTGCGTCAGGCGGCCGGAAAACCGGAACTGGCCCGGGAGATGCTCGAGTTGCTGCTGGCCTCGTTGCCGGAGATGCAATCCCTGCTGGCACAAGCCAACGATCTGCCAGCCACCGAGCTGCAAGCCGGGATCCACAAACTGGCGGGAGGAGCGGCTTACTGCGGCATGCCAGCCTTGCAGGCGCTCTGTCATCAGCTGGAAAGCGCCCTGCGTCACGGCGAAACCGCCGATACGCTGGAGCCGGAACTGCTGGAGTTGCAGGATCTGCTGCTGCAGCTGCAGACACACCTCCACCCTCAAGACGAATAACGAGGGGAAACCACCGCAATCGCCCCAAATGACAAAAGGCAGCCTAGGGCTGCCTTTTGTCTGTGTGGCACAAGACTCAGCGGCTCTGGCGCGCCTCGATCATCAAGCGCTTCATTTCGGCAACCGCGGCAGGCAGACCTTCAAACACCGCCCGGCCAATGATGGCATGGCCGATGTTCAGCTCTTCCATCTCGGGAATGGCGGCGATGGGCTTGACGTTGTGGTAATGCAGACCATGACCGGCATTGACGCGCAGCCCCAGGCCATGGGCATAACGTGCGGCATCCTGGATGCGTGCCAGCTCTTCGAGCTGTTCGGCAGTGGTCGTCGCATCGGCGTAACGGCCGGTGTGGATCTCGATGTAGGGAGCCCCGGCCGCCACTGCCGCATCAATCTGACGCCGGTCGGCATCGATAAACAGCGAGACCTGGGTACCAACCGCCGCCAGACGGGCGATAGCGGCCGCGACCTTCTCCGGCTGCCCGGCGACATCCAGTCCGCCTTCGGTGGTGACTTCGGTCCGTTTTTCCGGAACCAGACAGACGAAGTGAGGCTTCACACGACAGGCGATATCCAGCATCTCGTCGGTAACCGCCATTTCCAGATTCATCCTGGTTTGCAGCGTCTGCCGCAGGATCTCCACGTCACGGTCCGTGATATGACGGCGATCCTCGCGCAGATGAACGGTAATACCATCGGCACCCGCCTGCTCGGCCAAGGCAGCCGCCAATACCGGATCCGGATAGCTAGTGCCCCGGGCATTGCGCAGAGTGGCCACATGGTCGATGTTCACACCCAGAAAAATCTCGCTCACTGCATTTTCCTCGCTGAAAGATGTTGGAATAGTTCCCGGCTCTTCAGGGGCCGGCTGCCCAGGTAGGGCTTGAGGGCCTGACGACAAAAGCGTTTGGCAGCCAGTAACTCATCGGCTGTTTCGAGACAGCCGCTGCCCATTGCCACCAGATGTCGCCCCTCGTAACGATCCATGCCTGACCCGTTCCCTGGGGCCTGCACAAAACCGTACTCCGCACGATACAGATAGTGCAGCTGCGGCTCAATGGGCAAGCCGCTCAGGGCATCGGTGGAAAAATCGAGCCCATAGCCAAGCGCTTCCAGCAGCAGCAGCTCGAACTGCCGCAGCACCGGCTCGGGAGAGCCACCCTGGGTCAACAGTTGGAGTGCCTGACGGTAGTAATCGAAGAGTTCGTGGTAGGCCGTTTGCCGCTCCAACAGGTAGTAGAGCAGCTCATTGAGATAGAGGGCGCTATAGAGTGATACTTCGCGCAACTGGAGAGGAGGTCCCTCCACCTCCAGTTGTTCCAGGCTCTTGAGCTCGCCTTTCCCCCGCCAGCTCACCGACAGGGGGGTAAAGGGTTGCAGCAGAGCTTTGAGCGGCGAGCGGGCGCTGCGCGAGCCACGAGCCACCAGCGTCTGGCGGCCCACGCCGGCGCAGAACAACTCCACCAGCTGGCTGGTTTCCCGATAGGGACGGGTGTGCAGCACAAACGCCAGCTGCCGCTCCATGGGGAAGGCCTTAGTCGTCGCCGTAACCGAGACTGCGCAGAGCGCGCTCATCATCGGCCCAGCCGGATTTGACCTTGACCCACAACTCCAGAAACACTCGAGTCTCGAACAGGCGCTCCATATCCATTCGCGCCTCAGTGCCTATGGTCTTGAGCTTCTCACCCTTATTGCCAATCACCATCTTCTTCTGGCCATCCCGCTCGACCAGGATCAGACCGTTGATATGGAACAGACCATCGGCTTCGACCTTGAAACGTTCGATTTCTACCGTGACTGAATAAGGGAGCTCTTCGCCCAGAAAGCGCATCAGCTTTTCCCGGATGATTTCCGAGGCCATGAAACGGGAGCTACGATCCGTGATGTAATCATCCGGAAAATGATGTTCACCGACCGGCAGCAAAGCACGCGCCATGGTGCGGATCTTGTCGACATTGGTGCCCTTCTCCGCAGACAGAGGCAATACATCGGCAAAGTTCATCTTCTGCGCCAGCATCTGGATGTGGGGCAGCAGCTCTTCCTTGTCATTCAACAGGTCGATCTTGTTGATGACCAGCACCACGGGACAACGCAGGTGCTGCAGCTTACTCAGCACATGCTCGTCATCCGAGGTCCAGCGGGTGCCTTCGACCACAAACAACACCATTTCGACATCACCGATAGAGCTGGTCGCCGCCCGGTTCATCAGGCGGTTGATGGCGCGTTTTTCTTCCTGATGCAGGCCGGGCGTATCCACATAGATGGTCTGATAGGCACCATCGGTGTCGATACCCAGAATGCGGTGCCGGGTCGTCTGCGGTTTCTTCGAGGTGATACTGACCTTTTGCCCCAGGATCTGGTTCAACAGGGTGGATTTACCAACGTTAGGACGGCCAACGATGGCGATAAAACCGCAATGGGTCTGCTCTGTCATTTGAATTGCTCCAGGGCTTTTTCGGCCGCAGCCTGTTCGGCTTTGCGACGGCTGGAGCCCACGCCGATTACGGTGGCGTCAACGCCCTCGATCTCGCACTGTACCGTGAACTCCTGATTGTGGGCCTCTCCCTTGACCTTGACGACTACGTAGCTGGGCAACGGTTTGCGTTTACCCTGCAAGAGCTCCTGCAGACGTGTTTTCGGATCTTTTTGATCGGCACCAGGGCGGATCTCATCCAGTCGGGGGGCGTACCAACTCAGCAGCAACTGCCGCACCGGCTCCATACCCACATCCAGATAGATGGCACCGATCAGTGCCTCGACGGTATCCGCGAGGATCGACTCACGACGAAAACCACCGCTCTTGAGCTCGCCTGGGCCGAGGATCAGGTATTCACCCAGATCAAACTCCCGCGCCAGCTCGGCGAGCGTCTTCTCGCGCACTAAGGTGGCGCGCATGCGGCTCATATCACCTTCGCTGACATCCGGAAAGCGGTGAAACAGCACTTCGGCAATCACCAGACTCAGAATGGAGTCCCCGAGGAACTCCAGACGTTCATTGTGCCGGGAACCCGCACTGCGGTGCGTGATGGCCCGCTTGAGCAGATCTTCGTCGACGAAGGTATGACCGAGTTTTCGTTCCAGTCGTTTGAGCTTGTCCATCACTGGATGCCACCTATACGGTTGAATCGAACGCCGCTCGGGATCCAGCCTGGGATGGGTGAACCCGGATCGCGTTCGAACTCGAAACTGATCCAGATGAACACCGCTTTACCGACCAGATTGCGCTCCGGTACAAACCCCCAGAAGCGACTGTCCTTACTGTTATCCCGGTTGTCGCCCATGGCAAAGTAGTGGCCTTCCGGCACCACCCACTCATCGGCCTCGTTACCCGGCTGATGGAAATACATGGGGACATAATCGGGTTGCTGCGGATTTTTCAGGATCCGGTGACTGACATTGCCTAACTGTTCCTGATAACGCTCCAGCGGGACACCACCCTGGATAAAGTCGCCACTGCTGAGAAAGGTCTGCTCGACCTTAGCAATCGCCGGACAATCCTGGCTACCCGCACAGGCTGGCTGGATAAACAGCTGCTTGTCGCGATAGATGATGCGATCCCCGGGTAAGCCCACCACGCGCTTGATGTAATCCACCGTCGGCTCTTCAGGATATTTGAACACCACCACATCACCGCGCTTCGGGTGTCCGGTCTCCAGTAAAGTCCGGTTATTCAGCGGCTCCTTGATTCCGTAGGCAAACTTTTGCACCAGGATAAAATCCCCGACCAGCAGGGTCGGCATCATGGATCCGGACGGGATCTGAAATGGCTCAAACAAGAAGGAGCGCAAGACCAGCACGGCGGCGATGACTGGAAACACGCCTTTGCACTGTTCGACCCAACCCGGCTCACGCATCAGCGTCTCTATGGTACCCGCATCCAGTGCCTTGCCGGTGACCGACTCCGCCTTCAACACACGCCGTTGCCGCCACGGCAGCAGCACGAAGCGGTCCAGCAACCACACCAGACCAGTCAGCAGAGTGGCGCCGATCAGTAACAGGGAAAAGGTATTGGCCATCAATTACTATCCTTACCGACATGCAGAATCGCGAGGAAGGCCTCTTGTGGCACATCCACACGCCCCACGGACTTCATCCGTTTTTTACCTTCTTTTTGCTTGTTCAGCAGTTTCTTCTTCCGGCTGACGTCACCGCCATAACACTTGGCCAGTACGTCCTTACGCATCGCCTTGACGGTGCTGCGGGCAATGACATGGTTGCCAATCGCGGCCTGGATGGCAATGTCAAACATCTGCCGCGGGATCAGCTCGCGCATCTTCTCCACCAATTGACGACCGCGGAACTGGGCATTGTCCTTGTGGGTGATGATGGCCAGTGCGTCGACGCGCTCACCATTGATCAGAATATCCAACCGCACCATGTCAGCCGTTTCGAAACGCTTGAAGCCATAGTCCAGGGACGCATAACCGCGACTGGTGGACTTCAGACGGTCGAAGAAGTCGAGTACCACTTCAGCCATCGGGATTTCATAGGTCAATGCCACCTGATTGCCGTGGTAGACCATGTTGGTCTGCACACCGCGCTTCTCGATACACAGGGTAATCACGTTGCCGAGGTATTCAGACGGTACCAGAATATGACATTCGGCAATCGGTTCGCGCACTTCGACGATGCTGGTGATCGCAGGCAGCGCGGACGGGCTGTCAATGTGGATGGTGGTGCCATCGGTCTGTTCGATCTCGTACACCACGGTCGGTGCCGTGGTGATCAGATCCAGATCGTATTCCCGCTCCAGACGCTCCTGGATGATCTCCATGTGCAGCATGCCGAGGAAGCCACAACGGAAACCGAAGCCCAGAGCCGTTGAGCTTTCCGGTTCGAAGAACAAGGAGGCATCGTTCAGCGAGAGTTTGTCCAGGGCATCACGGAACGCTTCATAATCTTCCGAAGAGATAGGGAACAGACCGGCATAGACCTGAGGTTTGACCTTCTTGAAGCCAGGCAGCGCCTTATCGGCACCGTTCTTGGCATGAGTCAGGGTATCGCCCACCGGCGCACCATGAATGTCCTTGATGCCACACACCACCCAACCCACTTCGCCACAACCCAGTCCGTCGGTATCCTTGCGCTTCGGAGTCGAAATGCCGAGGCGATCGACACCCCACACCTGACCGGTGCTCATCACCTTGATCTTGTCACCCTTCTTCAGGCTGCCGTTTTTAATCCGCACCAGGGAAACCACCCCCAGATAATCATCAAACCAGGAGTCGATGATCAGCGCCTGCAGCGGCGCATCGGGATCGCCAATCGGCGCGGGGATCTTCTGGACTATGGTTTCCAGCACGTCATCCACACCGAGACCGGTCTTGGCGGAGCAACGCACCGCGTCCATGGCATCGATACCGACGATGTCTTCGATCTCCTCGGCGACCCGCTCCGGTTCGGCTTGTGGCAAGTCGATCTTGTTGAGCACTGGCACCACTTCCAGCTCCATTTCCAGAGCTGTGTAGCAGTTGGCCAGAGTCTGTGCCTCAACCCCCTGACCGGCGTCCACCACCAACAGCGCCCCTTCACAAGCGGCCAGCGAGCGGGAGACCTCATAGGAGAAGTCGACATGGCCCGGGGTATCAATGAAGTTCAGTTGGTAGGTTTGACCATCTTTGGCCTGGTAGTTCAGGGTCACACTCTGTGCTTTGATGGTGATGCCGCGTTCGCGCTCGAGATCCATGGAATCAAGCACCTGCTCTTGCATCTCGCGGGTAGAAAGACCACCACAGATCTGGATCAGGCGGTCGGAGAGAGTCGACTTACCGTGGTCGATGTGCGCAATAATGGAGAAGTTTCGAATCTGTTTCATGGCTTATTCAGTCAATAGGTAAGCGTCACCTGACGCATAGAGGCGGGATTTTACTGGATTAGTGGGGTAACGGCTATCGCTTAGTCGGTTTGCTGCGCCGGAATGTTCAGCCCCAGCATCACCGGACGGTAAAAACCACCGCCCAGGCGCTTGGCACCGAGTCGAGCCAGCAAGAAGCCAAGACCGCCGCCCAGCAGAGCACCGATGATCTCGGAGGGTTCCTCTCCTACCGGCCACTGCACCGAAACCAGCTTGCCAGCCAGGGCGCCGAGCAGCAAAAACAGCACCGGCACCATGTAAACCAGCAAGGCACTGGTCAATAAGCTGCGTTCGGGAATGCCAATGCGCACCTGCTGCCCGACATGCACCGGGGCTGTGAGGGCAATTTCCAGCAGTTGCGGCCGACCCGGCATCGCCTTGGCGATGGTGCCGACACCACAGCTTTCCTGTTGATGGCAGTGACCACAGGCGCTCTTGCGGCGACATTCTACTTGCGCCCAGGTATCGCCAACGGCCACCACGGTAGCAACGGATTCAATCATGGTCTGACCCCCTTGGCGAGTGAATGTAGTGATTCGGCTATCCGTTGCGCCGTCTGCGCAGGAACTTCGCCTACCACTGTCACTTCAACCTTATGATCATTCAACAGGCGGAGCAAGCTAGTCGCACCCTGTCGGACCAGTTGTTCGCCCATCCCGCTCTCAGGCGCCGACAGGTAGATAGAGACATCGACCAAGCCATCACTGACCATCATGTAATCGACCATTTCTCCGGTTCCCACCAGCGGATGGCGATCGGTGGACATCACCCGAAACCCCTTGGGTAACCAACCCGGCGCCCAACCCAGCTCCTGTTGCGGGGCCTGGTAGGCTTGTTCCGTGGTGACGGCGCGGGGCAACTTGACCTTATCCAGCGCCAATAACCAGCTGCTGGGCTCCGGCATGATGCGCAAATCCACCCCCATGAACTGCTCGACTAGATTGCCGCCCTCATCGATCAGATCCAGACGCAACAGCAGGCCGGAGGCCTGCTCCAGCCAGAGCACAAAACCATATTTGCTCGGATCTTTGGGCGCCAAGCGCACGACCTGAACCGGCAAACCAGCGATCCGGTTGCGCCCGGTGACCACGGGATCATAGCTTTTCAGCACCTGCTCAAGATTCATACCCAGCACCGCAGACCAGAACCCGGGCATCCGCGCTCCGCTCAGGGTGTAGGGATCAGATCCTGCCTCGAAGAAGCTGATCTCGTTATTGCGCTTGAGATATTCGCTCGGACGGCCATTGAGGTAGATGAGATGGGAGAGCTCGCTCTGTTCAGATACCGCATGAGAAAAACGCAGCGGCTCTATGGTTCCTTGGCGAACCTTGATCAGCGAGAGTTCGAAATTGTAGTGGTGATAGGCCCGCTGCATCTGTTGCAACAAGGCCTCGGCAGATGGAGTATCTGTCGAGGCCCGGGCACAGGTGAAGAGAGCGGCAAGAAGCAAAACCAGAGTCAACAGCCGCACGAAGAAGGTCTCTCCTGATTATTCATTAGCCTGATGCAGACGTTGCTGCAACTGATGGTCACGCAAGAAAGCCGCGATACGCTCCCGCTCCGCCTGGCGCTGCTCTTGGGTCATGGCCGGTTGCGGCACATGCTCCAGCGGCTGGCGGTTGGTTTGGAAATTGACGCTGACCGGGGTCGCCACACCACCAAAGGGGACTGTATTCAACACCGGTGTCGGCGCCAATTGCGGGTTGTTCGCCAACTGGTACTGCTGCACACCGAGAATAGACACGGCAGCGACCGAGGCGGCAATCGCAAACTGGCCACCATATCGCAGCAAAGAGACCGCCATCGGCTGAACTCGTTCGCGCCACGAAGTCGGACGCGGAGCCAGAATAGTCGGCTCATCCTGCAACGCCAGAGCAACCCGATCGGCCAGATCGAACATCAAAGTGGCAGGTAACTCATCGCGCATCGCATCACCCACCAGATGATAACGAGCCCAAGTCTCCTGCTGTTCCTTGTCTTGTGCAACGGACTTGAGCCAGCTAGCCTCGGCGGCCTCGCCATCCATCAGCACAGAAATCCGTTCATTATTCGCCATAGTCAATCTGACTGCTCCTATTAGCGCTGCAACAAAGGCTGGATCCGTTTATCGATTGCTTCACGAGCCCGGAAAATTCGTGAACGGACTGTCCCCACCGGACAATCCATCACTTCAGCGATTTCGTCATAACTCAGGCCTTCGATCTCCCGAAGAGTAATCGCAGTCCGCAAATCTTCTGGCAAGCTCTCCAGAGTCAAGGAGACTTCCCGCCGAATTTCCGCCGACAGCATCAGATTTTCCGGATTGGCCACCTCATGCAGGTTCTCAGCCCCTTCATAAGTTTCCGCATCCTGACTATCCACATCCATATCGGGCGGGCGACGCCCCTGAGCGACTATGTAATTCTTCGCCGTATTGACGGCAATCCGATACAACCAGGTGTAAAAGGCACTCTCGCCGCGAAAATCCGGGATGGCGCGGTAAGCTTTGATAAAGGCTTCCTGCGCCACATCGGGGACATCCCCAGGATTGTTCACATACCTCGACACCAGACTGACCACCTTATGCTGGTACTTTTTCACCAACAGGTTGAAGGCGTTTTTATCGCCGCGCTGTATGCGCTCAATCAACTGCTGATCAATACTGTTCTGGTCGCTCATTGGAGCCGGAAAACCCCCATCAGGTCGTAGCCACTGTCGGCTCGAAATAAGCGCATATAATCAGACACACTGTTTTTATAAAAGTTCGCGCTTATGCAAAAAAACGTGATCCAGGCTGCATCGAATCAGCAAATTGGGCTAACATGAGCCTTTCCCACCCAAGCCAATGATACTTATGAAACAGAACGTTGAATACAGCTGTGATGTTCTTATCATTGGCAGTGGTGCCGCCGGCCTCTCCCTCGCGTTGCGTCTTGCTGAACACGTGCGGGTGATGGTATTGAGCAAGGGACCCTTGAGTGAGGGGGCCACCTATTATGCCCAAGGAGGCATCGCTGCCGTTTTCGATGAAAAGGACAGTATCGAGTCCCACGTCAGCGACACCCTGAATGCCGGAGCCGGTCTGTGTGACCGGGATGCGGTCGAGTTTACCGCCCGCAATGCCAAGCGTTGTATCGAATGGCTGATCCAGCAAGGTGTGCCTTTCGATCAGGTGGAGTCAACCACGGAAGATGGCCTGCCGGCCTATCACCTGACTCGGGAAGGTGGCCATAGCCATCGCCGCATTTTCCACACCGCCGATGCTACCGGCAAAACGGTACAGATCACGCTCGTGGATCAGGTGCGAAGTCACCCGAATATCCAGTTGATGGAGCGCTTCAATGCGGTCGATCTCATCACCACCCGCAAGCTGGGTCTGCCCGGTAACCGGGTGCTGGGTGCCTATATCTGGAACCGCAACCGCGAAGAGGTCGAGGTGGTCCGCGCCCGCTTTGTGGCGGTGGCAACCGGAGGAGCCTCTAAGGTCTATCAATACACCTCGAATC
>Ga0247725_1000649_pt1 | contig 22494 bp, 36 predicted proteins | sample OKSTACKMCFT3sol_FD_183021 | JGI IMG/M metagenome (GOLD analysis project Ga0247725, IMG submission 183021) | Subsurface sediment microbial communities from gas well in Oklahoma, United States - OK STACK MC-FT3-sol | ecosystem: Environmental > Terrestrial > Deep subsurface > Rock core/Sediment...
GAAAGATATGTGAAAGTTGAATCAGATCCTTTGGATTCAAGAGATCACATAGAAATCAAAACACCTAGCGCACATGCAATGCAGGTTCCTATTGATAAACAAATTGCGGTATTAATGATTCAAGCACTTTCTGAATACATTGCTATTCAAGATATAGAAAGGCCAAAGAGAAAACGAATTCCAGTAACGATAGATTCAGTGCCTCACTCTGTCACACTGATGGCAACAAAAGCTCGTGCGCTGCAAACTGTTTTGGCTAAAGACAAAAGACAGCCATTGAATGCAAAAGATTTAAAGCGTCCAATTCCAGATACAAAAGAAGTAGCTGGCTATACAGTAGGTGGAACTGTAAATCTTGCTTTAGATAAAGCACAACAATTTACGGTGAATCTGGCCAAAGCAGTTTGCAGTATGGTCGGATCTAATTTCGGATCTTTGTGCGATCAAAGCACTAGAGTCAAATGTATCAAGGTAAAGGTTAAAGGAGATTCTTTGGATCATTGTGTGAGAAAAGCAGCTTCTGATATTCGGGTAGCTTCGCACGAACTCAAAGAAGGAATTGGTCGTATGGCCTTGACAAACTTTTTAAGAAAACACGAAGTACATTTCAGGACAGTACATTTAAAGAACAACAATCAAAGTTATGTGCTGGCGTTAGAACTGTACTACAAACCAATTGAGAAAAAGGTGAAAAATGGAAATTCCAAAATATAATACGGCCACTGAGTATAAAGCTTGTCAAAAATTAAGACAGGTTGTGCGAAACTTTGTAGAACAAACTGCTGAAAAGGGATTTACTTTAGATGATGTCAAGCAACATTTAATATCAGTCGGTGTGCCAGAATTTATTGAAGTTGAATATCGTAGCAAAAAGAATAGTATTGGCCGTGAGTGCATTGCTGAGCATGTTGCCACTAAAGGTTTAGCTGCCATTAGCAGATTAGTATCTTTTAGTCGGGAAAACAATTTGTGGTTTTTGAAAAAGTTTAATATGGATTTGTCCAAGGCACGAGAAGAATTCACAATGGATTATTGTACTCGTGCTGCCACAACTGGATACAAAGGTTATGCTATCAAACGTGAGTTGCAGCAACTGATACGTGCGAAAATGTTGTCAGGTAAAACATTCAAAACGCAGGAACTTAAAAAGTTTGCAATACAAATCAGTATTCCAAGTTCAATTACTCAACGTAACGCAGAAGGAAAGTTGGAAAATAACTTGATTGCTGCCAATTATGTCCAGCGTGTAATCCAGTTGGCGAAAGCCAAAGGTTTGATTGAACCTATAAGTCATGGACTTTGGCGTGTAATCGGAAAATAAATCTTGCGAGGTGTATTGTGACCAAGACAGAATTATTGAACTGGCTATGGATTAAACAACTTTATTCTTTAGCCGTGAAAACATTGCACAATAGAGACACCGACAAATTCTGTGTTGTTCCCGACTCCAATTTTTACTGGAGTGCAAAAGTATGTTTGTGCAACAGTAGTAGTGCGGTTGAACGTATGCAAGTTGGCAAACTGTTAAAACAAGGTTTGATAACAAGATGGCATATTCATTATATGCAAATCTACTTTGACATTGAATTGGCAAAAATTGCATTTCAATATGCCAGAGCATTTTGGCAGTCTAAAGGATTGCCAAACAGTTTTGAGAATGGTGAAAATGTAATTGGCAATTATGTAGATCCAGAAGTTCTCAAAGCATGGCAATCAGAGTGTCACCAATTACTGATAAACAATTTCAACTGTCCAGTGCAGATAGTTAAGGGAAAAGGTAAATAAAATGCAAAATATATACGATGCCTTACTAACAATTTTCATGGAAGAAGCCGACATACGGGCCAAAGGTTTGACGGTTCTGGAAACAAGCAATCGTTTGGTACATGCTTTACGAAAAGCAGATCTTATTGTCAAAATGCAATTGCATTTTCTGTTAGGTGTTGAAAAAGACATTCCAGATGCAGATCGTATCATGCAAGGCAAAATGCCACTGGCTACCACTTGGCAAGGAAATATAACTATTGCTCAAATGCTTGAGTCCTGCATTAAAGCAAATATTTCCAAACTGGAAAACATTACGACTGAAATGCGTAGAGGAAATTCGGTAAAAGATCCTGTAAAGAAAGAAGCGAATAGTATTCTGGATCGTCTTTTGTCCGAATGTAAATTTAGAAAAGCAGCTTCTGAATTCAAACAAAACTATTTCGGTGATGAACTGGATATGTTTTCTGCAAACAGTTATGATCGTCAGGTCAGAAGCTTATACAAGAATGATCAAAAAACTGATTGTCCTGCAACCGCAGTTTTTCTGGCTATAACAGAGGACAATAAAAATGAGTAGAAGAGAATTCAAGTTGCAAAAAGCTACTCAAATAGCTGAGACTATTTTACGCAATTGCATGGCCCAAATGATTCCCATCGAGTTCAATGCGAGAAACAGAAGTGAACGTGATTTAGCTGCAAGAACAATAGCGAATTTACGCAGACTGATTATTGCACTGTGTCGTCATTTAGGTGATCCAAGCCCTGTCACTAAATACAAAGAATCTAGGGCAACAGCAATTGAAAAGTTGTCTTATGCAAATCTCTTGGAAAACACAGAAGTTCAAATGAGCGCATTAATGATAGAAGTTAATATACTTCGGGATGTCGTTGAATTCGCCATGTTGGAAATAATACAGGATCAGTTAAAGAGATTGCCGGATAACGATTGTGCTTACGAATTGACTCAAATTTATCAGGAACTGTGTACACCAAATTTGATAACAGATCAGTGCAGAAGGTCAATCGAACACAACCAATATCTAGCTGAAAAACTGAGTGGTTCCGATTACATAGATAACGAACAAATGGTCAACAAGGACTAATATGAAAATTGTTTATCCCAAACACTTTACATTAACTAACGATCTAGATTTTCAGCCATTGCCAAACACTTTGAATTACTTTTACACAGCGTCGCAAGATACAGATCCAAAAATTGTAGAGTTGCATATTAATAGTGCATTAATGACAATGTTTTCTGGTGAAAATCCGTTTAATGAATTTACAGGTGTTTCAGCTTGTTCTTATTTTAAAGAAGTGCAGCCCTTAATTAAAGGCCGTTTAACTATGGCCCAACGGCAAGATCTAGAAGATCGAAACGTCAATATAATCAGAGAACATGAAAATTTTCAGGTTACGGTTTCAAGTTGCAGATTAAATACAAAGATTTTCGATCAAGTTCCGCAAGCAATTGCTTTGTTTTCAAGTGTTGAGTTCTTACAGCATTGTCTAACCTTGTGTCTTGATGGTAAAAAGATGCCGACCTACAGCCAGTTGTATTTTGATCAGGTTACAAATTTCTGGCAAGATGAAGTAAGAAGAGAAGTATCTTATGGTTACTGGCATAATGAAGTTTCTGGCCAAAAATTGGATTATCCAGATCGCATAATTTTCAAGATAACCGTTAAGTCAAAATTCTTACGCTCCAATCTGGAACAGATTGTTGAATTCTTACCGACGGGCGACGGAAAGTTTGCCTTCGTGTTTTTTGATCGAGATATATCTGAATTGTATGTCAATGTGTTTGGTCACAATATAAACAGAGAAGTATCTGATCTTATATTTGATGCTCTTAAAAATAATAAGAGGATTCTTTCCTCTGGACATTCAGCCATAACTGATCAGTTGAGGCACACAGTTTTTTATGGAAATAAGCAAATCTTTTGGGAATCTTTTGTGCATCAGTTAAGTGAAGATCTTGTACGCTATATTCTTCGTAACACAGACCAAAATTTGTTAGGGAACTAAAATGGCCGCGCACTTACCTGTACCGTTTCGTGCTGGAAATACTATTGTACGACGAGAAACGGAAATTTGTGAAGATGCTTATTTAACAAGATACGCCAGAACCTTTGTAGATTGGAAAGATCACAAAGGTAAACTTCACGAAGATCACACGCTTTACGTTAAATGGTTTCCGCGCTATACAATTCATAACGCTTGGGACTTAGCTCAGGTTATGAATTTAAGTAGCAAGGATGTTGCTGCTGAGGATATTTACAAATACTTTGAAGATTTTCTTGGCCCTTACTTACCAGAGCAAGATCTTTATGTGACTATAGGTGTTTATAGAAATGCGCCTGAATCACATTTTGTTGTGAATGTTGTAAAACGTGAACATATTTACGCACACATTTGGTACAATATCCATAATCGTTGGGGCCGCACTTTCTTTGTTGAAAATACTTGCTTCAACTGCGGTATATACGACACCCGAACTTTTTACAGAACTCGCGTTAAAGTAGCCGAAAAGATTACGGAAATAAGATCTCGTCCATTGGTTCCAAGTCAACAGTATAAATGATGTGAGTAATGAAAAAAGAAACAATGTTCGTGAAGATGCTTCAAATTCAAAAAGTCCTTCATGTTCTCAACGAATTCGGAAACTGGTCAATAACGTGTCATCTGCTATATCAAAGTATTTTACTTGAGAAAGACGATCCAGATACATCGTCCAAAAAACGCTTTAAGAAATTAACTGAGTTGTATTTAGAAAACATTCATAAAATTTGTTCGGTTGCTGCCGAGGAAATCGAAGGTCTGAACCCAATTGCATTGTATGGTCATTTTCCAATATTAAAAAGTTTGGCAAATACGGCCAGTGTTATGCAAAGTGTACTATTTGATGTAGGTGGATTAAGATCAGAACGTGAAGAACACAACGACATTGACGTTAATATAGAAAGTTTAATACATGAAGTATGTTCTTCACTATCCACTGAAAAAATGAGTGAGTTTTATTATCTTATACAAGAAATACTTCTACGCCATTCTGAAAATTTATGCAGCTTGCTTTCAGAATTTCCAAACAAAGCGCTTATATTTAATAATATAGCTAAAGCGCGGATATTATGCGGTTCTGGAATTTATACAGAGGACTTCAAATCAAAATATTTACAGGATAACTAAAGTGAATTCAGCTAGTGAATCAGGTCGCGTTCCAGCCCAAACGGAAAACAAGGCCAACACCCCAAAACAAGAGTTTTCTGAAATAGAGGCAACGGTAAAGTCTTACAGATATTTTGCCCGTTGGACAACAAACTTACTAAACCTTGCACTTGTTTTAACTCAGGATTTTAATCTGCAAGATTTTGAGAATGCGCGTGAAAAGTATTTTGATAATACCTATCTGCCAGAATTAACTTCGGCTGGACGTATTTCTTATGAACTTCGTAAATGCGCGAAACAGATTAGTGACAACTTAACAGATGCCGAACAAATATTAGGTTTTCAAGATCCAAATGTTTCACATATTGTTACCAATTTAACATGGCCGCCTTATATTGATATGCAAAATGAATTTGCGAATGTTCAGGTGGTTATAGAAGCCTCTGTAATGAAGCATATTGATATTTTAAAACGTATGTCCTTGAATAATGAAAATTCTTCGGCTTTGCAAGATTTTATTATACGCCAAGGAATTCGCTGGAACAAAGTTTCCAAAGGAGTTTAATATGATTCACTGCGACTATCTACGAGTAAGTGAAGATTTGCTTTTCAAAAGAAAACAGATAACGGATCGTTATCTGGCTAACAATTTAATTTCTCCAACATTAACTCCACTTATTCGCTTAATAAACTCTTATAACGGTGTATCGGTGCTTGAGTATAACAGCGGTAATGATACTGAAGATCATGGCCATATTTCATTGGTGTATTCTGAATTAGGTTTTGATCGTGTAGAAAACATATTCAAGCACAGCGTTTTATTAATGCAATCTAATCCAGATATATCTATTAGCATTATAATGAAACGAATGCCAAACACATCAGAATTCGTAGAATTTCAAACTGAAGTTCCAGAATTTGTACAGACAATCACGTTGCGTTGGAATTCATACGAACAATTAAAAGATGTATACATCAAAGTGTTTGGTTTTGGAGATCTAACTAATTTTGATTCTTTGGTGCAGAAAGAACAAGAATTCTTTTTTGGTGAGCATTACAATCTTGACTTGAATCAAGCATGTAAATCATTTGAAGAATATTGTTTAAAAGCTGCGATTCGATTAAAGTTAGCAGACGCAGTAAAGACAAATGAAGCTGATCCTGTTAAGCTATTGAAATACTGGTCAGGTGTTTTCAATGTTGAGCTACAAAAAGAACTGCATCCAGTCTGCAAGCATACTTTCAGAAACTATGTATTTGTGGAAACATTAAATGGTACTAAGTTGTTTAGTAGATCTGATGATTGTTTCATCTAAGGAAAGAAAAATGAATTCAGTGGGTCAATTTTTAAATATTCGTACAGCAGCGTTTAATTGGGCTTATAACGCAGGGGTTATAGAAAATCTCGGTTTGAAAACTCAGTGGGAAATAATTCAGAATACCAATACAAGTGGTGACGCTAAAAATTACCATAGCAACGATCACATGGAGCAAGTATTCATTATAGCTCAGTGGTTGCTTATTACAAATGGAGTCAAATCCAATAAGACTTTCGCTCTTGCCTGTTTGATGCACGATTACGATCACACAGTAGGTAAAGAAAGTGATGTTGTTAACATTCAAAATGCGTTAAATGGTGTGGATGATTTACTGACAAATAAATATCATGGTTACATTTTGGTAGAGATTAAACGTCTTATCAAGATAACTCAATATCCTTTCTTACTGGAAAACACGCCAACAACAATTTTTGAAGCTGCGCTGCGTGATGCGGATTTGATGTATGCCATGACAGACGATAAGATTAAGCGTTTGGAAATTCTACGCAAACTTTCTGTCGAAATTCATGGACATGCAGATTTTACGGATGACGAATTGTTCTACCAGCAGCAGAAGTTTTGGTCAACCGCACAAATGTACACAGATCAAGGCCGTGAAGTGTTGAGCTGGTTTATTGAACACGAGGGGATTTGAAAATGATACTGCCATTGATCTACCTTAGTTTATTCGTATTTTGGTTTGTGATGGCTCAAAATCTTTATGAAGATTTATTGAATCTGGAGGACGTTAGATCGAATTTATTGCGTTTTACTTTTTGTGTGGTCATCAGCACTATTTCAGCAGTCTTGTTTGTATTAGATACATTTAATCTTTATGAGCATTTGAACTGGTTTTCAATTAAAATCAATTTACTGTGAGGTAAACATGAATCTGAATTTATGGAACAAGATGTATGTAAAATATGTCGCGGCAGTTTGTGCTGTTAATCAGCATGTAGAAAATTTGAAATATTTGTCAGATACTTCAGGTGTAATAGAGTCGGAACACATAGATACTACGAATAAAGCATTTAATTCCAACAATCGTTACATACTTGAAATAGCTGAATTGTATACCAGACTTTCTCATTTGTGTATGCAAGCGAATATTCTGGATAACACTGTGCAATATCCTACACTACGTTGTGAGGATCAGTATGTTTTCCTTGTGGCAATTCAGAATAAAAGTGAGGAAGATATTTATTACAACTTTGGCCAAAGTTTGATTTTTGTGACAGAAGCTTTGTTTAAAAGATTCGGTGTTAAACTTGAGATAGATAACTTAGGTGAATCTTTTCGCAATACACTAATCAATATTAAGACCGAAACCCGACATGAAGAAAATGCTAACCAATTTTTTGGTTCCAGCCGAGAAGCGTTGAAGTTTCCTGAAGGTCTGCACAAATCAACAACAGAAGTTCTTACAATTTTCTTCAAAGAATTAGCCAGTAAACTTTTTCAGTCGCAAGAACAATATGGATTGTCCGAAGGTTGGTCTGTTGTTCCAGAACACGTTAATAAGGAAGAACTTGGAAAAGGACGTTTCTTTGTTAATGCAGATCAATGCCGTGAATCATTAATTGCTCACCTGGAAAAAGGTGATATTTTAGATTCAGTTGCCTACCTTATTTATTTAAGATCACTCACAGGCAACAAAACAATGAAGCCATTGAAAATAATTTCAGATATACAGGATGTTAAGCGTAAGCCTCATATTGTTAAGGCCAATGCTTTTATAGATTCGGTGCGAAAATTTCCCGACTATGAAATAGCAAAGTTAATTACTTTAGGTGGCGAAGGAAATATTTTTATTCGCGTGTTTGACCACTATGAGAACAAAACTGAAATAGTTAATGGAGTTACTGTTGTTTATACAACAGAACCGATCAGTAAATTTGCAGTACGTGGCCATACGACTTTAGGTATTTTTCATGAAAAGAATTTCGTGGATCATAACGATGAACTAAGTAGAGCTTGCTTTAACGCAATGGCCTCATGTGTAACATTAGGTTTACCGACTCAATATAGCGCTGAATAGTGCAAAACTGTAAATCCTCTGGCATAAGCTGGAGGATTTTTCATTTCCAGTCATAGTTTTAAAACTGGAGGTAACATGCGTAAAATAATGGTTCCCAAGTTCGAGGCCACTGACGGTAAAGTATTTGACACTGCCGATGCTTGTGCAGCACATGAAGGTCTACATAAATGCCCAAAATGCGCGGGTAGTGGAAAGCGGCAAGAAAAATATGATGCGTATCCATCAAATTTACCGGATAGTGGCTTTGTAGAAAAAATTCAAATACGTCACGTTGAATGTGATTTGTGTAAAGGCATAGGTTACACCAAAGAAAAATTTGAAGCAGTACAATCAGTCACAGCATACAGAAAGGTTTGATAATGGATAGTCATTTATTAGTAAGATCGCCATTAAGTTATCAAGGAAGCAAGTACAAGTTGTTGGCGGCCCTACAACAAAATTGTTCTCCGGTAAAAGTATTACATGATGTGTTTGGTGGAAGTGGTACTGTAGGTTTGAATATGCCTATAGCTAAAACAGTACACATTAACGAATTAGATCCGAATGTGTATGGTGTACTGTGCCATTTAAAATCCAGACCAACTTGGCAAGAAATTGTTAAGCAGTTGGATGCTACAATACGCAAACACAAACTTGGTAACACGCGAGAATACGAGGACGCTTACTATCGCTTTCGCAATAAGTTTAATAAGTCTCCCAATTGGTTTGATTTATGGGTATTGAGCAAGCACAGTTTCAGCAGTTTGATTCGTTTCAACGAAGAAGGTGAATTCAATTTACCTTTTGGTTTTCGTAGCCCACAGAAATCTAAAAGTCGTGATTTTTGGATTCAGCAATTTTGGACTCGCTTGCAACGAGTTAAGTTACACAACAAAACTTACTTGCAGTATGTGAAACACGCACTGGCTAAAGCAGATAAATCGCATGTGTTTTATTTTGATCCGCCTTATTTAGCCAGCGGTGCAAATGTATATGTTGGCGAATGGACAGCAGCAGACGATCAAAAGTTGCGTGACTTACTTGATTACCTGAACAAAATTGGAATACGTTGGGTACTCAGTAACGTAACAAAACATCGTGGCCATAAAAACAAACCACTGGCAAAGTGGATGAAACAATACAATTATTCTTATCCTTCTTTTACGGGTAAGGGTGAACTCTACTCATTGAATCGAGCAGCCGATACAAAAGACAATGGAACAGTAGAGGTAATAATCAAAAACTTTTAAGGGAAAATAATGAGCAAAGAATATAGCGGTCGTGCATTTTTACAGCCTTCACCAAGTTTGAATTCTATTTCGTGGGAAACGCGAGTAAAGCAAACTCCAGAATACGAATTTCCAATTCATTTTTATGGAAAGTTTACTATTGCTTGGGGTAGCACAGTTGTTGGTATTCATAGCTATGGTGAATATGGACACAAAGCTGCCAGTAAGTTTCGAGAAAAATGCGAAACAGCAATCGTTTGTATCGACCGTTATATTAGGGCTGTTCATTCCAACAGTTACTCTACGTACCATACACACTTGAATGATGAAGATACTCCGTTCAGTGGTGCTATTTACTGGAAACGTGACAAATCACCGTCAGGTAACTTAATCTCAATTTTTGAAATTTCGTCGTGCAAGTTTAAAATACGCATACACTCACATGAAGTTGGTGGTGAAGCAAAGTTGTGTAGAATCCTTAAAAAGATTATTACTCAAATTGATCAATTGCTTGACGCTACATTCTTGGTTGAAAAAGAATTGAACGAATTGGCTAAACAAAAGTCTTTGTTTGGAGAATCAAATGAATGTATTTAGCTCTACAGAGCAACAAGCAGTTGATCGCTTTATAGTCCAAAGCTTGGTACGTCAAGGTTATTATCTTGCACGTACTGTAAGTGTAGTGCAGAAAGCGGATCTGGCTATACAAAAATTTGATAAACATAAAGACAACAAAGTATTTCAGTTTTTAGATGACAACTTGAGTCCAGAACATATATGGAAAGTTTTGGATGTTTATACTTTGGAAGATTTGTTGAACAATATAAGTAGATTTGATGAAGAATTTAAGGTCATGCCTAATATTCATTCTTATTGGATTGGAATGCAAGGTCAATCTAAAATACAAAACGCGCTTTATAGAATAAGGCAGAGTATACAATGAACAAGAAAAAACTGAATCCGCGTGTAGGTCTTAAAGCTCAATATTCATTTAAAGAAAAACGTGGAAATGGAGTACGTACTGGCGTTTGTGTTATTGTTGATATAACTCCAGTCAACGTAAAGTTTATCGATTGCATTTCTGACATAGAGTTTATACGCAGAGCAGATGAAGTAACTTTTACGGCAGTAGTGGATTAATTGTTTATCGAGGAGAATCAAAGTGAGGCTAAAAGTTGGCACCGTCTACTCGTACACATATAAAGATAAAAAGAAGAAAACTCGAACTGGAACATGCACAGTAACAAATCTAACAGCTGATAAAGTTTGCTTCATTGATAAAATATCAGGAATTGAGTTTATTCAACCCATAGATAAAGTTCAGTTTAAGAAATAAATTTATAGGGAGGTTACTTTGAAAGAAATATTAAAAATAGTCGGGAACTTCCCTGTAAGCGAATCTGTGTTAAATCACAAACACATTGCTGCTACAAAAGCAGTGTTGAACACAAAGCATAGATTTACTGATCCAGTCGTAGGTACTCAAAATAAAAAGGGTGTTGAGTTGTATGGCTGGCATCCTAATGTAGCGCCTCACGTAGATCGAACTGGCTTTATGTACTTCATGCCATTGTTTGAATCTACTGGAACCATCAATGCGTTTTTAGAGCGCAGTGGAGATCCTGTCGAACTTCCTCTAGTGGCCGGAAACATCTATCGAATGTTTGATTATGCAAGCCATTGGACAACCGGAGAAACTGATCGACAAATAGCTTTGTTTATAGGTGCATTCGATAGTCCTATGGATAACTTTGCTATAAACAGATTAAAGAATGGGCTACGCCTTCTCGAATTGAATTCAGTCTACGCGCCAAAAACATCTTTCTCTACTAAAATGGCGTTGGATGATGAAGTATTTGTAGAAACATCGGTATTGGGTAAAACCAGATTGATAAACAAAATATATGCGGCCAAGCACAAAATAATAACGTGTGCGTATTGCGAAAAGCCAGCAATGATTCTCGATTCTTATTATCCGTATGAAATAGCCAAAAACAAATGCAAGGAACACTTCAGACAATGAATATTCAAATGTGCGCTGTTTATTTTTCAGGCGAATCTTACTATGTAAGAATAAAGCCAACTTTTATGAAAGACATTGACGAAAGTTATGGTAGCGGTCTTGCTATGCGAACTGCACATGAACTAACTTTGTTAGAGTCTGGCCAAGAAGAAGCAAATGAAAAACAAATGTTGGCCGCTCAAGAACAAGCACGTAGAACAGACAAATTGTTGTTAGATATTTTAAATGCTGTGTATGAATATTCTGACTACGAATGGACGCACAAATTAAAGCGACCTGACAGCAATGAAATATTTATTGCTCTGCGTATTCCACCAGAATTTTTAAAAACAATTGATAATCTTTCTGACATTATCTTTGCCACACCTTGCTATTCAGAAGCAGAAGCAACTGAATTCAGTTCTCGCATTCAAAACTTCTTTAGTCAGATGTTGTCAGATTTTAAGGAAATCAAATGAGAATTTATTTAAGATCTAAGCCGTTCAATCCTATTCCATTGTATACGCTGGTAGAAGTTGCTTCTGAAAATCCAGCAGGTCGAATTCGTGGTTACGTTGCCAATATTGAGGAATATAACCACCATCGATATAACGCTCTTTACAAGATTACTTTAGATCCAGAAGTGGTTTATGAACTGCAAAGACTACAGTACATTGAAAAAGAAGATGTATCGAAACATCAAATGACTGTACGCAGTAAATTGTTGGGTGCATACACACTAGATGATTTAAGAATTATTGTTGATGCAAAAGAAGTTGTTGCTTGGCAAAAAGAACATGGAATAAATATTTGGGAGCGTCCATCATACGGATGCAATGAAATGCGTGTACGCCATGCACTGGATATAAAACAAAAGCGCAGTCTTGAAAAGCAACACTTTAGCGGAAAACAAGTTTACTTGAATATGCCCCGCACCTTTATGCGATATAGCCAAGCTGAAGCCGATAAGCCAAAGATCATAGAGCATCCGTTTGATTTTACGGTCGAAAATAATGAAATATTTTGGGTCAATCAAGCAAAAAATGCTGAACTTAAAGGAGCTGATTTATTAACAGCTTTGTGGTCAGATGTAAAAATCCTTTCAGATATGTCTTTAGCTTGGGCAGATCGTGAAATAAGATTGACCAAACGTAAATCTGAATTACGTGAATACGTAAAAACTCAAATGATGCTTTTATTCATAATGTGGATCACCAAAGTAGGTGATTATGAATGCACCAAAGGAACACTGAAGGAAATTGATTTCAACGAATACTGGTTAAATTTTGTAGATCACCAAATTGATGTCAAAGAGTTGGATGCCGATTGGTTAGTGTGCGAACCTTGCGGAGTTGTCGAAGATTTATTTAAAGATCTGGCTGAGTGCTAAGGAAAAAAGATGAACAAGTTAAGTGTGTTAGATATTTTAGCCGAATTTAAAAATCGTTTAGGGCATTTAGCTGTGGCCGGAGTAGAGCCACATGCTTCGCTTCCAAGACCAAACCAAGATCGTGATATTGTTTTCAACATAAGTTATTATTTACGTGTTGATGAATCCGGTCAATGTTTTGAACTTCAGTTTTCGGAAAAAGATTTGCTGCAACCAATTGATACTGTTATGGATGAAGTTATGCAACTGTACAACACTTGGATAAATGCAAGAGTTGGTGCAAAAACATGACCACACAAGCATTAAAGGGTACTATCGTTAGGACTAAGAATCCTTATAACACTCGTGAATGGCATCCGGTCGATCAACAGCCAGTATACGTAGCGCTGCTTTTAAATGAAGAAATGTTTAAAAGCATGAAAGGATGTATGTTACATCATCATACGGTTTTCTTTTTAGATCGTATGCACGATTGGGAATATTGTGAAAAACGCAATGCTATTCGCGTCTACGGCAGTATCGATCCTGAATCGCCTTTTGATATTATTGCTGTATACAAACACAGAAACTTAAGGAATTTAGAATGCCTCAAAAAGAAATAGAAGCGGTAGATCCAGAAGCTTTAAAGAGAACTGTTGAATACTTTGAATTTTGTTCTTCTGAGAGTCTCATAGATTCCAAAGACGCGGTTGTAATTGATTCAGTTGGATCATCTTCCTTCAGAGCCATTAAACAGCGTATAGAGAACGGAGCAAATTTAATCTACTGCCCAAGCATTGTGGATAAAATCGATCCTGATGAAAAACCTAAAACAGTTGTATTAACTACTGAATGTGGAAAGCCTTGGATGGAGGTAAGAGACAATCCAGTGACTTGGAATAATACTTCGTCCAGTGTACGTGTGCTGGAAAAAGATTTTGTGGATGATGGATTATACGTACAAGACGGAATTCAAGTTTTATTGAATAATGAGCCAGTTCAATTCACGGTAGAAGGTAATTCAGTCAAGCTTAATGATTCTCCAATTGAAGGCACAATAAAAGTCAAATATCAGTACGATGAAGCTGCCTTTTATCACAAAGAAAGCAAACGTCCATCATGGAATAGTAAACCTACTAAAATTGGTGGAGTGAAAGCCAGTAAGGAAAAACGCAAGGCCGCCAAAGCAGCGCGTAAGAGAAATCGTAGAAAATAGTAAACTGTAAATCAGTAAGGGTAGGTTATGACTAAAGGTAAAACAATCACATTAGTTGTTGCGGTAACAGTAGCAATTTTGATGTTCAGAATTCCTTTCATAATGGAGGACATTCATAAAGAGGCACCTGTTAAAGCTGTAGAAGTGAAGCCAGAAATTCCTAAAGATGAAGTTGTAGAGATTGCTCGATATTGCATAAATTCTACACTGGTTATTCACTATTATTTGAAAAGATTTGAAAATGGAAAACTTGATTTTGTACGTGGCGCTCATGGAGCTGCAATAGAGTTCACGTATGTAAGTCCTGCACCATTGCCTTCATGTGTAAATTAAATTGGGGTAATTATGCCACGCAATGTATTAAAATACGATCATCCGGTACATGGTGAAATATGGGTTCAACATGGATCACAAGCACATCAACTTTTTCTTGAAAAGAAATATGGTGAGTTGGAACGGCATTTAGGGTTCTTATTTAAGAAATGCTATGCTAACTAATTTAAGGTTAAGCAATTAGGCTTAACCAAGAGGTAGTTATGTCAGTTCATTCTCAGCGCTACGATAAAGAAGCCTTACCTGAATTAACGTGTCGTTATGATATTAACAATCGTGTTGTAGTATACACTGTGTCACCTACTATGAGACTTTGGTATGTTGTTGTAGATGGTGTATATTATAGTTGGCGCGTAGATCAGGGAACAACGCGAGAGTATTTCCACTGGTTCAAAATAAACAATGTTGAAAGTTCTAACATGACATTGTTAGCAACACTGAGAGAGCGCTTTTCTCAAGGTACTTTGAAGCAAAGTACCCCACAGAACGGTGGTTATACTGAAATGATATACAGCGTATGTGAATACATTTGATTAAAGGTGATTTGTGTAATGGCGCTTTTTGAAATACGTGATAACGAACTTTACATAAGTCACAAAAATCTGGCTCGACTTCATGAAAAATATGGAGTCGAGGCCAGTGTAAAGTTTTTAAGCAATTTGATTGACGAATACAATATCGAGCTTCCTCTTAAAGCACCTACACTAGAAGAAGCAGATATTGCTCATGAAAAATTGTTGGAATTGAATTCAAGATCTTTGTTGAAAAATGGTGATGTTGTAACACGTTATCCATCTGAATCATTTCCATTGGCAAGTCGTTACATAAACAGTAGCAATGTTGGGAACGCAGCATCCAATCATTTTCACCATAGATCAAGAATGTTTTGCGACAGCATTAATAGTCCAAGCCCTATGAGAGTTTGGCACACTCCTAAATTCCGCGAAAGCATGTTACGTGCAGTATTCAGTTTAAAAAATGCCCACGTAGATTCAAAGGTATTAGGTTCGTGCATTGCAATGCGTAAATATATTGCAAGTCAGTTTAGACCAAGTGCAGCAAAAGCATTGTATGATAAATTTGCTCAAGGCGGTGCAGTTTTAGATATGTGTAGCGGTTGGGGTGATCGACTTGAAGGATTCTTAGCAAGTAGTGCAGTTGAATACACAGGTTACGATCCAAACATTCATCTACATGAAGGCTACAACCAACAAATACGCAGATACAAAAGCAGCGATAAAATAGCGAAGATTCATTATAGTGGATTTGAACGCGCTGTATTAAAACAAAATCATTACGACATAGCTTTTACAAGTACGCCATATTTCAATATTGAGCGTTACAGTCGTGATGACGATCAAAGTTTTATCCGGTATAAAGATTGTGATGTTTGGATAAAGAAATTTTTATTACCACTTGCACAAAAAGCTTACGATAGTTTACGTGTAGGTGGGCATCTTTGCATTAATATAAGCGATGTATATTCTAATCACACTGTTAATAAATTGTGTGATCCATTGAATAACTACATGCGGAAAATTGGTGCAAAAGAAGGAAAACATTTTGGCTATAGAATGGCTAAACGTGTGGGAAGTAAGAGTGATGTTGCAGGTATCTTTGTAGAACCTGTTTGGCATTGGATTAAAAGGTAATAATATGAATTTTCTAAAAAGTTTGTTTGCGAAGCCAGTAACAATATTTGAAACTGTTGTTGAAAGAGAAACCGTTGTATTGTTTCGTCAGACAGTGATCGATCACGTATCAGTAAGAATCCAAAGAATCGGTGACAACAATTTTATTGGTATTGTAGGTGGAGCAAAGTTAGATCCTGTTTTAATCGCAAGACATTATGGCGTTACTCTTGCTGATTTAAGTGCGGCTTACGATGAAATTCAATCAACACTAACTAAAGAAATGATTGAAATCAAACAAGTTCAGACACAAACTCAACACAAGAAAGCTTTGAAAGAAGCAGCCTTAGCGGTAATAGAAAAGACGAAAGAATTTTCGGATGTAGGTGGTGGACTTCCACTGGCAAACTAAGAATAGGGCGGATTTTCCGCTCTATTTTCATTTAAGGTAGTCAAATGAAAGATCCTGCTTATTTGTTTCTGGATATGGATGGAGTTCTTAACGGTATTTATGATGTTTGGTATACATTCTCTAACGACAGTAATGCAATAAGAGAAAATCGTTGGAACAATCCAGATACCTTACATTGGATGCCTAATGGATATGAAACAGATGATTGTGTATCAGCGCACAAATTAAAATTGCTGAAAAGGATGATATTAGATTACAATATTCGTGTTATAAACATATCAAGTTGGGTATGCAGAAATAATAGCAAAGACACAGAATCCTATAACAAATTTGTAGGTTTTGAATTATATGGAAATATTTTCGGAGGCGAACGATCTTGGGAAATACTCAATTACATTGTTGAAAATAATGTAAAGCGTTTTGTAATATTGGATGATGACGGAAGATGTTACCGCAACCATCCAAATCATGCTTGGTATAAAAACAAGCCTTACGCAAATCTTTTAGCTCATTTTGTGCAGCCTCACGGCAGATACGGAATCAACGAGCAACATATTGAAGAATGTTTGAGTATACTAGGTGAAGTAACTAGCAAATATTCTCAAACATTTCCAGCAAGACTTATTCAAGAGGTTAATAATGTTTTCGCCACTCAAACTACTTTGGATTTTAACTCTGCTATTAGCGCTGCTTTACGTGGCGAAACCAAAGGGTAAAAATAAAACAACTTATACTCACCAACATTTTACTGGCATGTGCATAATGTGTTTAATTCTTGATGAACTAGGAAGATTATAATGTTTGAAAGAATAAACTTGTGGAAAGAAAAGTTTCGAGCTTGGCGTCAAAATAGAGCGGAAATTAAAAATGTTGTGCATAACATAGGTCAAATCATGGAAGAGTTTGAACTATGGATGATTTGTTACCACAAAATGATCAGATCGCAGCTAATAGATAAAGGTTCGTCTCATAAATACTTAGATCTACTTCAGGATAATCTAGTTATTGTAGAGAATGGAGAGGAGATATTTGATACCTTTCTCCGACATAAGAATTATTTATACCCAAAAGCCGACACAGAGGCAGCCAAGTTATTTCATGAGCAGTTAAATATTCGACGCCCAACACTAAATAAAATAGCTTTTGAATCCATACAACAAGCTGAATGTAAAAATCTATTAAAGTTTTATGTAAAATATAACTTAGTTAGTAAAGGCGATCCTACACTAGATCAGTTGAGGCTTTTGCAGACAGATCCGAAGTATCATGTAAATTTATCAAAGTTTTTCTCGCTCTACAAAGGTAATTAAAATGATTACACAAAGTTTAGATCTCAATATGTTTCATGGTGTCCAGCACATAAGAATTTTATATCATGGCGATCAATGCTTGGACGGCTATTCGTCAGGCTATTTAATGACTAAATTTCTGTTCACAGCAATAGCGCACCGAAAAGACAGCAATATAAATTTCAATGAATTCTTTGAAATGAAAACAGCTGATTCTATGTTTCAAAATAGAAAGGTCAAGGGTTCTACAAATTGGAACAGAGCAGTAAGTGCAATTCGTGATGTTATCCCACTTTCAGCAAACTACAAAGATGCCCTACCTGGAAAGTACGCTGGCAATACTCTTTATATATTGGTAGACTTTTCTTGGTCAGATGATCAAATTCAGCAAGTGGTCAATCGTGGCGATAAAATTTGTATTATAGATCACCACAAAGATCGTGTAGAAATAGCACGTAGTTGGATAGAGAAAGATCTTATCTATGGGTTGGTATCTACTGATTATTGTGGTGCAGTATTGACAGCATTCGCTATAGAACAGTTATCTCGTATGCAAAGCGGAAAGCATAATCTAAACATGGATATGTTGGCACAAAATGTATTTCCAGAAGAAGGAATACGTAAAGAGTATGAATTTCTTCGTTACGTAAACAGTAGAGATCTTTGGAAAAAAGATGTTGAGGGAACAGATGAAGTTGTAGCCTATATGATGTTGCAAATTCAAAACAGTTTGACCACAACGAGACTTAATGAAAAACGTCAACCGCTGGATGCTGTCTTTAAAGACTTTGAAAAAATAAGAGATTGGAATTCAATTATTAAGCAAGGTAAGATTTTGCTGGTACAGCGTAAGTTGATTATTCAAAGTGAAATTACAAAGCATTTTGAATTTACTTTTGTAACACAGGCGAAGGCGGAAACAAGTGGCTATTATTTTAAAGTTCCTTGTGTTGTGCTTCCGCGTGAATTTAGATCGGATGCTGCCCAAGCACTTTACGAATTTTTAGGTGTCAATATAGCGGCCAACGTGACCTTACGCATTGAAAGTCAAACTGTCGTAATGGATGTTAGTTTGCGTTCTACAAAAGCAGTTGATGTAAATGAAATTGCAAAAAGGTTTGGTGGTGGCGGTCATCCAACAGCCGCAGGTTTTGAATACAGAATACCATTAGAAAATTTTAAAGGCAGAGGAATATCATAATGAACTTTTGCGTACCAAAAAGATTTGAAGTAACTTCCGACATTAATTACAATGCAAAACCTCATTCCCTGATTTATTATGTATCAGGAAATGGAATACTTCAAGAGCTAAACGTGTTGAATATAGATTATCAGGAAAATCGTGATCGCATACACGCGGCTATTGAAAATTATTTCCAAACAGAATTACGTATTGCACCAGAACTTCCTCCGTTAGCAGGTATAGAATCATCGTCATTCTTTTCAAAAGCAAATTCGCCTGAAGCAACTTCAAACAAAGATAGAATTGCATTAGGTATTTATACATCGGAAGATCTTAATGAATTATCTGAAATCGGATTCAATGCAATTCGTTCTATGTATACGAATGAAACTGCTCGGAATATTCCGGCCAAACATGCAGTAATTTGGGGTCAAGCCATCTACACAGGATTCGACTACGATATATTTTTACCTGAGTACATCAGTTTCTTTACTGCGTTTGAAATGATACATTCTGAAATCTGCAACAATTATTTGGATGCACATTCAGCAAACGGAGATCAGCCAGAACTAGACTCGATAAAACAGACACTCCATGAAACTATGTTGGAAATAAAGCGTAGTTTTTTGAACACACGCGCTGTAATGCCTGAGTTATACAGGTCAGAAATTAAGACCTTAGATGATTCTAAATCTGTTGAGATTACCCTTACATTCTATGCAAATCCTAGACAAAGTAATCACCAAAAAGTAATCAAATTTGTTTTGAATCGCAGTGAAATTGTTGAAGGTAAATCAAAGTTAGAATACTCTTTCGACGTAATATCTCAAGAAATTTGGGATAATATATTTAAGCCAGATCAGTTAGTTGATTATCTGGACTTTGGTGACATAACTTCAGACATTAAAGACGTTGAAGTTGTTTTACCTAAAACAGTGTGGACACACCGTAACGGCTGTGAATACATGGTTGTGATGATCTCAAACAAAGACAGTGTACGCGCCGAATATCCAACTCAGATTACTTATGTTGGAAAGAACGGAAAAATCTGGACAAAAGATCAAGATAGTTTCTTGATCAAAATGAATAAGCGTGATACCACAGAAACAGAAATAGCTGAATTTGAAAAGGCTTTATCCCAATCCATTTACTCAATTACGTATACAGGTGAGTGATGAAAGTTGAAAAAATGTTCGACATTTTAAATGGCTGTGAGGCAGACCACACCATTTGGAGAAATGATTGGAGATTCACACGGCCTGTATTTATGAACGAAAGTCGCCAAGGTACTATGGTATCTGAATTCAAAAAATACACTCGTGTTATGCCAGATGGACTCTACGATTATTTAGTTAAAAAGTGTTTGGCTATTCAGGCTGATAATAAAAAACTGTAAATCAGTTGGTAACTAAGGAGCCAACATGAATGTACAAGAACTGTCAAATAAATTTTGCACAGCCTTACTGGAACTGCCAGAACTATCTTGGGCAAATAAAAAGCGTAAACTACTCCCTCTTGAAATAGAGCGTATGTTTACGCTTATTGATAAAGCTGGTGATAATTGTTGGCATCTTTTCAAAGAGTACAATATTAATCATTGGCGTGAAGAAACTCGAATGTGGCCGCGAATTGATAAATGGCTGGTACACAACGATAGTACAGAAGGTAATATTCGTAAAACGCTATTTGTTTATTATGCCGCGTACAAAATTGGTGGAAGTCCAAAAGATTACACTGAAGTAATCGACGAGTATTGTAATACTGATCGAGCAACCAAACGAATTTGGGATGCAATATCTGCAATTCCAAACTTTATTGAAAATCCGGCTGATTTTATTGCTCAGGAAGAAAAACAAAGAGGGATAGAAATCAAGGCGCGTTATGAACGCGATCTTACTGAAAGAAGAAAAAGAGTAAGTATGTTTGGACACTTGGCAATGATGTCCATTATGCAAATGAATGGTCTTGAGTCCAGAGCAAGAAGAACTATGAACCAAAGTTTCGCAGATCTTTTATTACGACCTGAAAGAGTAGTTGGAATAGAAAAGAAGTCTGAAAGAAATTTAATGAAAGAAAGTCTGAAAAGGAAATAATATGAAACCGATTTTCGTTGTTTTATTTTGCTCTACTCTTGGGCGACTTCGCTTAGCTAAGTTCGATAAAACAAATCCAGACCCTGATGATATTTGCATTTATGCTGCAAAAATCAAATCAAAATCAATCGAAGAATTTTTCCAAAAAGAATTGCGCTTTAAATACAACGTGACAGAGATAATTAAACCAGTTGCTTCTGGATCGTCAAGTGAGCCATTAGGTAAAACTGGTTTAGATGTTTTTCGTTATAACGACCATGTGATCGAAGTGAAAAATGTTGAAGTTGTTCACACTTTAATACACGAAGATGAACATGGAGTTTATTATGCGGTTGCCGAACGTATTCAAATGGCAACAGGCAAGATCAACGCTTCTAAGCCTACAGTGGTTTATACAATTGATACAATCCGTGAAGGCCGTGAAAGTTCTGATTCTCGTGCAGCGCAAATAACAAAAATTCTTTGTGACTATTTTGACGCAAATGAAGCTCGTTTGTTAGATACTCTGCTATATAAGACTGAATTACCTGACTACGAAAAGAAGCGTTCGCTTGAAAGTTGCAACTACTTACCAGATGCTAAATGAGTCAACGTATTTTCACAGGAATTGGTTCACGAGAAACCTGCGAAAAGATTTTGTTGGCTATGGAAAGAGTTTCTACTGATCTTGCTGCCGATAACTTTATTGGTAGAAGTGGAAAAGCAGTTGGGCCAGATCAAGCTACTCAAGCTGGATTTGAGTTTTGTAGAAGTTTGGGAATAGATTGCATTTTTGAAGCATACTTACCAAATTTAAGTTTTAACAAACACTTCGGAAGTGAAGATTGGAATATTGTTGTTACTGACACTGAAATCAGATCAAAAGCAATGGCGTATGCAGCAAGTGTACATCCAGCGTACAATAAAATGATTCCTGATCACAGAGAACTTCATATACGAAATGTTTATCAAATTCTCGGTAAAGACTTACAAACTCGAAGTAAATTCGTTTTGTTTTCTGCACCGGAAACCCACGGAGTAGTGTCAGGCGGAACAGCAACGGCAGTTCACCTTGCTAGAAAGTTTGACATTCCGACATTTAATTTCTTAAGAAATCGCGCAAGCAACTTAAGAAAGTTTTTAGCAATTCACACATAAGAGAGGAAACATGAAAATCAAGCCACTTCAGGATCGCTTGGTGATTCGCGTAGATAATGCGGATCAAAAAAGTACAGGCGGTATTGTTTTAACAGGTGAAAATGCCAAACAATCAAACAAAGGTACTGTTATTGCTACAGGTGCTGGCCGTATTCATGATAATGGCGTACTAACACCAACTACTGTTCGCGTTGGCAATGTCGTTCTTTTCAATCCGAAAGCAGTAGAGCATTCTGAAAAGATTGACGGTCAAGAATTCGTGATTGTACGTGAGTGGAACGTACTGGGTATTTTAGAAAGTAAATCAGCTGAATAAGGGGAAACAAATG
>Ga0247725_1000650_pt1 | contig 22441 bp, 7 predicted proteins | sample OKSTACKMCFT3sol_FD_183021 | JGI IMG/M metagenome (GOLD analysis project Ga0247725, IMG submission 183021) | Subsurface sediment microbial communities from gas well in Oklahoma, United States - OK STACK MC-FT3-sol | ecosystem: Environmental > Terrestrial > Deep subsurface > Rock core/Sediment...
TACTTCTGCCACCAACTACTTCGGACCATTGACCTGAATGACCCTGAGTGCAGTCCATAATGCGTCAACCATGTCCCCGTACATGTGTCCACCATGTCTCCGGTCCGTACAGGGCGACTGCCAAAAGGGGCTCGCCCGGGAGGGCGAAACAGGAGACACCCGCAAAACTCGGTAATCAACCTGACTTCAACTCCCCCGGCTGCCCCGATGAATCAGTTTTACCAGCTCTAAATTTCCCCACCCTGCCCTCGTTCTTCCGACACGGGCACCCACCCCGGGTGCGCTCGGCATCAACCCCTGGCAACGAACGGGATGGCAATGAACACGACCCGCAAGGCCCTCTACCTGATCGCCCTGGCGATCCTCCTGGCGCTGGTCGCGGCAGCGACCTGGCACTTCTTCCTGCGGCAGGCCCCGACCTACCCCCGGGACGTGATGCAGCACGCGGAGGAACTGCAGGAGCGTATCCTCTCCTTCGACAGCCACATCACCGTGCCCACCGATTTCGGCACCGAAGGCAACGAGGCGGACAAGGACGGCGAAGGCCAGTTCGACCTGGTCAAGGCCGGGCGCGGGCGTCTCTCCGGTGCGGCGCTGACCATCTTCGGCTGGCCGGAAATCTGGAACGGTCCCAACGCCCCCCATCGCCCCACCGCTGCCTTCGTCGACGAGGCGCGCCACCAGCAGGAGCTGCGCTACAGGATCATCAGCGGCCTGGTGCGCGACTTCCCCAACCAGGTCGGCATCGCCTACAGCCCGGAGGACTTCCGCCGCCTGCACGGCGAAGGCAAGTTCGCCATCGTCATCAGCTTGCTCAACGCCTACCCCCTGGGCGAGGACCTGAACGCGCTGGACGCCTGGCACGCTCGCGGCATGCGCCTGTTCGGCTTCAGCTACGTCGGCAACAACGCCTGGGCCGACTCCTCGCGCCCGCTGCCCTTCTTCAACGACACCGCCGATGCCCTCGGCGGGCTCTCGCCGCTCGGCGAGCAGGCGGTGAAGCGGCTCAACGACCTGGGCGTGGTGATCGACGTGTCGCAGATGTCCACCCTGGCCCTGGAAGACGTCGCCCGCCTCAGCCGCGCCCCCATCGTCGCCTCGCATTCGGCGCCCCGCGCGCTGGTGGACATTCCGCGCAACCTCAGCGACGCGGAGATGCAGCGGATCAAGGCAAGCGGCGGGGTGATCCAGGTGGTGGGCTTCCCCGCCTACCTCAAGCCCCTCTCGCAACCGACCCTGGACAAGCTCAACGCCCTGCGCGCGCGCTTCGACCTGCAGCCGCTCAACGGCCTGGCCAACGCGCTGATGCCGGGTGACCCGGTCATCGCCATCTGGCCGGAACAACGCTTCGGCGAATACGCCAGCGCGCTCTACGCCATCCTCGAGGAGGAGCCCCGCGCCAGCGTCAAGGAGCTGGTGGACGCCATCGACTACACCGTGCGCAAGGTCGGCATCGACCACGTGGGCATCGCCAGCGACTTCAACGACGGCGGCGGCGTCGAGGGCTGGATGAACGTCGGCGAGTCGCGCAACGTGACGGCCGAGCTGATCCAGCGCGGCTACTCCGACGCCGACATCGCCAAGCTCTGGGGCGGCAACTTCCTGCGGGTGTGGGGCGAGGTACAGCGTCTGGCCGCGCCGGCCAGCGCCGGGGAGGTGCGCCCATGAGCGACCGCCGCACCTTCCTCAAGCAGGCCGGCCTGCTGGCCGCCGCCCTGCCCCTGGGCTCCGCCTTCGCCGGCAACGCCCAGGCCGCCCCATCGCCGAACCGCCCCGCCACGGACAAGTGGCTGGCCCTGCGCGAGCAGTTCGACCTCGATCCGGACTACCTGCACTTCTGCACCTTCCTCCTGGCCTCCCACCCGCGCGTGGTACGCGAGGCCATCGCCCACTTCCGCGCCCGGCTGGATGCCAACCCCGGCGAGGTGCTGGACTGGGACCGCGAGGAACTCTGGGGCTATGAAGACGAGGTCCGCGCCTGGGCCGGCCGCTACTTCGGCGTGCAGCCCGCGCAGGTGGCCCTCACCGGCAGCACCACCGACGGCCTGGCGATGATCTACGGCGGCCTGCAGGTGGCGCCCGGCAAGGAGATCCTCGTCAGCGCCCACGAGCACTACTCCACCAACACCCGCCTGGAGTACCGCGAGCGCCTCATGGGCACGCCGGTGCGGCGCGTCACCCTGTTCAAGGACCCACACCTGGCCACCGTGGACGAGATGCTCCACAACATCCGCCAGGCGATCCGCCCCGAGACCCGCGTACTGGGCATGACCTGGGTGCAGTCCGGCAGCGGCGTGAAGCTGCCGGCGCGCGAAGTCGGCCAACTGGTGAAGGAACTCAACCAGGGCCGCGACGAAGCGGACCGCCTCCTCTACGTGGTGGACGGCGTGCACGGCTTCGGCGTCGAGGACCTGAACTTCGCCGATTTCAACTGCGACTACTTCATCGCCGGCACCCACAAATGGCTGTTCGGCCCCCGTGGCACCGGCGTGATCATCGCCCGCGACCCGCAACCCCAGGCCCACCTGGTGCCCAGCACGCCGACCTTCACCAAGGGCGAGACCTTCGGCACCCTGATGACCCCCGGTGGCTACCACGCCTTCGACCACCGCCTGGCGGTGGGCTCGGCCTTCGAGCTGCACCTGCAACTGGGCAAGGCCGACGTCCAGGCGCGCATCCACCAGCTCAACGACTACCTCAAGGCGCGCCTGGCCGAGTACCCCAAAGTGCAGCTGGTCACGCCGCGCAGCCGCGAGCTGTCCTCGGGCTTCACCTTCTTCCGCGTCGAGGGCCGCGACTGCGACGCCGTCGCCCGCTACCTGCTGGAGCGCAAGGTGATCAGTGACGCCGTGGACCGCGACGTCGGCCCCGTGGTGCGCCTGGCCCCCAGCCTGCTCAACGACGAAGCGCAGATCGACCGGGTGATGGCCCTCCTCGCCCCCCAGCTCGCCTGACCCATTCCCTTCGAGAGAATCGCCATGCCTGCAACCCAACCCCTGGCCCTGGTGGTCGCCCTGCTCGTCAGCGCACCGGCCCTGGCCGCCGACGCCAAGCAACCCGGCAGCCTGTTCAAGGACTGCAAAAACTGCCCCGAGATGGTGGTGCTGCCTGCCGGCAGCTTCACCATGGGCACCCCGGGGAACGAAGTGGGCCGCCAGCCCGACGAGGGCCCGCTGCACACCGTGACCTTCGCCAGGCCCTTCGCCATCAGCAAGTTCCAGGTGCTGGCCCGCGAATGGGACGCCTACATGAAGGAAGCCCGCATCACCCTCCCCGACGGCGACGACCGCCCCGGCCGCCGCTGCACCAACGGCAAGCCCAGCTACCCCCAGGGCCCGGACCAGCCCGCCGTGTGCATGGACCATGACGAGGCCCGTGCCTACGTCGCCTGGCTGTCGAAGAAGACCGGCAAGCACTACCGCCTGCTCAGCGAAGCCGAACGCGAGTACGCCGCCCGCGCCGGCAGCGAAGGCCCGTTCCCCTTCCCCTTCGACGAAGGCAAGGACTACAGCATCGCCCAGCACGCCAACACCTACGGCGCCGCCGACGGCTTCAACTACACCTCCCCGGCCGGCAGCTTCCCGGCCAACGCCTTCGGCGTCTACGACATGCACGGCAACGTCTACGAATGGGTGGCGGACTGCCTGCACGACAGCTACGTCGGCGCCCCCAGCGATGGCAGCGCGTGGGAGGAAGCCAACTGCGAGTACCGCCACATCCGCGGCAACGACTACAGCGAGCCGCCGATCTTCTCCCGCTCGGGCAACCGCAACTACCGCGAGCCCTACGTGCGCGGCGACTGGCTGGGGCTGCGAGTGGCGCGGGAACTGTGAACCGCACTGCCCACGCCGTCACCGGCGGCTAAATCAGGCGCCTTGCGGCGCGTCTACTCCATGAGGTCGCGCCGCCCGGAACACGCCACGGTCGCGGGTCGCCCGACCCGCCTTCCCGTGCCCCCATCCGGACCTGCCCATGAACACACAAGCCCCCGGCGCCCTGCGTGAACTGCTCACCCTGATCCGGCCCTATCGCGGCCTGGTCGCCCTCTCCATCGCCCTCGGCATCCTCGGTGGCTTCAGCGTTACCGCGCTGCTGGCCACCATCAACGGCCTGCTGCACGCCGAAGGCAGCCTGACCAGCGGCACCCTGCTGACCTTCATCGGCCTCTGCGCCCTGGCGCTGGCCTGCTCCATCGGCTCCGACATGGGCACCAACTACGTGGGCCAGCACGTCATCGCCACCCTGCGCCAGGACCTGGGGCGCAAGGTGCTCTGCGCGCCCATCGAGCAGATCGAACGCTACCGCAGCCATCGCCTGATCCCGGTGCTGACCCACGACGTGGACACCGTCAGCGACCTGGCCTTCGCCTTCGCCCCCCTGGCCATCTCGCTGACGGTCACCACCGGCTGCCTGGGCTACCTCGCCTGGCTGTCCTGGCCGATGTTCCTGGTCACCGCCTTCGCCGTGCTGCTGGGCACCGCCATCCAGTACCTGGCGCGGCTGCGCGGCATCCACGGCTTCAACGCCGCGCGCGAAGCCGAGGACGAACTGCAGAAGCACTACAGCGGCATCGCCTCCGGCGCCAAGGAACTGCGCATCAGCCGCCCGCGCCGCCAGCGCATGTTCGGCGAGCGCATCCAGCGCACCGCCGACTACATCCGCGACACCCACGTGCGCTCCATCAACATCTTCGTGATCGCCAAGAGCCTCGGCTCGATGCTGTTCTTCGTGGTCATCGCGCTGCTGCTGGTGATCCAGCAGGCCTGGAACCTGGCGGACGCCGTGGCCACCAGCGGCTTCGTGCTGGTGCTGCTGTACATGAAGGGCCCGCTGGAGCACCTGGTCTCCACCCTGCCCATCGTCAGCCGCGCGCAGATCGCCTTCCGCCGCATCGGTGAGCTCTCCGCGCAGTTCTCCTCCCCCGAGCCCTACCTGCTGCTGGAGGCCCCCGACGTGCCGGACCGGCAGTTGCAGAGCCTGGAGCTCAAGGGCGTGCGCTTCGCCTTCCCACCGGTGGAGGGCGCCGCACCCTTCGCCCTGGGCCCCATCGACCTGCGCATCGAGCAGGGCGAGATCCTCTTCATCGTCGGCGAGAACGGCTGCGGCAAGACCACCCTGATCAAGCTGCTGCTGGGCCTCTACACCCCGGACCAGGGCGAGATCCTGCTGGATGGCCAGGCCGTCACCGCCCGCACCCGCGACGACTACCGCCAACTGTTCACCACGGTGTTCGCCGACTACTACCTGTTCGACGACCTGCTCCACGGCGGCGACGCCATCCCACCGGATGCGGACAAGTACCTGCAACGCCTGGAGATCGCCCACAAGGTGCAGATCCGCGACGGCGCCTTCACCACCACCGACCTCTCCACCGGCCAGCGCAAGCGCCTGGCGCTGGTCAACGCCTGGCTGGAGCGGCGCCCGGTGCTGGTGTTCGATGAATGGGCCGCCGACCAGGACCCGACCTTCCGCCGCATCTTCTATACCGAGCTGCTGCCCGAGCTGAAACGCCTGGGCAAGACCATCATCGTCATCAGCCACGACGACCGGTATTTCGAGCTGGCCGATCAGCTCATCCAGCTGCGTAATGGCACTGCCGTGAGCAGCCGCCAGCCGGCGTGAAAAAAAGTTTTCCGGTTTCCGGGCGGTCTTCCGTCCTACTAAATGCGAACACTACTCACTATTAAAAACTGGACCATCTCGATGACGAAGTCTCTTTCACCCCGTTTGAAGGTCATGCTTCATCGCTCACTGCGCCCCACCCTGCTCGCCAGCAGCATCGGCCTCGCGCTCAGCGCGCCCTACGCCAGCCTGGTGCAAGCCCAGGAGATCAACCTCGACATCCCCGCCCAATCCCTGTCGAGCGCGCTCCAGGAGCTCGGTCGTCAAGGCAACCTGCAGATCCTCTACAGCCCGAGCCTGGTCAACAACCAGCGCACCCAGGCCATCAAGGGCCGCTACGAGCCCGCGGTCGCACTGGACATGCTGCTGCGCGGCAAGGGCATCAGCTACCAGGTCAACGGCAACAGCGTCACCCTCAGCGCCGCTGACCAGAGCACCCTGGAGCTGGGCGCCACCTCCGTGGTCTCCACCGGCCTGGGGGCCACCACCGAGGGCACCGGCTCCTACACCACCGGCGCCACCGGCACGGCGACCAAGCTGCCGCTGTCCATCCGCGAAACCCCGCAATCGGTCAGCGTGATCACCAGCCAGCGCATCCGTGACCAGAAGATGAACAGCCTGGAAGACGTGCTGACCAACGCCCCCGGCGTGCTCTACAAAAAGAAGAGCAACGCCTCGGACGACGAAGTGGGCATCTTTTCCCGTGGCATGAAGATCGAGAACTTCCAGGTGGACGGCATCCCCACCGTCTTCGAACCGGCGATGAGCAGCCAGTCCAACGACATGGCCGTCTACGACCGGGTCGAGGTAGTGCGCGGCGCCACCGGCCTGCTGGGCGGCATCGGCCAGCCCTCGGCCACCATCAACATGGTGCGCAAGCGCCCCACCAGTGACTTCGCCGCCTCGATCCAGGGCAGCGCCGGCTCCTGGGACAACTACCGCACCGAAGTGGACGTCTCCGGCCCGATGAACGAGCAAGGCACCCTGCGCGGCCGCATGGTGACGGCGTACCAGACCGCCAACTCCTTCGTTGACCGCCTCAGCACCGAGCGCAAGGTGGCCTACGGCATCATCGAAGCCGACCTCAGCGACCGCGACACCATCAGCCTCGGCCTCGACTACCAGGAGCGCAATTGCGACGCCTGCGGCTACTTCGGCTTCCCGGCGTTCTACAGCAACGGCCAGCGCACCGACTTCAAGCGCTCGTTCAACTCCGCCGCCGACTGGAGCCACGCGGACCGCCAGCGCACCTCGATCTTCGGCACCTACGAGCATCGTTTCGACAACGACTGGCTGGCCAAGGTCGCCGTCACCAACGTGCGCGACCGCAACGACTCGGAGTACGGCTGGTTCAGCAGCAACGGCTACCCAGACCAGCAGACCGGCGCCGGCACCAGCCTGTTCTTCGCCAAATGGCCGAGCAAGCCCGAGCAGAACTCGGTGGACGCCTACGCCTCCGGCCCCTTCAGCCTGTTCGGCCGCGAGCACGAACTGGTGGTGGGCGCCAGCGCCATGCGCTACCGCAGCAACACCGGTGCCTACCCGCTGTGGGCCTTTCGTAACGGCGCCGGTGGCAGTTGGGACCCGGCCATCCCCAACGTCTACGACTGGCGTGGCGACATCACCAAGCCGCCGTTCAACCGCATCGGCGATCTGAAGTACAGCCAGCGCCAGTACGCGGCCTACACCACCGCCCGGTTCAAGCCCACCGACGACCTGTCGCTGATCCTCGGCACCCGCCTCAGCTACTTCAAGGTGGACCAGACCTCCGCCTACTACGGCTACGAGCCCACCCACATGAAGAAGCGCGAGACCGGCGAAGTCACCCCCTACGCCGGCATCGTCTACGACCTGGACGACACCTACTCGGTCTATGCCAGCTACACCAGCATCTACAAGCCGCAGTCGAACCGGACCGTCGAAGGCAACTTCATGGACCCCACCGAAGGCGACAGCTACGAAGTGGGCACCAAGGCCGAGTACTACGACGGCAAGCTGAACCTCACCGCCGCCCTGTTCGAGTCCAAGCTCAGCAACTACGCGGTCGGCACCGGCATGGAAGATGCCTTCGGCAACGAGCTGGTGAAACCCTCCAAGATCAAGGTCAAGGGCATCGAGCTGGAGGCCACGGGTGAACTCATGCCGGGCTGGCAAGTGCAGGCCGGCTACAGCCACGTGAACACCTACTACCCGCAAGGCGTCGACGTGAACGTGGGCTTCCCGCGCAACACCCTCAAGCTGTTCACCACCTACGACCTGACCGGCGACCTCAACCGCCTCACCGTCGGCGGCGGTGTGCGCTGGGAGAGCGCCACCAGCTACGAGAACAAGAACGTGATCCCAGGCACGGCGGTCAAGGCGACCCAGAGCAGCTATGCCCTCGTGGACCTGCTGGCGCGATACCGCTTCGACGAGCACTTCACCGGCAGCCTCAACGTCAACAACCTGTTCGACAAGAAGTACTACGCCAGCACCAGCGTCTACAGCGACCTGTACGGCGACCCCCGCAGCCTGACCGCCAGCCTGCGTTGGGAATACTGAGTTCCACCACCACCACAAGGCCGCCCTCAGGGGCGGCCTTTTTCGTTCAGCCAACAAGAGCATCGCGGACAAATCCGCTCCCACAGACCGGCGTGTCGTCGGTCAGGGCGTAGGGTAGAGGGCGCTTTTTCCATCCACCAATGGCGTGCTCCGTGACCCCGCATGGTGGGCCGATGAAGCGCGGCACACCCTACATCCTGGCAAGGATCACCCTTGCCGTTTGGCATGGAATCTCCCGCAGAGCGGCCCTCGCCGGCCCCCCCCGTAGCCCGGACTTCAGTCCGGGGAATGGCACGCGCTACCAGACCTACCACGGGTTCCCGGGCTGAAGCCCGGGCTACTCGTACAGTGGGCGTCCCTGATGCGTAGCCAATCGCGGACAAATCCGTTCCCGCAGACCGGTGTGTCGCCGGTCAGGGCGTAGGGTGGAGGGCGCTTTTTCCATCCACCAATGGCGTGCTCCGTGACCCCCGCATGGGGGACCGATGAAGCGCGGCCCTCCTACGTCCTGGCAAGGATCACCTTTGCCGTTTGGCATGGAATCTCCTGCAGAGCGGCCCCCACCGGCACACCACCCGTAGCCCGGACTTCAGTCCGGGGAATGGCACGCGCTACCAGACCTACCACGGGTTCCCGGGCTGAAGCCCGGGCTACCTGTACGACGGGCGTTAACGGGTCACCCTCGGAGCCCTTCACGAAAAAGCCCCGCCGAAGCGGGGCCTGTCTTCATCGACACGGCGCCTATGCGCGGAGCAACGTCCGCAACGCCACAGCGAGTCGGTCGTAGACCTGCAGCACATCCGGCACCACCAGGGCCATGCGCAGCAGGTCGTGGGTCAGGCCGGGCAGCTCCACCAGGTCCACCTCGACGCCCGCCTCGCGCAGGCGCCCGGCGTAGGCCCGGCCCTCGTCCAGCAACGGGTCGAGCCCGGCCAGCGCGATGATGGCGGGCGCCACGCCCGCGAGGTCGTCGGCCAGCAACGGAGAGAACCGCCAGTCGCAGCGGTCCTCCGGGGTTCGCGCGTAGTGATCGTAGAACCACTCCAGGGTCTCGCTTTCCAGCAGGTAGCCCTCGCCGAACAGGGTGCGCGACACGCTCTGCCGGCTGGCATCGGTGACCGGGTAGCAGAGCAGTTGGGCACGGGGCATGATCGCCGCCTGCTCGCCTTGCCGGGCCGCATGGATGGCCAGCACCGTGGCCAGGGTCGCGCCGGCGCTGTCGCCACCGAAGGCGACGCGCCCGGTGTCCAGCCCCAGCTGTGCGCCCTCCCCGGCCAGCCAGGCCAGGCAGTCCTCGCCATCCTCCAGGGCCACGGGGAAGCGGTGCTCCGGTGCCAGCCGGTAGCCCACCGCCAACACCGCGCAGGCGGAGCGCGCGCACAGCTCGCGGCACACGCCCTCGTGGCTGTCGAGGCTGCCGACGACGAAACCGCCGCCATGGAAATACACCAGCACCGGCAGGGCACCCTCCGCCCGGACCGGGCGATAGAGCCGCAGGGGAATGCGCTGGCCGTCGCGGGCCGGCGCCTCCAGCGCCTCGCAGGTCACCTCGCCGGCCACGGCCCAACGCAGCTGCTCGGTGGATTGCTGGAAGACCTGGCGCGCCCGGCTGGGTGCCAGGCGATGCAGCGGGTCGTTGGCGACATTGGCCTCGGCCAGGTCGAGAAAGGCTTCGAGTTCAGGGTGCAGCATGGTGATCCTCGATGGGGCGGCGGCCCCGGTGGCCGCCGCCGGTTGCATGACGAAATGGCTCAACCCACCTGCTCCAGGCAATGGTCGATCAGCGCTTCCAGCTCGGCACGGTAGGCATCCATCAGCGCCTGCACCGTCTCCGGCCGGTAGCGACGGACGCTGTAGACACAGCGCAGCGCCAGGCTGCCGTCGTAGACCTGGCCGATGATCTCCAGCCAGTTGGCCAGGCAGGCCACGGGGCTGTAGCAGTCACCGGTGTCTTCCACCGCCGGCACCAGCAGCGCCTGCTCGTCGAAGCTCTGGTCGAGCTGCCCCAGGTAGTTGAAGGTCACCCGCGCCTGGGGCAAGCCCGCCAGGCGCTGGCCCAGGGCCGCATCGCCCAGGTGGCGCAGCACGCCGTAACCGATGCCCTTGTTGGGGATCGCAGCCAGTTGGCCCTGGATGGCCCGGACGGAATCGCCCAGGCCTTCGGCGGGAGCCAGCCGCACCGGGAACATGCTGGTGAACCAGCCGACCGTCCGCGACAGGTCGAGCGTCTCGAACAGGTCCTCACGGCCATGGCCTTCCAGCTGCACCAGCACCGAATCCTGCTCGCTCCAGCGACACAGCACACGGGCCAGGGCCGTCAGCAACAGGTCGTTGATCTGGGTGCCGTAGGCAGCCGGGGCTTCCTTGAGCATGCGCGCGGTATGAGCCGGCGACAGCGCCATGCGCGCGACGGCCTGCTGGCTGACCTGGTTGCGGCCCCGGGGGTTGTCGCACGGCAGGTCGCGGACCGGGTGGTCCAGCTGTGCCAGCCACCAGTCGCGTTCCTCGCCGGCAATGCGTGGCGCGTCGTCGACCAGGCGCTCGACCCAGGCACGGTAGCTGCTGCTGCGCACCGGCAGACGGGGCGCCTCGCCCAGGCAGCAGGCCTCGTAGGCGCTGCGCAGGTCTTCCAGCAGCACCCGCCAGGACACCGCGTCCACCACCAGGTGGTGGATCACCAGCAGCAGGCGCGCCTCGCCACCCGGCAGGGTCACGTGCAGCGCCCGCCACATTGGCCCGCTGGCCAGGTCGAGGCTGCGTTGCGCCTCGTTGGCCAGGCGCTCCAGCTCCGCCGTATCGGCGGCCTCGCGGCGCCACAGCACCGACTCGCCGATACCTTCGGGCTGGTAGTGCTGCATCCAGCGTCCGCCGTCACGGGTGAAGCGCAGGCGCAGGGCGTCGTGATGGCGCTCGATCACCGCCAGGGCGCGTTCAAGGGCGTCCAGGTCCAGCGGGCGGCGGGCCTTGAGCATCAAGGCCTGGTTGAAATGGTGCGGCTCGGCCATCTCCTCGGCGAACAGCCATTCCTGGATCGGCAGTAGGCGGAAGGCGCCCTCCACGGCTTGCTGGGTCTCCACCACGGCCACCGTGCTCGTTGCCTCGGCGGGCCGCTCGCACAGGCCGGCAATGGTCGGGTAGCGCATCAGGTCGCGCAGCTTCAGCTCCAGGTCCAGCTGCGGGTGGTTCTTCACCCGCGACACCACCTGCAGGCAGAGGATCGAGTCGCCACCCAGCTCGAAGAAGTTGTCGGTGACGCCGACCTGCTCCACCTGCAACACCTCCGCCCAGATGCCTGCCAGCAGCCGCTCGCGCTCATCGCGCGGGGCCACGTAGGCGTCCTGCTGGAAGCTCGGCTCGGGCAGCGCCTTGCGGTCCAGCTTGCCGTTGGGGGTGATCGGGAACGCCGGCAGCACCATCACCTGCACCGGCACCATCCACTCCGGCAGGCTGCTGCGCAGCGCGGCCTTGAGGTCCTCTCCGGAGGCCGCCTCCCTGCCCACCACATAGCCCACCAGCTGCTTGCCGCTGGCACTTTCCCGAGCCACCACCACTGCGTCTTCGACGCCGGGCTGATGGCGCAGCGCCGCTTCGACTTCGCCCAGCTCGATGCGGAAGCCACGGATCTTCACCTGCTGGTCGATGCGTCCCAGGTAGTCGAGGATGCCGTCCTCGCGCAAACGCACCAGGTCACCGGTGCGGTACAGGCGGGCACCCAGGGCGCCGAACGGGTCCGGCACGAAGCGCTCGGCGGTTTGCCCGGGTCGGTTGTGATAGCCACGGGCGACACCCTCGCCACCGATGTACAGCTCGCCGGCGAAGCCGGCCGGCAGGGGGTTGAGCTGGTCATCCAGCACATGCAGGCTGCGCTCGCCCACGGCGCGGCCGATGGGGGCGTAGTCCGCGCCACAACCTTCGCCCGCGCCCACCTTCCACAGCATCGGCGTCACGACGGTTTCGGTGGGGCCATAGCCATTGGTGAAGTAACGCGGGCGCAGGGCGGCCCGGACCTGCTCGAAGCTGCGCTCCGGTACTGCATCCCCGCCGAAGCAGTAGATGCGCACCGGCGGCGCGGGCATGCCGCTGCCCTCCACGAATTCGGCCATCTGCTTGAGGTAGGCCGGCGGGAAGCAGGCGATGTCGATGCGCTGCTCCTGCAAGACCCGGCAGGTCTGCTCCGGCGTCCAGAGCGCCCCGTCACGGATCACCAGCGTGCCGCCGACCATCAGCGTGGTCAGCCAGCGCTCATGGGCCCCGTCGAAGGCGAAGGACATGAAGTGCAGCTCACGCACGCCGGCCTCCATCTCGTACAGCTCGGCAATGGCCTGGCAATGCATGCCCAGCGGCCCCAGGGGCACCGCTACGCCCTTGGGTCGGCCGGTGGAGCCGGAGGTGTAGATGAGGTACGCCAGGTTGCGTGGGTCGCTGCGACGGGCCGGTGCCTGGTCCGCCCACTCGGCACTGGCGAGGCGGTCCAGCAGCACGGGCTTCAGCCCATCGGACGCGGGAATACGCGCCTGCAGTTCGGTACGGGTGACCAGCAGCGCCATGCCCGAGTCCTCGACCATGTAGGCCAGGCGCTCGGCCGGGTAGTCGATGTCCAGCGGTACGTAGGCGGCGCCGCTCTTCAGCACGGCCAGCAGGGCCACCAGGGCCTGCACCGAGCGCTCCAGGGCCACGCCGACGATCGTCTCCGGCCCGGCCCCCAGCGCCACCAGGTGGTTCGCCAGGCGATTGGCCTCGCGTTCGAGCTGGCCGTAGTCCAACCGTTCGGCACCGCACTGCACCGCCGTCGCCGTGGGGCGGACCTCGGCGTGCCGGGCGATCCGCTCGACCAGGGACTGCTGCGGCCAACGCCCTGCCGGCGCGGTACTCCAGTGCTCCAGCGCGGCCCTTTGCGCCTGGGGCAGGCGCTGCAGGTTGCCCAGCGGCACATGGGGCTGGCGGAGCATCTCCTCCAGCAGGTGCTCCATCATGGCGCGGATGCCTGCCACCACCGGCTCGCTGAAGCAGCCGCGCAGGTACAGGTACTCGATGGACAGTTCATCCCCCAGGTGAACGGCGAGGTCCATGGGGAAGTTGGTGACGTCGTGGTTGGACGATTGGCCGAAGTGCAGGCCACCGCCCTCGGCGGCGCCCAGCCGCTGGTCGATGGGGTAGTTCTCGAACACGATGATGCTGTCGAACAGCGGCTGGCCGCCCTGGCCGGACCAGCGCTGGACATCGGCCAGGGGCGCATGGGCATGCTCGCGCAAGGCCAGGTTGTCGCGCTGCAGGTCATGCAGCCAGTCGAGCAGCGGTTGCTCGGGCACCACCCGGCCAATCACCGGCAGGGTGTTGATGAACAGTCCCAGCATGTGCTCGGCGCCGGCCAGGCCCTCCGGACGACCTGCCACGGTCGCCCCGAAGCAGGGTGCCGACTGCCCGGTGTAGCGCTGCAGCAACAGCAGCCAGGCGCCCTGCACCAGCGTGTTGGCGGTGATGCGCAGCTCGCGGCAGGCCTGTTGCAACCGTGCCGTGCGCGCGGAGTCCCAGCGGGTGTAGAGCGCGTGGTGCCCCGGCTCGTCACTGGCATGGCGCGGATGCACCGACTGGCTGAGCGCGGTGGGCTCGTCCAGCCGCTGCAGGCGCTCCCGCCAGAAGGCCTCCAACGCTCCCTGGTCCTGGCGCTGCAACCAGGCGATGAAGTCGCGGTAACGGCCGACTTCGCCGGTCGCCTGGCCCTGGTGGTACAGCTCCATCACCTCGCCGAACAGCTGCGAACTGCTCCAGCCGTCCATGAGGATGTGATGGCTGGTCCACACCAGGTGGTAAGCCCGATCCGCCACCCGGATCAGCAGCAGGCGCTGCAATGGCGCGCGGGTCAGGTCGAAGCCGCGCGCACATTCCTCCTGCGCACGGGCAGCCAGGCGCTGCTCATCCACCGCCTCACCGCGCCAGTCCAGCTGTTCGAAATCCAGCTGGGCGCGGCGGTGCACCACCTGCACCGGCCGGGGCAGGCCCTGCCAGTGGAAGCTGGTGCGGAGGATGTCGTGACGGGCCATGACGCGCTGCCAGGCCTCTTCGAAGCGCCGGGGGTCCAACCCCTCCACCGGCAGGCAGACCTGGTTGACGTAGAGCGCCGAACCCAGGTCGGACAGCGTGTGGAACAGCATGCCCTCCTGCATCGGGGAAAGGCCGTAGACATCCTCGACATCCGCCAGGGGCACCGGCAGCGTGTCGAGCTGGGCCTGGTCCAGGCCGGCCAGGGGGAAGTCGGACGGCGTCAGCCCCTGGTTCGCGCCCTGTCGGCAGTGCTCCACCAGCGCTTCCAGGGCTGACCGGAAGGCCTCGACCAAGGCTTCGACACGGGCCGGCTCGAACACCTGATCACTGAAGGTCCAGTTGAGGCTGAGCACGCCCTCGTGCACCTGGCCGTCCACGCTGAGCCAGTTGCCCAGGGGCGCATCCCGGTCCATGCCCTGGCCGGCTGGCTCGCGAGCCAGGCGCCAGGGGGCGTCCCCGGCAGCGCCGGCGTCGAACTGGCCCAGGTAGTTGAAGGTGATGCGCGGCTGCGGCAGCCCGGCCAGCGCGGCACGGGCTCCGTCGCGCCCCAGGTGGCGCAGCAGCCCGTAACCGATGCCCTTGCCGGGCACGGCACGCAACTGCTCCTTGATGCGCTTGATGGAGGCTCCGATGTCGGCGGCCGGCTCCAGGCGCACCGGGAACAGGCTGGTGAACCAGCCGACGGTGCGCGACAGGTCGATGCCGTCGAACAGCTCCTCGCGGCCGTGGCCTTCCAGCTGTACCAGCACCGAGGCCTCACCGGTCCAGGCACAGACGGCCTGGGCCAGCGCGGTCAGCAACAGGTCGTTGACCTGGGTGCGATAGGCCGCCGGGGCCTCCTGCAGCAGGGCACGGGTCAGCGGGGCATCCAGGTGACAGGCCAGGGTGTGGGCATGACGCGCGGCCTGGCTGCCACCCGGGTGGTCGGGCACGAGGCCAGCCGCACCATTGCCTGCGAGCACGCCTTGCCAGTAGCCCAGCTCTGCTTCCAGGGCAGCGGACTGGGCATGGGCGACCAGGCGTTCGCCCCAGGCCTTGAACGAGGTGGTCTTGGCCGGCAACTGGAGCGGCTCACCCGCTTGCAGCTGGCGATAGGCCGTCTGCAGGTCCTCCAGCAGGATGCGCCAGGAGACGCCGTCCACCACCAGGTGATGGATCGCCAGCAACAGGCGCTGACCACCTTCAGGCAAGGCGATCAGCGCCACACGGCACAGCGGCCCGTCTTCCAGGGAAAGGCTGGCCTGCAGCTCACCGAGCACCTGTTCCAGCTCGCCGGCCTCCACCACACGGCATTCCAGCACCCGCTGCGGGGCGTCGGCGTCATGCTGCTGCGTCCAGCCCTGCGTGCCCTGGCGATAGCGCAGGCGCAGGGCATCGTGATGCTGGAGCAGGTGTCGCAATGCCTGGTCGAGCAGATCGGTATCCAGCTGTTCCACCGGCTCCAGCAACAGGGACTGGTTCCAGTGGTGGCGGTTGGGGATAGCCGTTTCGAAGAACACCCGCTGGATCGGCAGCAGCGGCGCCTCGCCGGTCACCGGCCCCTGCTCCGCCAGGCTCGCGTCGGCATACCGGACCACCGAGGCCAGGCGTTGCAGGTTCTGTTGCTCGAATACGTCCTTGGGTGTGACGTGCAGGCCCTCCCGGCGCGCACGGCTGACCAGCTGGATGGAGACGATGGAATCCCCACCCAGCTCGAAGAAATTGTCGTTCAGCCCGACCCGCTCGACCCGGAGCACCTCCTGCCAGATGGCGGCCAGGCGCTGTTCCAGCTCGCTCTCCGGGGCCACGTAGTCGCGGTTCGACTGGGCCATGTCCGGCTTGGGCAGGGCCTTGCGGTCCAGCTTGCCGTTGGGCGACAGCGGCATGCGCTCCAGCAGCACCCACTGGCTCGGCACCATGTAGTCCGGCAGCACCGCCGCCAGGTGGGCCTTGATCGCGTCCAGGGCGTCGGCCTGCTCCGGTACCAGGTAGGCCACCAGCTGCTTGCCGCTGGGACCGTCGGCGGCCACAACCACGGCTTCGCGTACGGCGTCCTGCTCCTGCAGGCGCGCTTCGATCTCACCCAGTTCGATGCGCAGGCCACGAATCTTCACCTGGTGGTCGATGCGCCCGGCGTATTCGATCACCCCGTCCTCGCGCTGGCGTGCCAGGTCGCCGGTGCGGTACAGGCGCTCGCCGTTACCGAAGGGGCTGGTGACGAAGCGCTCGGCGGTCAGCGCCGGGCGGCGGTGGTAGCCGCGCGCCAGGCCGATGCCACCCAGGTACAGCTCGCCGGTGACGCCGGGGCTCACCGGGTTCAGCTCGGCGTCGAGGACGTAGGTCTGCAGGTTGGCGATGGGCTGGCCGATAGGCACGGCGTCCTTGCCCTCCTCCACGCAGGTCCAGTGGGTGACGTCGATGGCCGCTTCGGTGGGGCCGTAGAGGTTGTACAGGCCGGCCTGGGGCAGCAGCGCCATCGCCTGGCGTTGCAGCTCCACCGGCAGCGCCTCGCCGGAGCAGACGATGCGGCGCAGCGAGGTGCAGCGGGCGGCGTTTTCATCCCCGACGAAGGCCTGCAGCATCGAGGGCACGAAGTGCAAGGTGGTGATCTGCTCGTCGGTAATCAGTTGCACCAGGCGTGCCGGGTCACGGTGGTCGCCAGGCAACGCCATCACCAGGCGTGCGCCCTCCATCAGCGGCCAGAAGAACTCCCACACCGAGACGTCGAAGCTGAACGGCGTCTTCTGCAGCACGCTGTCTTCAACGCCCAGCTGGTAGGCCTCCTGCATCCACGCCAGGCGGTTGTCCAGGGCGATATGGCGGTTGCCGGCGCCCTTGGGCTTGCCGGTGGAGCCGGAGGTGTAGATGACGTAGGCGAGGTTCTCCGGGTGCAGCTGCACGTCGGGGTTCTGGTCACTCTGCCCGGCCCAGGCGGTGGCCTGGTCCAGCTCCAGTACCGGCAACCCGGCGGGAATCGGCAGGCCGTCGCGCAGGTGCGATTGGGTCAGCAGCAGCGCAATGCTGCTGTCCTCGAACATGTAGGCCAGGCGGTCCTGGGGGTATTCCGGGTCCAGCGGCACGTAGGCGCCGCCGGCCTTGAGGATGGCCAGCAGCCCCACCACCATCTCCACCGAACGCTCGGCGGCGATGCCCACCAGCACATCCGGGCCGACGTCCAGGCTGCGCAGGTGATGGGCCAGGCGGTTGGCCTCGGCATTGAGTTCGGCATAGCTGAGGGTGCGGCCGGCGAAGGTCAGCGCCGGGGCATTCGGCTGGCTGAGCGCACGCTGCTCGAACAGCTGGTGCACATACACGCTGCCGGGGTAGTCGCGGGCGGTGGCGTTCCACTGCTCCACCACCCGGCGGTGGTCGTCCTCCTCCAGCAGGTGCAATTCGCCCAATGCACGCTGGGGCTGCGCCATGAACTGCAGCAGCAGGTGCACCAGCTGGCCGGCGATGCGGCGGATGCTCGGTTCAGCGAAATCCGTGGTCAGGTAGTTGAAGGCCAGCTCCAGCTCCTCGCCCACCTGGGCGATCAGGGTCAGGGCGTAGCCGCTCTGTTCTCTGTAGCCGAGGTTGTTGAAGCCCAGCCCGCCCGGTGCCGCTTCCAGGGCTTCGGAAACCGGGTAGTTCTCGAACACCAGCAGGGTGTCGAACAGCGCTTCGCCGTTGCGGCCGGCCAGGCGCTGCACGTCCGCCAGGGGCATGTGCTCGTGGTCGCGCAGGGCCAGGTTCTGCGCCTGCACGGCCTGGGCCCACTGGGCGACGCTGAGGGCGCCGTCCGGGGTGGCGATCACCGGCAGGGTGTTGATGAACAGGCCGAGCTGCTGCTCGATGCCCGGCAGCTCCACCGGGCGCCCGGACACCGTGGCGCCGAAGGCCACGCTGCGCTGGCCGCTGTAGCGCTGCAGCAGGAGCAGCCAGGCGGACTGCACCAGGGTGTTGAGGGTGACCTGCTGCTGGCGGGCGAAGGCTTGCAGGCGGCGGGTCTGCCCGGCATCCAGGCGTGCGCTGTGCAGCGCCTGGCCGGGCTCGGGGCTAGCCACGCGGCCACAGGCCAGGGCCAGGCGGGTCGGTTCCTCCAGCGGCGCCAGCTGCTCCAGCCAGAAGCGCTCGCTGGCGGCCCTGTCCTGGCGCTGCAGCCAGGCGAGGTAGTCCTGGTAGCGCCCTTCCGGTGCGGTGACGTCCTGCCCGGCATAGGCCTGCAGCACTTCGCCCAGCAGGCGCGAGTTGCTCCAGCCGTCCATGAGGATGTGGTGGCTGGTGTAGATCAGGTGGTGACTGTCATCGCCTGTGCGCAGCAGGCACAGCCTGAGCAGCGGCGGCCGCGCCAGGTCGAAGCCACGGTCCAGCTCGTGGACGGCACGCGCGTCCAGGGCGGTCGCGTCGGCGCCCTCCTCCACCCGGATCTCCAGGGCCGCCTGGCGGTGGATCACCTGGCGCGGCGCGTCCAGCCCCGCATCCCAGATGAAGCCGGCGCGCAGCAGCTCGTGGCGGTCGACCGCCTGCTGCCAGGCACTGGCGAACCGCGCCACATCGAGGCCACGGATGTCCAGGCGCATCTGGTTGACGTAGGTGCGCCCGCTGGCCTCGTACAGGCTGTGGAACAGCATGCCCTGCTGCATGGGCGACAGCGGGTAGAGGGTGGCGACCTCGCGGGCCGGCAGCGCCAGCGCGTCCAGCTGGGCCTGGTCGAGCCCGACCAGGGGCACGTCGCTGGGGGTCAGGCCGGCGTTGCGCGTGTCGCAGCAGTGTTCGATCAGCGCCTCCAGCGCCTGCTGGTAGGCCTCTGCCAGGCGGGTGATGGTGGCCTCGGCGAACACGTCGCCGCTGAAGGTCCAGTTCAGGCTCAGCTCACCGCCGAACACCTGGCCATCGACGCTGAGCCAGTTGCCCAGGGGCGCCTGCGGGTCCTGCCCGGCGCCACGGCCCTCCTCGGCCGGTACCCAGAGCGCGCCCTCGGCGAAGTCGCCGTCGAACTGGCCCAGGTAGTTGAAGGTGATGCGCGGCTGCGGCAGGTCGGCGAGTAGCGCACGGGCCTCGTCGCTGCCCAGGTGGCGCAGCAGGCCGTGGCCCAGGCCCTTGTCCGGGGTGGCGCGCAGTTGCTCCTTGATGCGCTTGATGGCGGTGCCGACGTCGGCAGCCGGTTCCAGGCGCACCGGGAACAGGCTGGTGAACCAGCCGACGGTGCGCGACAGGTCGATGTCCTCGAACAGGTCCTCGCGGCCGTGGCCTTCCAGCTGCACCAGCGCCGAGGCCTCGCCCGTCCAGGCGCAGACGGCCTGGGCCAGGGCGGTCAGCAGCAGGTCGTTGACCTGGGTGCGGTACGCGGCCGGTGCGTCCTGCAGCAGTTGCCGGGTGCGGGTGGCGTCCAGGCGGGTGGCGACGCTGCGGGCATGGCGGTTGTCCAGGGCGCCCGCCGGGTTGTCGCGCGGCAGGTCCGCCGGCGCGTCGTGCAGCAACTGCTGCCAGTAGCCGAGCTGGGCGTCCATGGCGTCGGAACGGGCATGGTCGCGAAGGCGCTCGCCCCAGGCTTTGAAGGACGTGGTCTTGGCCGGCAGTCGCGGCGTTTCGCCGGCCTGCAGCTGGCGGTACGCGGTCTGCAGGTCTTCCAGCAGGATGCGCCAGGAGACGCCGTCCACCACCAGGTGATGGATCGCCAGCAGCAGGCGCTGCCCGCCACCGGGCAGTTCGATCAGGGCCAGGCGCAGCATCGGGCCGGCAGCCAGGTCGAGGCTGCACTGCACCTCGCTGCAGAAGGCCGGCAGTGCATCGAGGCTGTCCAGCTGACCGCACCAGAGCAGCTCATCGGCGGCGGCCGCCTCGGCATGGGCCTGCACCCAGCCCCCTTCGACCTGGCGATAGCGCAGGCGCAGGGCATCGTGGTGCTGCAGCAGCTGGGCCAGGGCGCCAGTCAGCAGCACGGCATCCAGCGGCTCGCTCGGGGCCAGCAGCAGGGACTGGTTCCAGTGGTGGCGGTTGGGGATATCGGTGTCGAAGAACGCCTGCTGGATCGGCAGCAGCGGCGCTGCCCCGGTGACCGGTCCCTGGTCCACCTGCAGCGCCTCGCTGAGCTGGGCCACGGTGGCCAGGCGGCGGATGCTCTGGTGCTGGAACAGGTCGCGCGGGGCGATGCGGATGCCCGCCTGGCGCGCGCGGCTGACGATCTGGATGGAGATGATGGAGTCCCCGCCCAGCTCGAAGAAGTTGTCGTCCACGCCCACCTGCTCCAGGCGCAGCACGTCCTGCCAGATCAGCGTCAGGCGCTGCTCCAGTTCGTTGCGCGGTGCCTGGTACTCGCTGCGGGCCTGGGCCGGGTCCGGCTTGGGCAAGGCCTTGCGGTCCAGCTTGCCGTTGGGCGAGAGCGGCATGCGCTCCAGCAGCAGCCACTGCGCCGGCACCATGTAGTCCGGCAGCACCTCCAGCAGACGTGCCTTGACGCCCTGCAGGTAGCCACCCTGGATTTCCGCCTCGGCACGGGCCAGGGACTCCGGCTCCGGCACCAGGTAGGCCACCAGTTGTTTGCCGCTGGGGCCGTCGGCGGCCACCACCACGGCTTCGCGCACGGCGTCCTGCTCCTGCAGGCGCGCTTCGATCTCACCCAGTTCGATACGCAGGCCGCGGATTTTCACCTGGTGGTCGATGCGCCCGGCGTATTCGATCACCCCGTCCTCGCGTTGGCGCGCCAGGTCGCCGGTGCGGTACAGGCGCTCGCCGTTACCGAAGGGGCTGGTGACGAAGCGCTCGGCGGTCAGCGCCGGGCGGCGGTGGTAGCCGCGCGCCAGGCCGATGCCGCCCAGGTACAGCTCGCCAGTGACGCCGGGGCTCACCGGGTTCAGTTCAGAGTCGAGGACGTAGGTCTGCAGGTTGGCGATGGGCTGGCCGATGGGCACCGCGTCCTTGCCCTCTTCCACGCAGGTCCAATGGGTGACGTCGATGGCCGCTTCGGTGGGGCCATAGAGGTTGTACAGGCCGGCCTGGGGCAGCAGTGCCATCACCTGGCGCTGCAGCTCCACCGGCAGCGCCTCGCCGGAGCAGACGATGCGGCTCAGCGAGGTGCAGCGGGCGGCGTTTTCGTCACCGACGAAGGCCTGCAGCATCGAGGGCACGAAGTGCAAGGTGGTGACGCCTTCCTCGGTGATCAGTTGCACCAGGCGCGCCGGGTCACGGTGGTCGCCAGGCAGTGCCATGACCAGGCGCGCACCTTCCATCAGCGGCCAGAAGAACTCCCACACCGAGACGTCGAAGCTGAACGGCGTCTTCTGCAGCACGCTGTCTTCGGCGCCCAGTTGATACGCCTCCTGCATCCAGGCCAGGCGGTTGTGCAGGGCGATATGGCGGTTGCCGGCACCCTTGGGCTTGCCGGTGGAGCCGGAGGTGTAGATGACGTAGGCGAGGTTCTCCGGGTGCAGCTGCACATTGGGGTTCTGGTCACTCTGCCCGGCCCAGGCGCTGGCCTGGTCCAGCTCCAGTACCGGCAACCCGGCGGGAATCGGCAGCCCGGCGCGCAGGTGCGACTGGGTCAGCAGCAAGGCGATGCCACTGTCCTCGAACATGTAGGCCAGGCGGTCCTGGGGGTATTCCGGGTCCAGCGGCACGTAGGCGCCGCCAGCCTTGAGGATGGCCAGCAGCCCCACCACCATCTCCACCGAACGCTCGGCGGCGATGCCCACCAGCACATCCGGGCCGACGCCCAGGCCGCGCAGGTGATGGGCCAGGCGGTTGGCCTCGGCGTTCAGCTCGGCGTAGCTGAGGGTGCGGCCGGCGAAGGTCAGCGCCGGGGCATTCAGCTGGCTGAGTGCGCGCTGCTCGAACAGCTGGTGCACATAAATGCTGCCGGGGTAGTCGCGGGCGGTGTGGTTCCAACCCTGGATGGCGCGCTCACGCTCACTGGCGGTGAGCATCGGCAGGTCGCCGAGGCGGCTGCGCGGCTGCTCGACGATGGCGGCCAGCAGGTTCTGCCAGTGCATCGCCATGCGCTGGATGCGCTCGGCGTCGAACAGGTCGGTGGCGTAGATCAGCGAGGCACTGAGGCCACGGGGGTGCTCGGTGCAGTCCAGGCTCAGGTCGAACTGGGTGGTGGGCATGGCCCAGTGCACCGGCTCCACCCGCAGGCCCGGCAGCACGGCCGCCAGGCCGCCCACCTCACCGGCGCTCACCTGGTAGTTGAACATCACCTGGAACAGCGGGCTGTGGCTGAGGCTGCGCTCCGGTTGCAGGGCGTCCACCAGTTGCTCGAACGGCAGGTCCTGGTGGG
>Ga0247725_1000651_pt1 | contig 22439 bp, 18 predicted proteins | sample OKSTACKMCFT3sol_FD_183021 | JGI IMG/M metagenome (GOLD analysis project Ga0247725, IMG submission 183021) | Subsurface sediment microbial communities from gas well in Oklahoma, United States - OK STACK MC-FT3-sol | ecosystem: Environmental > Terrestrial > Deep subsurface > Rock core/Sediment...
ACGCGGTGTTCCCGAGCTTCTACCCGGAGCTGTTCCAGACCCGCTACCGCGTCTCCGCCATGGCCATCGCACAGAACATCGGCACCATGCTCACCGCCATGCTGCCGGCCCTGTTCGCCGCCGTCGCTCCGCCCGGCTCGGACAACATCCCGGTGGTGATCGGCAGCCTCGCCTTCCTCATCACCTGCGTCTGCGCCCTGGCCGCCTACCTGGCGCCGGAAACCCACCGCCTGGCCATGGACGACCTCGGCAAGCCCGACGCCCAGCCGATGGACAAGCACCAGTACGAAGCCACCCGCCAGGGCAGCCTGCGCACCGCCGGCTGACCCTCCACCGCTCCATCCAGGGCCCCCGCATGGGGGCCTTGTTCGTTCCGGTTTTTTAAGGATGTACAGATCAGCGCCTGCAGAATAGGCACTCGCAGGCCTCCACTTCGGTGTTGTTCCCGGTTCGCTGGCGCGAGCCGATCACGCACTCAAGGCGCAGTGACCGCCTCCAGCATCGCGGTAACGGCCGCCTCCACCCCCTCGCGGTTACCGGTGGTGAGCAGGTCCAGGTGGAAGCCACGGGTGGCGGCCAGCAGCAGGCGGGTGCGCTGGCGGGCCGTGGGCAGGTCGAAGCCGGCGCGCTGGAAGACCTGCTGCAGGCGTTCCAGCCACCCCGTCACCACGCCGTCGAGGAAGGCCCCGGCGGCCTCGCGGTGACGCAAGGCATAGCCGTAGACCTCGATGTGCAGCTGGTAGAAGCGCAGGGCCTCCGCCGAGCTGTAGCGCTGCCACAACCCGTCCAGAAAGGTCCGCAGCGTCACGAGGCATTGCACCGCCTCGCTGCCTTCGGCGAACGCCGCCTGCTCGGTGCTGCGGGCGTGCTCAATGATGGCCGCCCAGACGCCGTCCTGGCTGCCGAAGTGGTAGATCAGCATGCGGTGGCTGATGCCGCTGGTCTCGGCGATGGCCCGCAGGGAGCGGTAGGCGAAGCCGTTTTCCAGCACATCGGCCAGCACCTTCTGCAGCACATCGATGGGCGGGCGCTTGATGCTGGGCGGCGAGGCGGCAGACGGATCGCTCATGGGGGCTCTCGTGGCAATGAAGGCCGCGACTATTCCACCGCCCACCCCACCATGCAAGGGACAACTTGCGCGGCGCGATAAAGTGCGTACCATTTGGTACGCACTTCAATCACAACAAGGAACTGCCCATGTCCCCTGCCCCGTCCATCAGCACCGAGGAATACCTGGCCCGCCGTGAACGCCTGCAAGCGCTGCTCCGGGAGCTGGACGCCGCGCAGTTCGTCGCCACCCAGGCCGAGAGCATCTACTACCTGTGCGGCGCCACCTACGAGGCGCTGGAGCGGCCGTTCTTCCTCATCCTGCCGGCACGCGGCCCGGTGCGCCTGGTGCTGCCGGAGCTGGAGCGGGAGCACCTGCGCAAGGCCAGAGGAATCGGGCCGGACGCCCTTCACTGCTACCGGGACTACCCCGCCCCGAGCGGCCAGTGCTGGCAATCGGTGCTCGCCGAGCACGGCGGCCTGACGCGCGGGTTCCTCTACGAAGCCGGATGCCCCGCACGGGTCGCCGATTGGCTGCGGGACCAGGGGGGTCGGCCGGGCGAACCGGTGGAGCAGCTGCGGCTGGTCAAGTCCCCCACCGAGATCACCCTGATCCGCCGCGCCGCCCACTACGCCGACCGGGGCGTGGCCGAGCTGTTCGCCCATTCCTACTACGGCGCCACCGTGGCCGAAGGCTTCGCCCGCACCAGCCAGGTGACCCAGGCCATCATCCGCGAGACGCCGAACTGGGACGCCCTCGCCACCCGCGTGCTGATGGCCAGCTTCCCCGCCCCGCTGAGCGCCATGCCCCACGCCGTGCCGTCGCCTGGCGACCGCCTGCTGGCAGGCCCCCACGTGACCCTGGTGCTGACGCGAGTGAACGGCTACGCCGCCGAGAGCGAGCGCACCTACTTCACCGCCCCGCCCACGCGCCAGGAGCGTCAGCTGTTCGCGCTGATGGTCCAGGCCCGGCGCATCGGCCTCGGGCTGTTGCGACCGGGCGTGGCCTGCGCGGAGATCGACGCGCAGATCAACGCCTTCCTCGCCCGCGAGGGCGTCGGCAGCCCGGCGCAGCGCCTGCACCGCTGCGGCCACGGCTTCGGCCTGGGCAACCATGAAGGCCCCTGGCTGGCCGAGGGCTCGGACGACGTGCTGGCCGCCGGCATGGTCGTTTCCATGGAGCCGGGCATCTACCTGCAAGGCGTGGGCGGCTATCGCCACTCCGACACGCTGCTGATCACCGAGGACGGCTTCGAGCCACTGACCCACGCCCCCGGCCTCGACGAACCCCTGGTGCTGCAACGCCGTTCCCTGCGCCAGCGGGTCTACCACCACCTGGTGAGCCGCGCCCTGGGGCTGGAGCGACAAGCCGGCTAGGGCACCGACTGCGCCGGCAACCGCTCGGCAAGGTCCTGCCCGTGTCGGACGAAGTGCCGGCTCCAGGCCCAGACCCCGGCCATGCAGAGGATCAACCCCGCCAGCATGCCCAGGTAGCCCAAGCGGTCGAGCAGGATACCGGCGAGCATCGGCACCAGGGTGCGGGTCAGCACGAACAGGCTCGATTGCAGGCCGTAGTCGACAGCGGTCAGGCCGGCGCGGGTGTGGTTCATCATCATCCCGAACAGCAGGCCGGCCGAGGCGCCCATCACCAGTGCCAGCAGCAGGGTGCAGGCTACCAGCCAGGGCACGCCCGCTCCGCTGGTCACCGTGCCGGCCAGGGCGCCGAGGGCTGCCACGCCGGCCAGGGCGCAGGCCGGCAGGGCCCGCTGCAATCCGCTGCGCCGGGCCAGGTGGCCGCCGAGCGCACTGCCCACGGCCCCCACCACACCGCCAAGCACGCCGGCGACCAGCGCCACCTGCTCGGGCGGCAGGCCATGGTCCAGCAGCAAGGGCTTGAGGTAGACCCAGGCGGCGCCGATGAAGGGGAAGTAGAGCATCAGCATCACCACCCAGCGGCGCCGCTCGGTGCTGCTGAAATAGGCCAGCCATTGGCCGACGCCCACCTGCCGGGCCTGCACGCCATCCGCCTGCGCCAGGGTGGCCCGCGGGATCAGCCACAGGCCCAGGGCGGCCAGCAGCAGCCCGCCGCTCAGCGCCCAGAACGGCCAGGCCCAGCCGGCACGCGCCTGCAGCATCAGCATCACCCCGCCACCCACCACCGCCCCCAGGGAGCTGGCGGCGGAGCGGATGATACCGGCGCGCTGGCGCTCCTCCGCCGGCAAACAGCGGATCGCCAGGGCGTTGACCGGCGCATCGGCCCAGGTGCCGAGCAGGCTGGCCAGCATGGCCAGGGCGAACAGCGGCACGAAGCCGGCCTGCTCGATGCCCAGGCAGGCCAGACCGACGAGACTGGCGGCATAACCGGCCATCAGCACCAAACTCCAGTGGCGATAGCCGGGCGCGCCCCGGGCCCAGCGGTCCACCGGGGCGCCAAGCACGAACTTGAGCACCGCCGGCAGCCCGGCCAGCTGGAACAGGCCGATCTCGGTGCCACTCCAGCCGTGCTGGCGCATCACCAGCGGCAAGCCGAGGTAGAGGTAGATCAACGGCGCGGTCATGGCGAAGTTGACCCAGCCCAGCAGCAGTTGCAGGGGCCAGTGGGAAGGGTTCGGGCGGTCCATGTCAGAGCTTCCAGGTCACGCGCACGCCGAGTTCGCGAGGCGGGCTGTAGACGGTGATGAAACCGTTCTGGTAGCCCACCGCGTCGTACTCGCGGTCAGCCAGGTTGTTCACGTAGCCGCTCAGCTCCCACTGCTCGTAGCGCACGCCGGCGCTGAGGTTGACCAGTGCGTAGCCGTTGCGGGTGTACTGGTTGGCGGCGTCCAGGTAGACCTTGTCGCTGCCCACCAGGTTGCCCTGCACGTACCAGCCTTCCGGGTCGTCGTAGCGCAGGCCCAGGTAGCCGGTGAGGTCGGGGGCGAAGGGGTTGTGGTGCCCGTCGTAGCGGGCGCGGCCGTCCTGGAAGCTGTCGAAGCGCGTGCGGTTCCAGGCCAGCCCGGTCTGTACGCTCCAGCGGGCGCTGAGCAGGTACTCGGCATCCAGGTCCAGCCCCTTGGACGTAGCACTGGCGGCGCTGGTGATGTACTGCACGCCCGGGCTGGGCATCTGCATCACCTGCATGTCGGTGACGTCCATGTAGTACGCCGCCAGCGAGTAGCGCAGGCGCTCCTCCAGGGTCCGGCCCTTGATGCCGAGTTCATAGGACCAGACCTTCTCCGGCTCGAACGCGGCGTAGTGGGTGGCGGCCGAGAGCACGTTGAAACCGCCGTTGCGTACGCCCTTGCTGGCACTGAGGTAGACCTGGTTCTGCTCGGCGAAGGCGTACTGCAGCGCCACCTTCGGCGAGAACGACGACCAGCTCCGGGACTGGTTGGCATCGCCACGGGGGTCGATGCCCACCCGGTAGCGCTCCACCCGCCCGCCCAGGGAAAGGGTCCAGTCCGGCGTCAGGTGCAGGTTCCAATGGCTGAAGGCGGCCAGCGTGCGGCTGCTCTGGTCCAGGCGCAGTTCCTGGACGAAGGGGCCGCGCTGGCTGACGTTGCGCAGGTCGTTTTCGGAGCTGTCGGCGTAGACCCCGGCCAACCAGTCGGCGAGGCCCCACTGCCCTTCCAGGCGCAGTTCCTGGGACAGGGTGCGCAGGCGCAGGTCGCGGGCAATCATCGACAGGTTGGCCGGCAGGAAGTCGGTGTCCTGCTGGATGCGGTCGTGGAAGTCGTTGTAGGCGGTGATCGAGCGCAGGTTCAGGTCATCCCCCAGGCTGTGGCCGATGTTCAGCGACAGGGTCTGGCCCCATGAGCGGTTCCAGCTGTCGGTGCCCGAGGCCACGTGGTTGCGCCGCGCCGTGGGCGCGCCCCACAGCGAGGCGTCGTCGTCATAGGCCTGGCGCGCATAGCGCAGCACCATGTCGGTGCCCTCCTGGGGCACCAGGCGCAGACCGGCGTTGAGGTTGTAGCGTTCGCGGTCATCGGCCTGCTTGCCGAGGGTGTCGTTGCGGATGAAACCGTCCTGGCGTTGCCACTCGCCCGAGACGCTGCCGAACAGCCGCTCGTCCACCAGCGGGCTGCTCAGAGCGAATCGCGTGGCGCGCTTGTCGCGGCTGCCCGCTTCGGCGGACACGCTGGCCCGCGCCAGCTCGTCCATCGGCTTGCTGTACACCGCGATCACCCCGGCCTCGGCATTGCGCCCGTAGAGGGTCGACTGCGGCCCGCGCAGCACCTCGATGCGGTCGATGTCGATGAAGCGGTTCTCGAAGCCCTGGGCGGTGAGGGTCGGCACGTCGTCCACCAGCATCAGCGTCGAGGTGGACAGCGCATTGAAGTTGGCAGTGAGGCCCCGCATCACCGGGGAGTTGATGCCCGACTGGCCGAAGGGCTGGAACGACAGCCCCGGCACTCGCCCTTCCAGCTGTTCGAAGCCGGTGATGTGCTCGTCTTCCAGGGTCTGTCCATCGATCACCTTGACGCTGGTCGGCACCGCGTCGAGGCTGCGCGGGACCTTTTCGGCGTTGACGCTGACCTCGGGCAGGCTCAATGCCTCTGCGGCCTGGAGGGCCGGGCAGGACAACGCCAGCGCGGTGCTGACCCAGACGTGGGTGGGGGTACGACGACTTCTGACCATCGCGAATCTTCCTTGTTGGCGCCTGGCGCCGTTACTGAGTGGGTTGGGCCAGCAGCCGCGCGTAGGCATCGCAGCGGGCCAGCAGGGTCGAATGGGTGCCCTGGTCGCGCACCTGCCCGTCTTCGAGCAGCACCACCCGGTCGGCCTGGGCGATGGTGCTGGGGCGGTGGGCGATGAGCAGCAGCGTGCGCTGCCCGCGCAGGCCCAGCAGGGCCTGCTGCAGGGCGTGCTCGCTGTGGGCGTCGAGGCTGGAGGAGGCTTCGTCCATCACCAGCACCGGCGCCTGCGACAGCAGCGCACGGGCGATGGCGATGCGCTGGCGCTGGCCGCCGGACAGGCGCGCGCCGCCCTCGCCGCAGCGGGTCTGGTAGCCCTCCGGCAAGGCCTGGATGAAGTCGTGCGCCTGGGCCTGGCGGGCGGCGGCTTCGATCTCCTCGGCGGTGGCATCAGGGCGAGCCAGGCGCAGGTTGCCCTCGATGCTGTCGTCGAACAGGTAGGCATCCTGGCCGACCCAGGCGATGCCCTGGCGCAACCCGGCCAGGGGGATGTCACGCACATCCACGCCGCCGACGCGGATGGCCCCGCCTTCGACGTCGTAGAAGCGCATCAGCAGGTTGGCGCAAGTGGTCTTGCCGGCCCCCGAGGCCCCCACCAGCGCCACCATCTCGCCAGGGCGGACCAGGAAGTCGACGCCCTGCAGGACCGGGCGACCACCATGGCTGAAGCGCACCTGATCGAACTCCAGGCGCGCGCCCTGGGGCTGCTGGCAGCCCTGGTCACGCACCCGGGGCGGCTGGCGCAACAGCCCCAGGACCCGCCCGGCGCTGGCGCGCACGGCGCCGAGCTGGCCGGCCTCGCGGGCCACGTCGGCCATGGGCAGCAGGGCCGCGCCGACCAGCATCACCGCCAGGGGCAGTTGTGCCAGGTCCAGCAGGCCGATCTGCAGCAGCCAGGCGCCACAGGCCAGCGCACTCACCAGGGCCAGGGCCTGGATCAGCTCGATCACCCCCTGCTCGGCGCCGCTGCGCAGGGCATAGCGGCGCTGCTCCAGCCGCAGCCGGGCCAGCAGGCGACCCAACCGCGCGTGCCAGGCCGCCTCCTGGTTGAACAGGAGGATCTCCCGGCGCGCCTCGATGCCTTCCAGCACTTCGGCGTTGAGCCCGGCCAGCGCCTCGTTCATCGCCCGACCCTGGCGCAGGGCGCGCCCGCCAAGCCAGAACGGCACGCTGGCCAGGGCCGCCAGGAACGGCAGCAGCGCCAGGGTCAGCCAGGGCTGGATGGCGGCCAGGGCCAGCAGCGCCAACAGCGGCACCAACACGGCGCCGATGGCATCGGTGAGGGTGTGGGCGAAGAAGTGCTCCAGGGCCTGGGCGTCGTTGAGCGCTACGTTGGCCTGCTCCCCTCGCCGCACCCCGGCCTGCACGTCCGGTGCGGCCCGCTCCAATCCCTCGTAGCTGCCGACCTGCAGGGTCTCGATCAGGTGGAAGGCGAACACATGGGAGACATGGGCCTGCCACCAGCGTCCACCGGCACCGGCCAGGGCACAGGCGAGCATCGCCGCCGCCACCGGCTGCCACAGGCTGGCCGGGGCATCGGTCAGCACCAGGCCGATCAACCAGCCCCCAAGGGCCAGGCTGCCCACCATGCCGGCCTGGGCCACCAGGGTGGCGACCAGGGTTTGCGCCAACAGCGCCGGCTGCCCGGCCGACAGCCGCAGCAGGTCGCTCCAGCGGCTGCCTTCGCCGGCGCGGATCGCATGGGGATTGCCTTTCATGCCAGGGCTCCTTCGCTCAGGGGTTGGGTTTCGTGGGCGTGCTGCAGGGCCCAGAGGCGCGCATACAGGCCCTGGCGGGCCAGCAGGCTGCGGTGGTCGCCGCTTTCCACCAGGCGCCCCTGGTCCAGCACCAGGATGCGGTCGGCATGGCGCACGGTGGCCAGGCGGTGGGCGATCACCAGCATCGAGCGCTGCCCGCGCAGGCGCTCGATGGCCGCACCGATATGCGCCTCGCTGGCCACGTCGACGTTGGCGGTGGCCTCGTCGAGCAGCAGGATCGGCGCGCCCTTGAGCCAGGCACGGGCAATGGCCACGCGCTGGCGCTGGCCGCCGGAGAGCCGGTTGCCGCCCTCGCCCACCGGGGTCGCCAGGCCGTGCGGGAGGCTGGCGACCCAGGGCTCCAGCGAGGCCAGCCGGCAGGCTTCGGCCAGGGCCTCAGGGCTGGCGTCCGCCGCACTCATGCGCAGGTTGTCCTCCAGGCTGCCGTGCAGCAGCACGCTCTGCTGGAACACCCCGCTGACGCGCTGGTAGAGGTCGGCTGAGCGCAGGTGACGGATGTCCACGCCGTCGAGGGTGACGCGCCCTTCCTGGGGGGCGATGAAGCGCATCAGCAGCGCTGCCAGGGTGGACTTGCCCGCCCCGGAGGGGCCCACCACGGCCACGCACTGGCCGGGTTCCAGGGTGAAGCTGAGGTTCTGCAAGGCCGGGGCCTGGCTGCCAGGCCAGCGGAAGGTGACGCCCTCGAAGGCCACCTCATGGCCGGCCGGCAACGGCTCGGGCCGGGCCGGCTCGGGCACCGGCGGCTGCGCTGCCAGCAGCTCGGCCACCGGGGCGGCGGCGCCGTTGCCCGACCAGGCGACGTGGAAGGTCTTGTCCAGCTTCTCCAGGGTGCGGAACGCCTCGCGGGCCAGCAGCACAGCAGCGAACAGGGCGAAGGCCGACAGCTCGCCGGCACCGGCGCGCTGGACGCTGAGCAGCGTGACCAGCGCCAGGCCGCCGAGGCTGAGCAACCCGGTGACGCCATTGCGCATCAGGATGCCGTGCAGCACCTCCATCGCCTGCCGGCGCAGGTCGCGAGCCTGGTCGCGCAGGGCGTCGCGGCGCCGGTCCTGGGCGTTGAAGGCCTTGAGGGTGGTGACGCCACGCAGGCTATCCAGCAGGTGCGCCGAGAAGCGCCCGATGCTGGCGAACAGCCCACCGGCCGAGGGGCGCCGCCAGCGCAGCCAGAGGCGATCCACGAAGGGCAGCGACAAGGCGCCCACGGCGGCAACCAGGGCCGAGCGCGGGTCGAACAGCGCCATCAGCGCAAGCAGGCCGCTGCCCCCCAGGGCCGCGCCGATCACCGCCGGGATGTAGCGGCTGTAGTAGGCCTGCAGGGCCTCGACGTTGTGGATCAGGGTGGTGCTCAGCCCGGCGCTGTCATGCTCGCCGGGCGCCTGCCCGGCCACCCGCAGCACCTGGGGCAACAGGCGCTGGCGCAGGTGTTGCCGGGTCAGCCCGGCGACCCGCATGGCCAGCACCTCGGCCCCGCCGTTGAGGGCGATGCGCAGCAGCGTCAGGCCGAGGAAGGCACCCAGGGGCGTCCACAGCGCCGCCAGCGGCTGGCCCTCGAACAGGCCGGCCAGGGCCCAGGCCAGGCAAAGGGCCAGGCCGGCGTTGCAGGCGCTGACCGCGAGCTGGCCGCAAGCAGCCAGGGCGATGGCCGGGCGCAATGGCCGCGAGAGGTTCCACAGCACACGGCTCATGCGACCTCCCCAGCATCGCCGCGCACCGCCCAGATGCGCTGGATGGGCAGGCCGCGCAGCGGCGCGGACTCGATCTGCTGCCAGCCCTGCTCCTCCAGCAGGCGCTGCACCGCGCCCAGGGCATGGCAGTCGCCGGCCTCGGTCAGGCTGAGCATCTGCGCGGCGAACAGGCGCGGAATGGGCTCCTGCTCCGCCGGCGCGTCCGAGCGCATGAAGCCGGCGATGAGCAACCGCCCGCCCGGTTTCAGCCAGGCCTGCAGGCGGCCCAGCAGGCGCCGGCATTCGGCCTCGTCGAAGTGGTGCAGGACCTGGCTGAGGATGATCAGGTCCACCGGTTCACCCGGCTCCACGGTGAAGATGTCGGCACCGATGAAGCGTGTGCGTTCGCGCACCCCGAAGGTCTCGGCGGTGCTCCAGAACAGCTCGGCACTGGCTGGCCAGTCCACCCCGCAGAGGCTCGCCGTCGAGCACTCGGCCGCCAGGGTGAAGCCGTAGGTGCCGTTGCCGCAGGCCAGGTCCAGCACGCTCGGCTGCTGCCGCTGGGCCAGCCACGGCAGCACCTGCTGCGCCAGGCGCTGTGCGGTCACCCGCGCGGTGTTGGCGATGCCCCGGGAGAATTCGCCCCAGTACGGATGGTTGGCGGCCTCCAGGCCCTGGGGCAGGACGCTGCCACCGGCCACCACGGCGTCCTTGAAGTGGCGGAAGGCATCCCACATCAGGTCGGCGGTGTAGACCTGCGCCAGCCCACCCACGTAGTGCGGCGAGCTGCGCCGCAGAAAGCGTTCGGCCAGCTCACCCAGGCGGTAGTAGGCCTGCCCCGGCTCCTGGCGGAGCAGGCCCAGGCCGGCCAGGGCGTCCAGCAGGATGCGGGTGCCGCGCTCGCTGGCCCCGGTGCGCTCGGCCACGGTGCGGGCGCTGGCGCCCTCGCCCAGGTGGTCGAACACCTGCAGTTCGATGGCGGCCCGCAGCACGCCGGCCCGTTCGACGCCCATCAGCAGGTCGATCACCGGTTGCGCGGAGACCGCCGGGCGTGGCGCCTGCAGGCTCTGCAGCAGAGCCGCCTGGTCGACCTTGCCGGACGGCGCCAGCGGCAGCTCCGGCACGCAGGCCAGGGCGTCGGGCAACTGGCTGGGCTGGGCGCCCACTTCGTCATTGAGGAAGCCGCGCACCTGGGCGAGGGTCAGCGGCGGCTGCCCCGCCTTCATCACCACGAAGGCGTGCATGCGCGTGGCGCCGTCCTCCAGCGGGGCATTGAGGACCACGCACTGGGCGATGGCCGGATGCTCGCGCAGCAGGTGCGCCACCTCCACCAGGTTCACCTTGTGCCCGCCGCGCATCACGGTGTCGGCGCGGCGCCCGACGATGCGCAGCCGGCCATCGGCGTCCAGCTGGCCACGGTCGCCCAGGCGCACCCAGCCGTCCGGGTGGCGGTACTGGCGGTCCAGTTCGGGGGCGCGGTAGTAGCACAGCGGGGTCATCGGCCCCCGTGCCCAGATCTCCCCCACCTCGCCTGGCGCGCATTCGTGCCCCTGCTCGTCGCGGATGCTCAGGCTGACCACTGCAGGGTCGGGTCGCCCGACGGTCTGCACGGTCACCTCGGGGGCGTCGTCCAGAGCGGTGTGGCTGGCCACGCCGTCCGCCGAGCCGTAGGACTGCACCAGGGCACAGCCGAAGTGCCGGCGCACGCCGGCCAGGGTCTGGGTGCTGAGGGCCGAGCCGCCGCTGACGATGGCCTCCAGCGCGCTGAAATCCAGCGCCTGCCCTTGCGCCGATTGCAGCAGGGGGCTGGCCAGCAGCATGTCCACCATGTTGGGCCCGGCGAACAGGTGGGTAACGCGCTGCTGGGCGACCAGCCGCAGCACCGCATCGGCCTCGAAGCGGTCCAGGCAGATCAGCGCGCCACCCAGGGAAGCCAGGGTGCAAGGCGTGCCCAGGGAACCGAAGGGCGACGCCAGGGGCACGGCGAACAGCGCCCGCATGGCCTCGGGCTGGCGCGCCAGGCCGTTGAGGTAGGCACTCTGCCCGCCCACCAGGGCGTTGTGGGAATACAGCACCAGCTTGGGCTCGGACTCGGAGCCCGAGGAGGCGATCAGCCGGGCGCCGGCATCCGGGTCCACCCGCTGGCCTTCGGTGCTCCAGGCCGGCCCCTCCCAGCACTGGTCCAGATCCGGCCAGTCCTGGTAGCGCTCGCCGTGTACCAGCACATGGGCCAGCGCCGGCAACGCGGGGCGCAGGCCGTCCACCAGCGCGGCGTAGTCGGCTTCGCCCACCTGGCGCTTGCAGATCAGCACCCGTGCGGCGGACTTGCCGAGCATGGCGAGGGTGTCGCGCTTGCGCCGCCCCAGGGGGTACGGCAGCACGATGCCGCCCAGGGCCGCCACGGCCAGGTCCACGGCGCAGGCGCGCCAGCCATTGGGCAGGTTCACCGCCACCACCACGCCAGGCCCGACGCCGAGCTGGTGCAGCACCTGCGCCAGGCTGAGGCTGCGCGCCCGCAGCTGGGCGAAGCTCAGGCTCGCCGCCCCTTCGGTGACGGCGACCGCCAGGGGCCGTGAGCGGGCAATGTCGAGGAAGGACTCGAACAGACTCTTGTGGGGATAGATGCCCTCGGCCCGCCAGTGCGCGCGAAGGTGCGCGGGGACGCAGTCCGGCGCCGTGTAGCGGTCACCGGTGACAGGGGGCTGCACGGCGGACAGGTGTTCGTTTGCCATGGTGTATCGACCTCAAGCGTTGATGATCCAGGGGCTGGCGGTACGCAGGCCGTATTCGTCACGGCCCAGGGCACAGCCCAACCAGGGGTGGGCGCCGACATCGGCGGCGCAGCGGGAGATGCGGCTGGCGGGAATGCCCCGCGCCGCCAGGTGGGCCAGGGCTTCGCCACTGGCCAGGTGCCCAAGGCTCGCCACCTCGGAGGGGTCGGCACCGTCGAGCATCAGGTGGCCGTCGGTGCAGGCCAGTACCTGCCCCGCGTCGGCAGTGGCGGCCTCCAGCAGCAGGCCGGCGGCGCCGCTCATGCTGGAATCGAGGCCGCCGGCCAGGCCGTGGACGTGGCGCTGGTAGAGCGCGGCAACCAGGCCCTCGGCCAGGGCAGCGCCGCCCAGCACGTCCACCAGGGTGAGCAGCGCGCCGGCCGGCCGGTCGTGCTGCTGGATGCGGGCGGCCAGGCCGCTGTGGGCCTGGATCATGAAATCGGTGCCCAGGGGGTCGTCCGCTCCAGGGTGGCGCCCGCAGCCGGAGGCCGAGCCGTACACCAGGCCCGGGGCATGGCGGCGCAGCGCCTCGCCGGTCAGCCCCAGGCGCTCGGCGCGTCCGGGCGCCCAGTTGTGCAGGAAGGCATCGCAGCCCTCCAGCAACTGCCCCAGCCGGGCCTGCCCGGCTTCGCTGCGCACGTCCAGCTCGACCCAGGGCTTGCCCCGGTTGATGGCCTGGAAGTGCACGGACAGGCCGCCCACCAAAGGCGCCATGCCGCGCATCGGATCACCGCCCGGCGGCTCGATGCGCATGACCTGCATGCCCAGCTCACGCAGCAAGTGCCCCGCCAGCGGCCCCTGGATCAGCCGGCAGGCCTCCAGCCCCGCCAGGCCGGCCAGGGGCTGGGCCGCGCTGGAGGGCGCGCGCGCCAGGACAGCGGCCGATACGGGCGGGTCAAAGGCCCAGGGGCCTTGGGCGCAGTCTTCCCGAGGCGCCAGGCGCAGGGTGCAGAGGTTGACCCCGGCATCCCGGGCCAGGCAGTTCAGGTCGGCCAGGCGATAGCGCGCACAGGCGCGGAACAGCGAGGGCGGCAACCACGCCGTGGCGGTGGTGTAGCGCTGCATGAACGGCGGCCAGCCGGCGGCGATGTCCGCCAGGGACACCCCCAGGCCTTCCCAGAAGCGGCGCCAGGCCTCCGGGTCGAGGGCTTCCAGCTCGAAGCGCAGGCCCTCGCCACTGGTGAAGGGCGGGTGCTGCCAATCGGCGCCACCCGGCACCGGCAGCACCTGCCCGGCATCGTCCATCGCCAGGTACTGGGCCATCGCCAGCAGGCCGGCGCCGCCCAGGCTGATGTGCACCTCATGGCTGCCGCTGCCCCGACGCTGCCCGAGCAGGGCGGCCACGGCAGCGGTGGACGCCAGGGAGGCCGTCAGCACCGCAAGGTAGTCCACCCCCAGGGTGAACAGCCCACCGGCGCTGCGCCCATGCCAGCCCACCAGCCCGCAGGCCGCCTGGGCCAGCGCCTCGCTCACCGGCTGCACCCCGCAGGGCCAGCCACGCACATATAAGGTGACCCGCGCGCCGGCGGCATCCTCCAGCCAGGCCGTCAGTTGGCCATCCAGGCCTTGCACACCTGCTGCCGCGCACACCCGTGCGCCCAGCAAGCCCATGCGCAGGGCCAGCGCCTCGCGGGTGGCCTGCAGCCCGGTCGGTGCTTCGGCCAGCCGCAGGGTCACGCCTTCCAGGGGCCGTATCGACATGAACAACTCCTTCGTTCCTGTTCGCGCTTCCTGCACCCGGAGCGCCGAACCCCTCTATCTCCAGGGCCTGCGGCAATCCGTTGCAGGTCGATGGGAGGATCATACTTCCTTGATTAATGCTAATCATTCGCATTACATATGCACTCCGGCGATTTTCATATGCAGTTCCGGCGAGGCGGTTTTTTACCCACTTCGCCTGTGCTCTGATGCGTCGGCGAACCCAGTCAAGGACGGTGATCACTGCGCCCGGATGGAGCCCCGCACAGGCACACCGGGCGAGTGATGAGGAGTGATTTGCTATGAACGGTTTGGCACAACCCAAGCTGGCCAGCGCCCAGCAACTCAAGGAATGGACACGCCACCAGACGGCATCGGCCCAGGGCCAGGCGCTGATCGAGCGGCTGGACTGCGAGGCCGGGTTCTCCCTGGTGCGCTCGCGGGTCTCCTCGGGCCGCATCCTGCGGGAGGTCTGCGAGCACGATGGCAACGACCGCACCTTGGTCATCACCTTCGGGCTGTCCGGCCAGTCCGAGTTTCTCGACCGGGTCGGCAATGCCCTGCCCTTCGCGGCGAACCACACCACGGTCTCGGTGTTCCAGGCCGGCACCGGCGAGCGTCGCTACGCCGCCAACGAGCCCATCCAGCAACTGCGCCTGGTGGTGTCGGAGTCGACCCTGACGCGCTACATCGGCCCCGAGCGCTGCGGCCGCCTGCTGGGCAAGGCCCTGCGCCACAACGAGAGCTTCCGGCAGATCGCCTACAACGGCAGCTGCAGCAGCGAACACCTGCGCTTCTTCAAGAACCCCCGGGTCGGCGAGCACGACGGCCTGCGCCAGCGCATCCATGCCCTGAGCCTGCTGGCCGAGCAGCTCAACCTGCTGGCCCCCGCCACGCCCCAGGCCGAGCGCATCAGCGGCCGTGACCTGGACGTGATGGAGCGGATCGAGGCCTATATGCGTGCCAACCTCGGCCAGCCGCTGAACAACGCCTGCCTCTGCGCCGCGCTGGGCATCAGCGAATACAAGCTCAAGGAATGCTTCCGCCACGCCTACGGCACCAGCCCCGCCCACCACCTGCTGGAGATGCGCATGCAGCGCGCACAGGAGCTGCTCGCCGCCGGCTACCGGGTCTCGGAGACGGCCTACCAGGTGGGCTACCAGCACCCGAACAACTTCAGCGCCGCCTTCCTCAAGTTCTTCGGCTACACCCCGAAGTCGGTACGCAGCGGCCGCTAGCCACCCACGAACGCCCAACCCGGGAACCTGACATGAACCACCTATCCAGCGCCCGCCACGCGGCGGGCGAAGGGGACGCCTGCGCCTTGCAAACGCCCCTCTGCCTCAACCTCAACGAATCCCCCTACGGCGTACCGCCGGCTGCGCGGCAGGCGGCCAGCGAGGCCATCGGCCTGTCCTCGCGCTACCAGTTCGAGCGGGTGGAGGCGCTGCGCCAGGCCCTTGCCCAGCGCCATGGCGTGCCACTGGAGTGGGTCTCGCTGTACCCCGGCTCCAACCGCGCCCTGCACTACGCCACCTTGGCCTTCACCCGGGCCGATGCGCCGCTGGTGGTGGCCGCGCCGGGCTACCCGGTGCCCGAGCAGGCCGCACGCCTGCATGGCCGGGCGGTGTGCCGGGTGCCCCTGCTGGCGGACGGCGGGCACGACGTGCAGGCCATGCTCGCCGCCAGCGAGGGCGGGCTGATCTACATCGCCAACCCCAACAACCCCACCGGCACCGTCACCTCCCACGCAGCGCTGCTGGCTCTGGTGGAACAGGCCGGCGCCCTGCCCCACCCGCCGGTGGTGCTGATCGACGAGGCCTACCTGGAGTTCAGCGACGAGCCTTCGATGATCCCGGCAGTCAGCGCCCACCCCGGCCTGGTGGTCACCCGCACCTTCTCCAAGATCCACGGCCTCGCCGGGCTGCGCCTGGGCTATGCCATCGCCCAGCCCGCCGTGCTGGACCGCATGCACACCCAGCCGGCCCACGACGTGCCGGTGCCGGCCGTTGCCGCCGCGCTGGCCTGCCTGCACGACGAGGCCGAATGCGCCCGGCGCAAGGCCGCCAACACGGCCCAGCGCGAGGCCTTCTGCGCCTGGCTGGACCACCAGGGCCTGCGCTACAGCCCGTCCCGGAGCAACTGCGTGCTGATCGACTGCCAGCGCCCGGCCGCAGAGGTGATCGCCACCCTGGCCGCAGGCGGCATCCGCGTCGGCCGCCCCTGGCCCGGCCTGGAACAGCGGTTGCGCGTGACCCTCGGCACCCCCGATGAAATGACCCGGCTCCGGCACGCCCTGAGCCAGGCCCTCGACCTGACCCGGAGCTGAACATGACTGCCTTTACCCCGACTCCCCTGCCCCGCACCCTCGGCCCCCTGGTCAGCGACCAGGCCACCCTCAGCGCCGAGGAGCGCGCCCGCTACAGCCGCCACATCCTGCTGCCGGAGTTCGGCCTGACCGGCCAGCAGCGCCTGAAGAACGCCCGCGTGCTGGTGATCGGTGCCGGCGGCCTGGGCTCACCGACCCTGCTGTACCTGGCAGCGGCCGGTGTCGGCACCCTGGGCATCGTCGACTTCGACCGGGTGGACGCCTCCAACCTGCAGCGCCAGGTGATCCACCGCATGGACACCCTCGGCGAGCTGAAGACCGAGAGCGCCAAGCGCACCATCGCCGCGCTCAACCCGCACGTCCAGGTGAACCTGCACGACCTGCGCCTGGACAACGACAACGCCGTGGCGCTGTTCCGGGGCTACGACCTGATCATCGACGGCGCCGACAACTTCGCCACCCGCTACCTGGTCAACGACGCCTGCGTCCTGGCCGGCAAGCCCTACGTCTGGGGCTCCATCTACCGCTTCGAAGGCCAGGCCAGCGTGTTCTGGGAAAACGCCCCCGGCGGCGGCCTGAACTACCGCGACCTCTACCCCGAGCCGCCCCCGCCGGAGCTGGCGCCGTCCTGCTCGGAGGGCGGCGTGCTCGGCGTGCTCTGCGCCGCCGTGGCCTCGGTGATGGGCACCGAGGCGATCAAGCTGCTGACCGGGATCGGCGAATCCCTGCTGGGCACGCTGATGGTCTACGACGCCCTGCGCATGCGTTACCGCTACCTGCCCATGCAGCGCGATCCGCAGCGCCAGCCCATCACCGCGTTGCAGGACTACCCGCAGCTGTGCGGCCTGGGCCAGCCCGCGGCGCCGGCCACCCCCGTGCCGGTGATCAGCCCGCAGGAGTTGCACGCCCTGCTCGGCAGCGGGCAGCCGCCCCGGCTGATCGACGTGCGCGAGCCCAACGAGTGGGACATCGTCCGTATCGAAGGCGCCGACCTGCTGCCCAAGGCCCGCGCCCTGGCCAGCCTCGGCCAGGGGCCGCTGGCCGACCGCGAGCAGCCCTACGTGATCTGCTGCAAGGGCGGCAGCCGCTCCCGCGAGGTGGTCGAGGCCATGCTCGCCGCCGGCTACCGCAACGTGCGCAACCTGCAGGGCGGCGTGCTCGCCTGGGTGCGCGACGTGGCCCCCGACCAGCCCCGCTACTGAGGACGGCCCGATGCTCACCCTGCCCGCCGCCCTGCGCGATGCCATCGCCCACCAGGCCCGCACCGAGCACCCGCTGGAATGCTGCGGGCTGATCGCCGCCGTGCCCGGCGAGCCCGGCAGCCTGCGCCTGGTGCCGATGCACAACGCTGCCCAGGCCGAGGACTTCTTCAGCTTCGAGCCCCTGCAGCAACTGCGCGTGTGGCGCGAGATGAACGGCCGGGGCGAAGTGCCCCTGGTGCTCTACCACTCCCACACCGCATCCCGGCCCTACCCCAGCGACACCGACGTGGAGTACGCCGCCGCCTTTCCCGAGGTGTTCCACCTCATCGTCAGCACCGATCCCCGCTTCGACCTGTCGATGCGCTGCTTCCGCATCGAGGACGGCCGAATCCTGGAGCAGCCGCTGGCCTTCGACTGAACCCCATGCCCCCGACCACGAGGAACCGCCATGTCCATCACCATCCACATCCCGACCACCCTGCGCGACCTGACGGCCGGCGCAGCCCAGGTCAGCGCCCAGGGCGACAGCCTGGGTGAAGTCATCGACGACCTGGAGCGCCGCTGGCCGGGCCTGGAGCAGCGCCTGCTGAAGGGCCGCACCCTGGTGCGCTTCATGAACCTGTACGTCAACGACCAGGACGTGCGCTTCCACGGCGGCCTGGAGGCCCGTGTCGCCCCCGGCGACGAGATCACCATCCTGCCCGCCGTCGCCGGTGGCCAGGACTGCCGGAACCCGGCATAGGAGCGGCGACCATGGGATGCCCCTTTTCCGGCGCCAGGAACGCCCTGGCGCCCCGTACCGGCGACGGCCGCTACGGCGACTACCTGAGCCTGCAGCACATCCTGCACAGCCAGGTGCCCCGCTCGGGGGTGCCGGACGAACTGCTGTTCATCATCCAGCACCAGACCGCCGAACTGTGGATGAAGCTGATGCTCCACGAGCTGACCCTCGCCACCCACCATGTCGGCCGCCAGGACCTGCCCCGCACCTTCAAGGCGCTGACCCGCGTGCAGCGGATCATGGAGCACCTGATCCACGCCTGGAGCGTGCTCGCCACCCTCACCCCCAATGACTTCCTGGCCATGCGCCCGGCCCTGGGCAGCGCCTCCGGCCACCAGTCGGTGCAGTTCCGCGAGATCGAATTCCTCCTCGGCAACAAGTGCGCCCGCCACCTGGAAGACCACGCCGAGGACCCGGCAGCGCTGCGCGCCCTGCAGGCCCGGCTGCTGGCGCCTTCGCTCTACGACGAGGTGGTGCGCCTGCTGGCCGCGCGCGGCCTGGCCATCGACCCCGCGCGCCTGCAGGCCGCCGTCGACGAGCCCACCGGCTACGACGCCTCGGTGGAGGCCGCCTGGCTCAGCGTCTACCGCGCTCCCGACGCCCACCGCGACCTCTACGAGCTGGCCGAGCAACTGGTGGCGCTGGAGGACAACGTCAGGCACTGGCGCTTCCGCCACATCGGCATGGTCGAGCGGGTCATCGGCCGTCGCCAGGGCACCGGCGGCAGCAGCGGCGCCGACTACCTGCGCAAGACCCTCGACACGCTGCTGTTCCCCGAACTGTGGAACCTGCGCACCGTCCTCTGAACCCAGGAGATTTCCCGATGGCAGAACATCGCACCGCCCTGATCGTCGGCGGCGGGCTCACCGGCCCACTGCTGGCGTGCCTGCTGCAGCGCCAGGGCTGGCAGGTCACCGTGCTCGAACAACGCCCCGATCCGCGCCTGCATACCGCCCAGGCCGGCAAGTCGATCAACCTCGCCCTGGCCGAGCGCGGCCTGCAGGCCCTGCGCCAGGCCGGCCTGGACGCTGCCGTGCTGGCCGGCGCCGTGTCCATGCACGGCCGGCGGGTGCATGTGCCGGGCGTGCCGGAGCAATTCCACGCCTACAGCAGCCGAGCCGGGGACGCGATCTGGTCGATCCAGCGCGGCCGCTTCAACCGGCTGCTGCTGGACGCGGCACAGGCAGCCGGCGTCCAGCTGCACTTCGACACCCCGCTGGCGGGTATCGACTGGGCGCGCCGCGAGGTCATCGCCGGCGGCCAGCGCTGGCCCTTCGACCTGCTGGTGGGTGCCGACGGCGCCGACTCCGGCGTACGCCGGGCCATGGCCGAAGGCGGCCCCCTGGGCGAACGCCGCGAGCGCCAGCCCCACGGCTACAAGGAGCTGAACATCCCCGCCTCCGGGCGCCTGCTGGCCGATGCCCTGCACATCTGGCCCCGAGGCGGGCACATGAGCATCGCCCTGCCGAACATCGACGGCAGCTTCACCACCACGCTGTTCCTGCCCCACGACGACGGCAGCGCCGACTGCTTCGCCCAACTGCCGGACGGCCCCACCGCGCGACGCTGGTTCGACACCCACTACAGCGACCTCTCCGCCGAACTGCCGGACCTGGAGGCGGACTTCGAGCACAACCCCATCGGCCTGCTCGGCACCCTTTGGCTGGAGCGCTGGCATGCCCAGGGCTGTGCCGTGCTGGTGGGCGATGCGGCTCACCCGATGGTGCCGTTCCACGGCCAGGGCATGAACTGCGGGCTGGAGGATGTGCTGGCCCTGGCCCGCCACCTGGCCCGGCCGCAGCCCCTGGACGCCGCCCTGCAGGCCTACGCCGAAGAGCGCCGGCCCAATGCCGGCGCAATCCAGGCCATGGCCCTGGAGAACTACGTGGAAATGCGCGAACGGGTGCGCGCAGCGGACTACCAGCTGGAGCGCCAACTGGCCGCGTGGCTGGAGGCCCGCCACCCGGGGCGCTTCGTGCCGCGCTACAGCATGGTCACCTTCAGTTGCCTGCCCTACGCCACGGCTTTTGCCCGGGGCGAGGTGCAGGCCCGCCTGCTGCGGGAGGCCGTGCAGGGCTGCGAGCGCTTCGAGCAGATCGACCTGGCCAAGGCCGAGCGCCAGTTGCTCGACCGCCTCGACCCGCTGCACCCCCTGGAGGGCGCGGCATGACGGCCCTGCACGACGACCCCTTCGGCCTGCACCTGCCCCTTGAGCAGCGCGAGCGGGCCTACTCGCCGAGCAGCCTGGCGCCCGGCTTCGCCGAGACGCTGCAGCGCTACCACCGTGACAGCCGCGCCGCCGAGGCCCTCTGCGGTCCGGCCGAGGTGCTGCCCTACGGCCCCTCGCCCCGGGAGAAGGTCCTGCTGCTGCCCGCGCCCCAACCGGCCAGGGCCACCCTGGTGTACGTGCACGGTGGCTACTGGCAGGAGCTGAGCGCCGAGGACTCGCTGTTCCCCGCACCCGGGCTGCACGCCCAGGGCTACGACCTGGCGGCGGTCGGCTATCGCCTGGCCCCCGAGGCGCGCCTGGAACAGATCGTCGAGCAGGTCGCCAGCGCCCTGCTCCACCTGCGGGCGGCCCTGCTGGCACAGGGGCGCGTACCGCACCTGGTCCTCGCGGGCAGTTCCGCCGGGGCGCACCTGGTGGCGATGATGCTCAGCCACCCCTGGGAGGGGCCGCCGCCGTTCCAGGCGGCCCTGCTGGTCAGCGGCATCTATGAACTGGCGCCGCTGATCGGCACCTACATCGACCAGCCGCTGCAGCTCACGGCAGCGCGTGCCGCCGCCCTCAGCCCCCTGCGCCGGGTGCCCAGCTGCGAAGTCCCGGTGGCCCTGGCCTGGGGCGAGCGGGAAACCGATGCCTTCCAGCAGCAGAGCCGCGCCATGGCGCGCCACCTGGCCCGCTACCTGCCGGTCACCGCAGTGCAGCCCTGCGCGGGGCGCGACCACTTCGACATCCTCTTCGACCTCACCGAGCCGGCCAGCCCCCTCGGCCGCTGCCTCGCCAGCCTCACCCCGGAGCCCATGCGATGAACCAGCGCCCCTGCCTCAGCGACCCGGACGTCCAGGCCATGGCCCAGGCCGCCCGCGCCTTCGCCCGCCAGCAGCAATGGCCGGTGACCGTGGCCATCGTCGACGACGGCGGCCATCTGCTGCACCTGCAACGCCTGGAGGACGCCAGCCCCATGAGCGTGGAGATGGCCACCGCCAAGGCCCGCACCGCCGCGCTGACCCGGCGGCCGACGCAGTTCTACGAGGAGCTGATCCTCGGCCAGGGCCGGCTGTCCTTCCTCGCCACCCCGATGACCGGCCTGCTGGAAGGCGGCCTGCCGATCCGCATCGGCGACACCGTGGTCGGCGCCATCGCCGTCTCGGGCGTCACCTCCGCCCAGGACACCCAGGTGGCCCAGGCCGGGATCGACGCCCTGAACAGGGATTGAGCCCCGGCAGCCGCGCCCTCGTCCCTGGCGGTTCTGCTGCTTGCGGCGAGCGCCCGGGGCGGCTTCACTGGCGCGGTCCGCCCTGCTGCCGAGGTTTCCATGTCCGTCGTCGAACTGCTCCAGCAACGCACTTCCATCCGCGCCTTCACTGACCAGCCGGTGGACGCCGCCACCGTCCACGCCCTGCTCGATGCCGCGCGCTGGTCGCCCTCCGGCGGCAACCTGCAGCCCTGGCAGGTGATCGCCGTGGCCGGGGCCGAGAAGGCCGCCGTCGAGCGCCTGGCCACTGAGACCCTGCTGCGCAACCCGGCCGGCGAAGCCGACGAATTCCCCATCTACCCGGCCGCCCTCGGCGAGCCCTACCGCACCCGCCGCTACCAGGTGGGGGAAGCGCTCTACGCCCTGCTGGGCGTCCCCCGCGAGGACAAGGCCGGCCGGTTGCGGGCCCTGGCGCGCAACTTCCAGTTCTTCGGCGCGCCGGTGGGGCTGTTCTTCGTCATCGACCGCAGCATGGGCCACGGCCAGTGGGCGCACCTGGGCATGTTCATGCAGTCCCTCGCCCTGGCGGCCCAGGAGCGCGGCCTCTCCACCTGCATGCAGGAGGCCTGGGGCATGGTGCGCCAGAGCCTGCACCGGCACTTCGCCCTGGCTGAAGACCAGGTGCTCTACTGCGGCATGGCCCTGGGCCACGCCGACCCGCAGGCGCCGGTCAACCAACTGCGCTCCGAGCGCGCCCCGGTGGAGGCCTTCGCCCGCTTCCAGGGCTTCTGAGGCCGGCAGCGGCAGGCGCGCTCGTCGGGACGGGTGCCGGCGCCACGGGCTGCCGCTACAATGCGCGCCTTGCCCGTGTCGCCTGATAAAGAAAAAACACCATGTCCTTGCCCAAGCACCACCTCGAACTGCTCAGCCCCGCCCGTGACGTGCACATCGCCCGCGAGGCCATCCTGCATGGCGCCGACGCCGTCTACATCGGCGGGCCGAGCTTCGGCGCGCGGCACAACGCCTGCAACGAGGTGGCCGATATCGCCCAGCTGGTGGAGTTCGCCCACCGCTTCC
>Ga0247725_1000652_pt1 | contig 22382 bp, 20 predicted proteins | sample OKSTACKMCFT3sol_FD_183021 | JGI IMG/M metagenome (GOLD analysis project Ga0247725, IMG submission 183021) | Subsurface sediment microbial communities from gas well in Oklahoma, United States - OK STACK MC-FT3-sol | ecosystem: Environmental > Terrestrial > Deep subsurface > Rock core/Sediment...
CCTGCGGCCAACGGATCCACCAGGGCGTCGAAATCTCCTTGGCCGGCCGCGGCCAGCTCTCGGCCAGGGCGACCAGGGCCGCGGTGGCGGCGAACGACATCTGGAAGCCCGGCTCGCCCGCCGTCTCCGGTTTCAAGGCCAGGATCAGCAGCGCCGCCACCGCCAAGCCGTGCAGGGTGATAGCGCGCCGATCGAACAGGATGGCCAGGAAGGCGACGCTGGCCGTGATCGCCGCGCGCTCGGCGGGCGGCGGCGCGCCGGAGATCACCAAATAGCCGAGCACGGCGACGAGACCCGCGACGGCGGCGATCTTCTTGCCCGGCGCGCGGAGCGCGAGCCAGGGCCATGCAGCCACGCCCAAGCGCACCGCGCCGAACACGAAGCCGCCGACGATCGCCATGTGCAGTCCGGAGATCGACAGGATATGCGCCAGGCCCGAGGCGCGCATGGCGTCGGTCTGCTCCTGCGTGATCCAGGCCTCGTGGCCGGTCACCATGGCCGCGCCGATCCCGCCGCTGGTCGGTCCCATCCGCGCTAGGATCCGCTGCGCGAGGCTCCACCGAAAGGCGTTGATCGCCATGACGATGCGGAGTCGAAGCGGCGGCGGGTCGAGACGGTCGGCATTCAGATCTCCGATCGTGAAGCCGACGCCGCCGATCGAGTCGAACCACGCGTCACGGGCGAAATCGTAAGACCCCGGCGCGGCCGGCGGCGGAGGCTGGCCCAGCATGGCCTTGAGGCTGATCGCGTCGCCCGGCGCCGGCGTCTCATTCTCGCCGATCGTCACGCGAATGCGTCTTGGCGTCCCCTCGAACGGCAATCCCGAGATCGAGACCGGCGCGATCAGCAGGCGCGGCCCGCCCGCGCCCGGACTGACCACATCGACGACAAAGCCGTCGATGCGCCGCACCGTGCGCTCGCCCGTCATGATCGGCGCCGCCACGCGGTCACTCCGCACCTTCGCGGCGAAGGCGCCCGCCGCGCCAAAGGCTGTCAGGCTCGCCAAGGCGACGATCAAAGCCGTCGCGCCTCGCGCGCGGAGCGTCCACCAGGCGCCGGTGAGCGCCGCGGCGATGGCGGCCAGCAGTATCAAGGAGGGCTCGCGACCGGCCTCCAGATAGGCGGCCGCGCCCAGCCCAAAGGCGACCGGGGCCCAGAGAAAGGCTCGGACCTCATTGGCCCGCAGTTCCGCGAGTGCGAGGACCGCCAACGCGCCAAAGGAGAGCCGCTTGACCGCGACCCGAGGCGGATGATCGACAGCTTCCGCCCCTAACACGCGGAAACCACGGGATTTTTGACAGCTTGGCCAACTTCGCCGCAGCGCGCGAAACCGCTAGGCCTCGCGGGAACCGCCATGCTAAGACGCCCCGCCCAAGCCGCGTCGCGGCTCGCGTTTTTCGACGCCGCCCTGGCGTCCAGCCTTGCAGCCTTGAAGTCCATGTCGAACCCCTCACCTACTGGCCCAAATCCCACGGGCGTCGTCACGCGCTTCGCCCCCTCGCCCACCGGTTTCCTGCATATCGGCGGCGCTCGCACGGCGCTGTTCAACTGGTTATATGCACGCCATACGGGAGGGAAGTTTCTTGTTCGCGTCGAGGACACCGATCGCGAGCGCTCGACCGAAGCCGCCGTGGCGGCGATCTTCGAAGGCCTCGACTGGCTGGGCCTGAAGTCCGACGAGGACGTGATCTTCCAGCACACCCGCGCGCCGCGCCACGTCGAGGTGGTGCACGAGCTGCTGGCCAAGGGCCGGGCCTATCGCTGCTGGATGACGGTCGAAGAGCTGGAAGTCGCCCGCGAGAAGGCCCGCGCCGAGGGCAAGGCGATCCGCTCGCCTTGGCGCGACGCGCCGGAAGGAGACCTGTCCGTCCCGCACGTGATTCGCTTCAAGGGCCCGCTTGACGGCGAGACCCTGGTCGACGACATGGTCAAGGGTCCGGTGACCTTCCGCAACATCGAGCTGGACGATCTGGTGCTGCTGCGCGCCGATGGCGCTCCGACCTATAACCTCGCCGTCGTCGTGGACGACCACGACATGGGCGTCACCCACGTGATCCGGGGCGACGACCACCTGAACAACGCCGCCCGGCAGACCCTGATCTATCAGGCCATGGATTGGGCCGTGCCGGCCTTCGCCCATATCCCGCTGATCCACGGTCCGGATGGCGCCAAGCTCTCAAAGCGCCACGGCGCTCAGGCCGTCGGCGAGTTCGCGGATCTGGGCTACATCCCGGAAGGCATGCGCAACTACCTGGCGCGCCTGGGCTGGGGCCACGGCGACGACGAGGTGTTCAACGACGAGCAGGCGATCAGCTGGTTTGACGTAGCCGACGTGGTCAAGGCGCCCGCGCGCCTGGACTGGGCCAAGCTGAACCACATCAACGCCCAGCACCTGCGCAAGGCCGACGACGCGCGTCTGACGGCGCTGGCCCTGGCTGCCGCCGAGAAGCGCGACGAGCCCCTGCCCGCCGACGCCCGCGAGCGCATCGCCCGCACCGTCCCGGAAGTGAAGGAAGGCGCCAAGACCATCCTGGAGCTGGTGGATCACTGTGCGTTCGCACTGAAGACCCGCCCACTGACCCTGGACGAAAAGACGCAGAAGCAGCTGACGGATGAAACCGTCGAGCGCCTCAAGCGCTTGCGTGAACAGCTGGCCGCCGCCCCGGCCTTCGACGCTGGCACGCTGGAGACCGTATTGAAATCATTCGCGGAATCGGAAGGCGTCGGTTTCGGCAAGTTCGGCCCAGCCCTGCGTGGCGTCCTGACCGGGGGCGCGCCGGCGCCGGATCTGAACAAGACGATGGCCGCTCTCTCTCGCGAAGAGAGTTTGGGGCGACTTGACGACGCCCTGGCGCCGCGCGCATGAGGCGCTATAACGCACCCGCGAAAACGAAAGTTGGACTGCTCGTTCCAATTTATGAAGGGGTCTAAGTATGACCGATAAAGCCACGCTGACGATCGGCGACAAGAGCTACGACCTGCCGATCCTCAAGGGCAGCACGGGTCCGGACGTCCTCGACGTCCGCAAGATCTACGGCGAAAGCGACCACTTCACCTTCGATCCTGGCTTCACCTCGACGGCGTCTTGCGAGAGCAAGATCACCTATATCGACGGCGACGCCGGTGTTTTGCTGCACCGCGGCTATCCGATCGACCAGCTGGCCGAGAACTCGTCGTTCCTCGAGGTCTGCTATCTGCTGCTGAACGGCGAACTGCCCAAGGCCGACGAGTTCGCCAAGTTCGAGCACAACATCACCTACCACACGATGCTGCACGCGCAGTTCGACCGGTTCTTCGAGGGCTTCCGCCGCGACGCCCACCCGATGGCCGTCATGACCGGCGCCGTCGGCGCCCTGTCGGCCTTCTACGCCGACAGCATGAACGTCGACGACGCCCGTGAGCGCGAGATCAGCGCTCACCGCCTGATCGCCAAGATGCCGACGATCGCCGCCCGCGCTTACAAGTACACGGTCGGGCAGCCGTTCGTGTCGCCGCGCAACGACCTGTCGTACTCGGAAAACTTCCTGCGCATGTGCTTCGCCGTGCCGGCCGAGGACTGGAAGCCGAACCCGGTGCTGACCCGCGCCATGGACCGGATCTTCATCCTGCACGCCGACCACGAGCAGAACGCCTCGACCTCGACCGTCCGCCTGGCCGGTTCGTCGGGCGCGCACCCGTTCGCCTGCATCGCCGCCGGCATCGCCTGCCTGTGGGGCCCGTCGCACGGCGGCGCGAACCAGGAAGCCCTGGAAATGCTGGAGACCATCGGTTCGGTCGACAACATCAAGGACTACGTCCAGGGCGTGAAGGACCGGAAGTACAAGCTGATGGGCTTCGGCCACCGCGTGTACAAGAACTTCGACCCGCGCGCGAAGGTCATGCAGAAGACCGCGCACGAAGTCCTGGGCCAGCTGGGCCACAACAACGACCCGCTGTTGAACGTCGCCCAGGAGCTGGAAAAGGTCGCCCTGAACGACCCGTACTTCGTCGATCGCAAACTGTACCCGAACATCGACTTCTATTCGGGCATCACCCTGCGCGCGATGGGCTTCCCGACCAACATGTTCACCGTGCTGTTCGCCCTGGCCCGCACCGTGGGCTGGATCAGCCAGTGGAAGGAAATGTTCGAGGATCCGACCCGCAAGATCGGTCGTCCGCGTCAGCTCTACACCGGCGCCACGCAGCGCGACTACGTCCCGGTCGAAAAGCGCTAAGCGCTTTTCAACAGAGCAAAGAGGTCCGGAAAAGCGCTAAGCGCCTCGCCAGGACCAAGGATCAGGCCCCGCTTCGGCGGGGCCTTTTTCGTTTCAGGGCTTGAGCAGGAACCCCAGAACCTCGGCGACGGCGCGATAAAGGTTCTCCGGGATTTCCTCGTCGATCTCGATCGTCGAGAGCGCCTGAGCCAGCACCGGATCTTCCTCGATCGGCACCCCATGCTCGCGCGCGGTCTCGATGATCTTGTCGCCCACCCAGCCCTGGCCGGAGGCGACGACGCGGGGCGCGCTGGTCTCGTCGTGCAGCAGAGCAACCGCGATGCGCGGCCGCGCCGTGGGGCCCGAGATCCCGCTCATGAGGCCTGGTCCACGAAATGGCCCAGCGCCCGCGCATCCTTGACCGGCGGCGGGCCGGAGTGGACGGCGACCTCCGGCGTCAGCTCGGCCTGGCGTAGCGCCGCGCTCAGCGCCTCTTCGCCGGCGCGCAGACGCGCGATGGTCTCGGCGCGCTCGGCCCACAGCGAGACCCGCGCCCGGGCGCCGGTCAGGGTGATCAAGGCGTGCACGGCCCCCAGCGGCTCGACATCGATCGAGAAGCGCACGCGATAGGTCCGTTCGACCGGTCCGACCATGGCGCCGCCTCCGCCGCCGTCACGGGTGATCTCGAACTGCGCCACCGCCACGCCCTGCGGCGTCACGAACGGCGCGTCCAGGTTCAGACGCGCAGGCTGCGGGCGAGTCTCGCCGGTCTCCGGATCGTGGTGGACCTCTCGCAGCGACGCGATCTGCATCAGGTCCTGCCGCGCCAGGGCGGCGGCGGCGCCTTTCAGCAGGCGGCGAACGATCTCGTCAGGCGCGGCCTGGGAAGGCAAGGCGGAGACCGCAGGGCGCTGTCCGGCCATCGGCCCGTCCGCGAACGGCGGCGGAGGCGTTCCCGGCTTTCTGGAGTCGGCGACCAACCCGCCATAGCCCCGCGCGGCGAGCGGCGCGGCCGCCGTCGGCGGCGGAGGATGACCTTCCTTCGTCGCGATCGAAGCGTCGGCCAGGTCCAGCAGCCCAAGAACCGTCGGCGTGGGCTTGGCCGACTGCGCCGGAGGCGTCGCCTTCGAGGGCGCAAGGAAGGCGGCGAAACGCGGCTCGACGGCGTCGTCCGGAGACTCCTGCGACCGGCCGGCTGCGGCCGGAGCCGAGGACGCGGCCTCCTCATCCGTCGCCACGGGCGGTTGCGGCTTCGACGCACCCGGCGCAAGCGCTGCGTGCTGCGGCCCATCCTCTTGGGCGTCCAAACCCTGTGGCGGCGAGAACGGCGCTTCCGCGACCGCTTCCTGTTCCGGCAAGGACGGCGCCCCGGACGCTGGTGTCCTGACGCGATAATCGACCTCGGCCGCCTCCGGCGACTCATGGGCCGTGCTGTCCGTGTCCAGCCGGTGTTCCAGCTCCTCCATCTGAGCGGGCGTCGTCCGCGCGAGCCAGGCGCTCAGAGCGCCCTTGAAGACCAGCAAGGCCGCCTTCAAATCGGTGTCGGGGAATGCAAGGGGAGCCGCGCCTCCCGTCGTGGACGCTCCGCTCCGAGCCAGCCGAGCCTCCAGAAAGACGCCGGACTGCGCGACCGCCTTTCTCAAGCCCCGGGGCGTGGACATCTCGAAGACGCGCGGCAGGCGGGCCATCAGGGCCTCGGCCGCGCTTCGCACCTCCGGCGGCGTGTCCAGGCGCTCCAGGACCGCGGCGACGTCCGCCATCAGCGGCGCAAGCCCCGCCTGACGCGGGACCGCGTCCGCAGCGGCGAGACGCACCGCGCGCATCAGCCGGGTTTCCTGCGGCGGCGGGCGCGGCGCCGGCGCGCTGGACGCCCCGCCGCCCGATGAGGACACCGCCGCGCGTCCGGCGTCCTGGGTCGAGGCCTTGTCGGCCTGCTCCACATTGTGGTGCGGCTTGGCCGCGTCGGCCGATGGCTTTCCGACGAGCTCGCCCAGCGTATTCGTGACATTGGCCAAGGCGGCGCGCGCCATGGCTTGCAGAACGACCGAATTCGGCTGGCTCCCGGCCGGCGCGGCGGGATTGATCGGAGTCAGGGGCGCGGTCGGGTCTATGGCCACGACGACGGCTCCGCGAGGGACGTTATCCAGAGATTAAGACTCGGATGTAAACCGCCAGTTAACCTTGAAGTGCGCCGCGCGCCGTCAGGAAATCGATCATCGCGGTCGCCGCCGCCTCGGATGGATCGGGCATGCCCCGGCCCATCTTGTCGAGCGCCGCGTACTGGTCGGCCGTCTGCCGCGCTCGGCGTTCGGGATCGTCGAGCAGTTCGCCGACCGCCCGCGCGAGGGCCTCACCCTCGCACGCATGCTGAATGAACTCGGGCGCGACAGCGCGGCCGGCGGCGATGTTGAACAGGGTGATCCAGCGCGGTTTCATCAGGCGCTTGAGGATGGCGTAGGTGATGACGCCGGTCTTGTAGCCAACCACCATCGGACGCCCCGCCAGGGCCAGCTCGGTCGTCACGGTGCCGCTGCAGGCCAGGGCCACATCGCCGGCGACGAAGGCGTCGTCCTTGAGCTGTTCGTCCTCGATGACATGCGCCCGGAAGGGCCAGCCAGCGACCCTGGCTTTGACGGCTTCGACGACGGTGTAGGCGGCGGGCACAACCACCACCAATTCCGGACGATCGGCCTTCAGTCGGAGCACCGCATCTTCGAAGGCCGGCATCACCCGCTCGATCTCCGAGGGACGGCTGCCGGGCAGGACCAGCAGCATCGGCTCGTCGGCGCTTACGCCGATGGCGGCGCGGAGGCGCTGGGAGTCGGCTCGATCGAACCGCTTGGCCAAGGCCGAATTGCCAACGAAGACGTTCTCCAGCCCGGCGGCGTCGAAATAGGCCTTGTCCATGGGCTGGATCGACAGCAGCAGATCGACCGCCTTGGCCAGGGTTTGGGCGCGGGCCGGATGATAAGCCCACACCTGAGGGGCCACGTACTTCACCAGCGCGATGTCGGGATTGGCCTTCCGCAGGGCCTTGGCCAGTCGGATGTTGAAGCCCCAGCTGTCGATCAGCACGGCGACGTCCGGCTTCTCGCGAACCGCCAGCGCCACGGTGTCGGCCAGGCGCGCCTTGACCGTGGGATAGGCTTTCAGCCCCTCCCAGATGCCCAGAATGGACAGCTGGGCGATGTCGAAGGGGCTCTGGACGCCTTGCTCGGCCATCTTCACACCGCCAACGCCCACGAAGGTCACGCGATCGCCGAGCCTGACTCGCAACGCCTTGGCCAGGGACGCGCCAAGCGCGTCGCCCGAGGCCTCGGCGGCGACCAACATGACCTTCAGGGGCGCGCTCAACCGTCGCCTCGCGGATCGACCCCCAGCACGAAGAGACCTAGTTCGTCGGCGGCCGCGATCACCGCCTCGCGGTCGACCACCAGCAGTCGGCCAGCCTCGCCGACGACACCGGCCAGACCGGCGCGCGCGGCGCGATGCAGGGTGGCGACGCCGATGGTCGGCAGGTCCACCTTGGTTTCCTGGATCGGCTTGGGCGCCTTGGCCAGCACGCCGCGCGGGCGTTCGGCCGAGCCTCGGATAGCCTGTGGCAGGTCCGCGACCCGACGGAGCATGGCGTCGGTGCCCTCCTGGGCCTCCACGGCCAGCACCAAGCCATCGCAGACCACGGCGCCCTGCCCCACGTCCAGCCGGCCGATCTCGCGCGCCACCATCAGCGCCTTGTCGATGTCGGCCATGTGCTCGGCGGCCGGATAGAAGCGGCCCAGGCGCCCCAGAGGCAGGGTCATCTCGCCGACGACCTCATGGGCGCCCTCGATCTCGAAGCCTTCCTTCTCGAACTCGTCCAGCACGCGGCGCAGCAAGGCGTCGTCGCCCTGGCGCGCGGCCATGATCAGGCCCGGCACGACCTTCAGCCCCCGCGCGTCGGGCATCAGGGCGGCGAAGTCCGGACGCTTCACATTGCCGGCGAAGCAGACCACCTCACAGCCCTCGGCCTTCAGCGCCTTGAACACCTTGCCGAACTCGCCAAGCCCCACGTCGACGCCCGGATAGCGCGCCAAGGCGGGGTCGGCGAAACTCTTCAGCCGCATGACCGCGAACGACCGTCCCGCCGCCTCGCAACGGGCGGCGAGTTCGACGGGCAACGCCCCGCCGCCAGCGATCAGACCCAGCTTACGCATGTCTAGAGCCTAGACTTCCCGCTCGGGCAGGCACAGGGGCCGGTTGGCGTCGGCGCGGATGAAGTCGACGATTTCCATGACCTCGGGATTGCGCGCGTGGATCTCGGCCACGTCGTCGAGACGCTCCTGGAACGTGCCTTCGTCGGCGAACATCAGGCGGTAGGCCGCGCGCAGGGCGTTGATCGTCTCGCGCGAGAAGCCTCGGCGCTTGAGGCCGACCAGGTTCAGGCCCTCGAGGTGGGCGTGGTTGCCCCAGACCGAGCCATAGGGGATGACGTCCTTGGTCACGGCCGCGAGACCGCCGATGAAGCTGTAGCGGCCGATGCGCGAGAACTGGTGCGCGGCCGCCAGACCGCCCATGAAGACATAGTCGCCGATCGCGACATGGCCGCCCAGGGTTGCGCCCTTGGCCAGCACCACGAAGTCGCCAACCGTGCAGTCGTGCGCGACGTGCGAGCCAACCATGTAGAGGCCGTCCGAACCGATGGTGGTCACGCCCTTCCCCGAGGCCGTGCCGGTATGCATCGTCACGTGCTCGCGGATGATGTTGCGGGGACCGATGATCAGCTCGGTGCGCTCGCCCTTGTGCCCCAGGTGCTGAGGCGGTCCGCCGAGATTGGCGAACGGGTGGACGACGCAGCCCTCGCCGATCGTCGTGGCGCCTTCCACGACCACGTGCGACAGCAGCCGCACGCCGGCGCTCAGCGTCACATCGGGGCCGACGATGCTGTAGGGACCGATCTCGACGTCCGAGGCGATCTTGGCCTCGGGCGCGACCAGGGCGGTGGGATGGATCGTCATGCCTTGGGCCCCGTCTCGACCACCATGGCGGCGAACTCGACCTCGGCGGCGACCTTGTCGCCGACCTTGGCGACGCCTTTGAACTTGAAGATCGATGAGCGGGCCCGCAGCACCTCGACCTCCATGCGCAGCACGTCGCCGGGACGGACGGGCGTGCGGAAGCGGGCGTTGTCGACCGACATGAAGAAGATGGTCTTGCCCTCGGTGTCGACCTCCAGCGACTTGCTCATCAGCACCGCGCCGGTCTGGGCCAAGGCCTCGATGATCAGCACGCCGGGCATCACCGGGTTGCCAGGGAAGTGCCCCTGGAAGAAGGGCTCGTTGACCGTCACGCACTTGATGCCGACGATCGACTTGTGCGCGTTGTAGTCCTCGGCCCGGTCGACCAGCAGGAACGGATAGCGGTGCGGAATGCGCGCCAGGATCTCGGCGATGTCGATATCGGTCGACGCCGCTTGTTCGGTGGTTTGGCTCATTCGTCGCCCCTCGTCACTCGGCCGCCCGCTCTTCGCGACAGCCAGGCGGTCTCCCGGAGCCACCGCTTCAGCGGCCTCGCCGGGAATCCCGTCCATGTTTCACCTTTCGGAACGTCCTTGAACACGGAGGCGGCCGCCCCGATGCTCGCGCCCGAACCGATATTCAAATGGTCGGCCACCCCGGCCTTGCCGCCGAAGGCGACGCCGTCGCCCACCGTCGTGCTGCCGGAAATGCCGGTAAACGCAGCCAATACGCAATTACGCCCGATACGGACGTTGTGGGCGACGTGCACAAGATTGTCGATCTTGGTGTTCTCGCCGATCGTCGTGTCGGCGAAGGCGCCGCGATCCACACAGCTGTTGGCGCCGATCGTCACGTTGTCCTGGATCACCACCCGCCCCAGCTGCGGCAGGTCGACCATGCCGCGCGGCCCCGCGGCGGCGCCAAAGCCGGCCTCGCCGATCACCGCGCCCGCCGAGATGGAAACGCGGTCGCCAATCAGCGCGAAGCCGATCACGGCGTTGGGTCCGATCAGGCAATCGCGGCCGATGATGACGCCGGGACCAATCACGGCGCCTGGCCCGATCCGCGTCCCGCGGCCGACCCGAGCGCCTGGCCCGATCGCCGCGGATGGGGACAGCAGGACGCCCTCCTCGAGACCCGCATCGGCGTGGACGGCGCTGGACGCCGGCTCGTGGCGACGCGGCGCGTGGAGACGTGCGGCGGCGGCGGCCCAGGCCGCCTGAGGGTGCCTGGTGATCAGGGCGGCGCAGGTCGGCGGCAGAAAGTCACGGTGTTCCGGGCGCACAAAGCATGCGCCGGCGCGCGTGGCGGCGGCGGCGTCCTTGCGCTTGGCGTCCGAGAAGAAGGTGATCGCCTCGGCGTCGGCGGCGTCCAGCGGCGCGACATGGGCGATCTGGCGGTCGCCCAAGGCCGCGTCCGCCAATTCGGCGGCGCCGGCCCGGGCCAACTCGGAAAGCGATGCCGGACCCAGGCTATCGAAGAAACGCGGGTCCGGCATGGCTCCTCACGGCGAATACAATTCCCTTAGGTAACCCCAAAGGAGCCGATTCGCTTACTTATTGGTCGGCTGCAGAGCTTGAGCGCCCGGGACCTGCTGGTCCAGACGTTCGCGATCGAAGGTCAGCGTCTTGATGCGAGCGTCCAGAGCGGCGACCACGGCGTCGGTGATGTCCATCGCCGGGTTGGCCAGCATCACGGAATCGCGGTCGAACAGGATGCTGCACTTCTGAGCCTGGTAGACCTGGCGGATCGGCGTATCCAGCTCTTGGTAGACGCGCGACAGCGCCTTTTGCTCGGTCGCCTCGACTTCGCGCTGACGCAGCTGCGCCTTACGCTGCCAGGCATTGGCCTTGACCTGCAGGGCGGCGGCTTGCTGCTCCTGGGCGTCCTGAGCCAGGGTGGCCTTCTTGGCGTCGAGACCCTTGGCTTCGTTCTCGAGCGCCGTGCGCTCGCTGGTCAGCTCGGCGTTCACCTGCTGGGCGATGGTCTTCAGACGGGCGTCGACGGCCTTGCCAACCAGAGACTGACCGACCGCGCGCTTGTCGGAGAAGATGCAGACGCCCGGCAGGGCCGGACCATGCGTGACGGTCGGAGCCGCGGGAGCGGCGGCCGGCGCGGCCGGAGCCGTCTGGGCCGAAGCGCTGGTCGCGATAGCGAGAGCGACAACGCTGGAAGCGGCCGCGGACAGGAACTTGGACATGTTTATTGGAACCTTGTGGAGGTGGAGAACCGGAACGTTTCGGTTCGGTCGTAGCTTTCCTTGGCCAAAATGCGGCTGATATCGAACCGAATGGGGCCCATGGGGGATTTCCAGTCGATCGAGATACCCGCCGAGGCACGCAGGCCGAGGTTATCCTTGATGTTCGGATCGAAGACGCCAGGCGACTTCTGACGATCCACATCGTCCAGCAGACCGGCCGTACCCACGTCGCTGAACAGGGCGGCCTTGATGCCGTACTGTTCGGGCAGGAAGGTCGGAACGGTGAGCTCGAAGGTGCTGATGGCGTAAAGCTTCGCGCCCATCGAGTTGTTCGTGCTCGAGATGTCGCGCGGACCGATACCGGCGATCTCGAAGCCGCGGAACGAGGTGCCGCCGCGATAGAAGCGGTCGTTGATCCGGACGTTATCGCCGCCCCAGCCCTGGATGTAGCCGAACGAGCCCGTGGCGCTGAACACGAGGTCCTTGGTGAAGCCCCAGTACCAGCCGGCGTCGGCTTCGGTCTTCAGGTACTTCACGTCGCCGCCCAGGCCGGCCAGGTCCTGGTTCAGGTCCGCGAACCAACCGCGGGTCGGGTTGATCGGGTCGTTGCGCTTATCGATCCGCAGGCCATAGCCAATCATCGAGGTGATGTAGGCGCCGCGCTGCAGGCAGAGGATCTGCGAGACCGAGCCGCTGGTGCAGAGGCTGTCGGCGACGCTGACGTCGTCCTGGCGAACCGTGTAGCGCAGGCTCATCGACGCGTCGTTGGTCAACGGGAAGCCGAAGCGCACGTCGCCGCCGACCGACTTGGTGTCGTACGCGGCGTAGTCCGACAGGTTGTAGCGGAACGTATAGAGGTTCACGCCCGCCACGAGGTTGCGGCCCAGGAAGCGCGGCTCGGAGAAGCCGAAATCGATCTGCTGGCGCAGCGAGCCGACCGACGCGCGGGCGCGGAAGTTCTGGCCACGGCCGCGGAAGTTCCGCTCTGTAATGCCGACGTCCAGAACCAGCTTGTCGACCGAGCTATAGCCGGCGCTGAACGACAGCTCGCCGGTGGGCTGCTCCTCGACCTTGACCCGCAGGCTCGTGCGGTCCGGCGCAGATCCGGGGGTGTCGTCGATATCGACTTCCTTGAAGAAGCCCAGGCGGCGGATGTTGTTCTTCGACCGATCGACCAGCACGCGGTTGTAGGCGTCGCCCTCGGCGACCTCCAGCTCGCGGCGCAAGACATAGTCGAGCGTGCGCGTGTTGCCCACGATGTCGATGCGATCGACATAGACGCGCGGCCCTTCGCGAACCGAGAACACGACGTCCACGGTCCTGGTCTCGCGGTTCGGCACGTAGCGCGGGCGCACGTCCACGAAGGCGAAGCCGGCCGCGCCCGCCGCGAAGGTCAGGGCGTCGGTCGCCTGCTCGATGCGCTCGTCCTCGTAGAGCTGACCGGCGCGGATCGGCAGAATCTGGGCTAGCAGATTGCCGTCCAGCTTCTTGAGCTCGGTCTCAACCGTGACCTTGCCGAACTTGTACTTCGGACCTTCGTCCAGCGTGTAGGTGACGGCGAAGCCGTTCTTGTCCGGCGCCAGTTCGGCCACCGACGAGATGACGCGGAAATCAAAATAGCCGCGGTTACGGTAGAACTTCCGCAGTTGCTCGCGGTCGTACTCGATCCGGTCGGGATCGTAGTTGTCGTTGCTGGTGAGGAACTTGTACCAGCGGCTTTCCTTGGTCACGATGACATCGCGCAGGTCGTTGTCCGAGAACTCGGAATTGCCCAGGAAGTTGATGCCAAGAACCCCGCTCTTGGGGCCTTCGCTGATCTCGAACACCAGGTCGACCCGCTTCTGCGGCAGCTCGACGACCTTCGGCGTCACGGTCGCCGAAATACGGCCCGAACGCCGATAGAGCTCGATGATGCGCTGGACGTCGGCCTGCACCTTGGCGCGGGTGAAGATGCCGCGCGGGCGGATCTGCACTTCGTCCTTCAGCTTGTCTTCCTTGAGGGACGAATTCCCTTCGAAGACGACTTGGTTGATGATCGGGTTCTCGACGACCTTCACGACGAGGTCGCCGCCCTGCATCTCGATCTTCACGTCCGCGAACAGGTCGGTGCGCGCCAGGGTCTTCAGCGCCAAGTCGAGGCGCTGGGAGTCGACCGTATCGCCCGGTTGGATCGGTAGGTAGGACAGGACGGTGCCCTGCTCGATCCGCTCGTTGCCCTGCACGACGATGCGCTGCACCACCCCGGTCTGGGCGGCCTGTGCGAAGGCTTGATGCGGAGCCACCAAGGCCGTCGAACCGAGGAGCAGCGCCATACCCGTGGCGAACGCGGCGCTTTGGGCGCGGAATCTGTTCATGTGACCAATCATGGACGGAGGGCGGGCGTTCACGTGAACAGGCCGCCGATGAATTTGAACACGTCGTAGCGGTTGAGGTCGTTCCACGCCGCGAACAGCATGAAACCCAGGATCAAGGCAAGCCCCGCACGGAAACCGGCCGCCTGAAAGTCCGCTCGCAGCGGCCGCCGGGCCACGGCTTCATAGGCGTACATCAGCAGGTGGCCGCCATCCAGGACGGGGATCGGCAACAGGTTCATGAAGCCGATGCTGACCGACAGGCTGGCGATCAGCAGCATGGACGAGACGAAGACGCGCAGCGCCATGGTCGCCATGTCCGGCGCGCCGGCGGCGCTGGCCTTGGTCACCGCGCCGGCGGTGTGGCCGATGCCGATGATGCCGCTGATCTGGTCGGCGGGCAGCTGCCCGGTCACCAGGCGGCCGAGATAGAAGCCGATCGTCTTGATCATGCCCCAGACCTCGACCGTGGCGTCGGGAATGGCGGTCAGGACGCTGGACTTCTCAAGGCGCGAGACGCTGCCCAGCACCACGCCCATACGGCCTTCCTTGATCCGGCCGCGGATGTCGTCGCGGCTTTCAGCCAGGGCGGGGGTGACAGTGACGTGCTGCACGCGCCCTGCCCGCTCGATCGTCAGGTCGACCGGCATCTTGGCGCGCAAGGAGATGTAAGCGCTGACGTCGCCCGCGCCGCGGATCGGCGTCTTGTCCGCCTTCAGCAGAATGTCGCCCGGCAGCAGGCCCGCCTGGGCGGCCGGAGAGTTCGGCTGCACCTCGCGCACGGTCGCTTGGCCGCGCGGATTGCCGATGACGACCAGGAAGGCGGCCATGATCAGGATGGCCAGGATGAAATTGGCCATGGGACCGGCGACGGCGATCAGCGCTCGTTGCCAGACCGGCTTGAAATGGAAGTAGCGCTTGACCGCCGCCTCGCCCTCGCGGACGACAATGGCGCGCTTCATCGCCGCGAGGTCGTTCTGGTCGGGCACGCTGGCGGCGTTCTCGTCACCCGAGAAGCGGACGTAGCCGCCCAGCGGAATGGCGGCGATGCGCCACTCGACGCCCTGCTTGTCGCGCCAAGAGAACAGAGCTCGACCGAAACCGATCGAGAAGCAGTCGATCGCGACCCCACAGGCGCGCGCCACCCAGAAATGGCCCAGCTCGTGGATCGTCACCACGATGGACAGCACGAAGATCGTGGGAACGATGTAGAACAGCACGTCGGTCATGAAATGGCCGGGTCTCCCGATCAGCGCCGATGCTTTTGCGCGACAACCTCGGCCGCAATGCGGCGAGCGCTGGCGTCGATCATCATCGCATTATCGACGGCGTCACCTTCCGCCACGGAGAGCCCACCCAGACTGTTCATACGCTCAAGGGTTCCCGCCACCGCGGCGGCAATATCGAGAAAGCCAATCTTCCGGTCAAGGAAAGCGGCGACCGCGATCTCATTGGCCGCGTTCATGGCTGTCGGCGCGCCGCCGCCGAGGCGCAGCGCCTCACGAGCGATGCCGATCGACGGGAAGCGGTCGAGGTCGGGCGATTCGAAGGTCAGCTGGCCGTAGGCGGCCAGATCCAGGCGCGGCGCCGGCCACGGCAGCCGGTCGGGCCAGGAAAAGGCGCAGGCGATCGGGCTGCGCATGTCCGGCGGCCCCAGTTGGGCCAAGGTGGAGCCGTCGGCATACTCGACCAGGCTGTGGATCACGGACTGCGGGTGGATCACGACGTCGACGCGGTCTTCCGGGGTTCCGAACAGGTAGGAGGCTTCGATCATCTCGAGCCCCTTGTTCATCATCGTGGCGGAATCGACCGAAATCTTGGCGCCCATCGACCAGTTGGGATGGGCCACGGCCTGCTCGGGCGTCGCGACCGCCATGGCGGCCTTGTCCCAGGTGCGGAACGGGCCGCCCGAGGCGGTCAGGATCAGCCTGGCGACGCGGTGGGCGCAATCCGGCTGAAGCACCTGGAAGATCGCCGAATGCTCCGAATCAACCGGGATGACGGAGCCGCCGGCCGCCTTGGCGATGGCGAGAAGCGCCGGTCCGGCGCAGACGAGGCTCTCCTTGTTCGCCAGGGCGATGACCGCCCCGGTCCGCGCGGCGGCCAGGGTCGGCGCCAGGCCGGCGGCCCCGACGATCGCCGACATCACCCAGTCCGCGCCCATGGCCGCGGCTTCGATGATCGCGGCCGAACCGGCGGCGGCGCGGACGCCGCTTCCGGCAAGGCCCGCTCGAAGCGCTTCAAGCTTGGCTTCGTCCTGGATCACCGCGATCTGCGGTCGCCAGCGCAGCGCCTGCTTGATCAGGCGATCGACATTGCCCCCGGCCGTCAGCGCCAGGATTTCGACCGGCGCGCCGGATTCTTCGAAAAGGCTCAAGGTCGAAAGGCCGATCGATCCGGTCGAGCCTAAAACCACCACCTTGCGTGGCGAGGTCAATGCGCCCATCCCCAGTGATCGACGAGACGCACGGCGGCGATGACGATGGCCGCGAACATCAGGCCATCGACGCGGTCCAGCAGACCGCCGTGGCCCGGAATGATGTCGCCGCTGTCCTTCACGCCGAAACGGCGCTTCAGCATCGACTCCCAGAGGTCGCCGGCCATGGTCGCCAGGCCTCCCAGAAAACCCACTAACGCCGCCGCCGGCCAGATGAGCTTCAGCTGGGCGAAATAGGCGACCAGTACGGCGCCGATCGTCGCCGCCACCAGCCCGCCGACGAAACCCGACCAGGTCTTGTTGGGCGAAATCTGAGGCCACAGCTTGGGCCCCTTCAGGATGCTGCCGGCCACATAGGCGAAGATGTCGGCGAACCAGGTGACCACGAACAGCAGCAGCGTCCACCACAGGCCGTCCGGCAGCGAGCGCACCCAGACCAGGGCGATGACGGCGGGCGCGATGTAGACCACGCCGTAAGCCGCGTCCGCGCGACGCTCGACGGCGCCTCGCGCGATCAGTCCGGCCAGAAACGCGCCGACCGCCACGACCGCCCAGGCGATGAAGAACTGATGCAGGAAAGCGGCGATCACCGCGACGGCGCAGAAGACGCCGACCACGGCGCCCACCGCGCGGGGCGCCTTGGGTGCGCTGATCTTGCCCCATTCCCGGGCCAACAGCGCCACGCAGATCAGGGCCAAGGCCAGGATCCACGGGCCGCCCAGCCATACGGCCGCCACGACCGTAGGCACGAGCACGGTGGCCGAGACCACGCGCATTCGAAGATTGCCCCAGTTGAAGCGCTTAGCCGGCGACGGCGACGTCATCGGCCGCGATCCCTCCATAGCGTCGATCCCGACGGCGATACTCGGCGATGGCGGCCGCCAGGGCTTCAGGCCCGTAGTCGGGCCACAGCACGTCCTGGAACACGAGTTCGGCGTAGGCGCAGTCCCAGAGCAGGAAGTTGGAGATGCGGCGTTCGCCGCTAGTGCGAACGATCAGATCCGGCGGGGGGGCGGCCGCCGTCGACAACAGGTGACCAAAGGTTTCCTCGGTCAGGTCCTCGGGCTTGGCCTCGCCACGCGCCACCTTCTCGGCGAAGGCGCGCGCCGCGTCGGTGATGTCGGCCTGGCCGCCATAGTTGAAGGCGACCTGGAGCACGAACTCGGTGTTGTTCGCGGTGCGCTTCTCGGCTCGCTCGATAACCTCGGCGATGTCGGCGGACAGACCGGCCCGACGACCGATGATGCGGACCCGGACCCCCGCGCGGGCGAGCCGTTCGAGGTCCGATTCCACATAGGCCTTCAGCAGGCCCATCAGCTCGGACACTTCCTGGGCGGGGCGACGCCAGTTCTCGGTCGAGAAGCCAAAAACCGTCAGCACGCCGACGTTCTGCTCCTGAGCGCCCTCAACGGTGCGCTTCAGGGCGTTGACCCCGGCCCGATGGCCGAGGACGCGCGGCATGCCCCGCTGCTTCGCCCAGCGGCCATTGCCATCCATGATAATGGCCACGTGCAGGCGTTCCTCGGGCGCGCCGCCCCCGGCGCGCGCCGAAACGTCCTGCAAGCCGGTGGTCGGCGACATCCGCTTCAACCTTCCCTCGTCCTCTCCCTACGCGATGGGAAGGGCGATCAGACCTGCATGATCTCTTGTTCTTTGATTTTCAAGGCCTCGTCGATGCGCTTGATGGCCTCGTCAGTCAGCTTCTGGACCTCGGTTTCCATCTTCTTGCGCTCGTCCTCGGCGATCGCGCCGTCCTTCTCGGCCTTCTTCAGGTCGTCGTTGGCGTCGCGGCGGACGTTGCGGACGGCGATCTTCTGCTGCTCGGCGTACTTGCCGGCGATCTTCTGGAGATCCTTGCGACGCTCCTCGGTCAGCGGCGGGATCGGGATGCGTAGGTTCTGACCTTCGACGACCGGGTTCAGGCCCAGACCCGAGGCGCGGATCGCCTTCTCCACCGAGACCACGACGCCGCGATCCCAGACGCTGACATTGATCTGGCGCGGCTCGGGCACGCTGACCGAAGCCACGGCGTTCAGCGGCGTCGTCGAGCCATAGGCCTCGACCATCACCTGGTCCAGAATGCTGGCCGAGGCGCGGCCGGTGCGCAGGCTGCCGAACTCTTCCTTCAGAGCGGCGACGGCCTTGTCCATGCGATCGCGATAGCGCGACAGGACGGGTTTTTCGGCGGCGGCCATGAGGCTCTCCTCGCTTTTTCGAAATCTAGGCGGCGGCGCGGTCGCTGGCGACCACGGTGTGGGTGCCCTCGCCTCGCAGGACGTTCAGCAAGTTGCCGCGTCCCTTGATCGAGAAGACCACGATCGGAATGTTGCTGTCGCGCATGAGCGCCACGGCCGAGGCGTCCATGACCCGCAGGTCCTTGGCCAGGACGTCCATATAGGTCAGGCGGTCATAGCGTTCGGCCTTCGGATCCTTCTTGGGATCGGCCGTATAGACGCCGTCGACGCTGGTGCCCTTGAACAGGGCGTCGCACTGCATCTCGGCCGCGCGGAGGGCGGCGGCGGTGTCGGTGGTGAAGAACGGGTTGCCGGTGCCGGCGGCGAAGATCACCACGCGGCCCTTCTCAAGGTGGCGCTGGGCGCGGCGGCGAATATAGGGCTCGCAGACGGTAGCCATCGGAATAGCCGACTGGACCCGGGTCTGGACGCCGATCCGCTCAAGAGCGTCCTGCATGGCCAGGGCGTTCATCACCGTGGCCAGCATGCCCATGTAGTCGGCGCTGGAGCGCTCCATGCCCTTGGCCGCGCCGGCCATGCCGCGGAAAATGTTGCCGCCGCCAATCACCAGGCACAGCTCGACGCCCGACTTAACGATCTCGGCGACATCATCGGCCACGGACTGCACGGTCTTGGTGTCGATACCGTACGGCGTCTCGCCCATCAGGACCTCGCCCGACACTTTCAGCAGGATGCGGCGATATTTCTGGGGCGCGCTGGTATCGGACATGGACCGCTATTCCTGAGTCGTCGGCACGCACATTACGTGCGTTGTACAGAACTGAGATGTGTTTTGCCAACCGGCCTGGCGAGCCAGATCGGCGGGCGCAAAAAGGGCGCGGCGCGCGTCTACACGCGCCGCGCCCTGAATGTCTGTCGGGCGCCGAGCGGCGTCCGACGGCAGGCCTTAGCCTTGGCCGGTCATCGAAGCGACTTCGGCGGCGAAGTCGTCTTGCTTCTTTTCGACACCTTCGCCCAGGGCGAGGCGCGTGAAGCCCTTCACGGTGATCGGCGCGCCGAGGGTCTTGCCGGTTTCGGCGACCAGCTGCTCGACCGTCTGGTCCGGGTTCATGACGAAGGCCTGCTTCAGCAGCACGACTTCTTCCAGGAACTTGCGGATGCGGCCTTCGATCATCTTCTCGACGACCGCCGGCGGCTTGCCCGACTCGAGCGCCTGCTCGGTGAACACGGCCTTTTCACGCTCGATGGCGGCCGGGTCCAGGTCGTCCGGCGACAGCGACAGCGGCGAGGTCGCGGCGACGTGCATCGCGATCTTGCGGCCCAGCTCGCGCAGGGCGGCCTTGTCGCCGGTCGACTCGATGGCGACCAGCACGCCGATGCGGCCGAGGTCCGGCGCGGTGGCGTTGTGGATGTACGAGGCGACGACGCCGCTCTCGACGGTCCACTTGGCGGCGCGACGCACCATCATGTTCTCGCCGATCGTGGCGATCAGGTTGGTCAGGTGGTCCTGCACGGTCTCGCCGCCGGCCAGCTTGGCGGCGGTGATCGCGTCGACCGAACCGTCGGTGCCAATGGCCGCGCCGGCGATCTGACGCGCCGCGCCTTGGAACAGGTCGTTACGCGACACGAAGTCGGTTTCGGCGTTCACTTCGACGGCCGTGGCGGTTTCGCCAGCGCCTTGCTCGGCGGTCGCGATGGCCACCAGACCTTCAGCGGCGGCGCGGTCGGCCTTCTTGGCGGCCTTGGACAGGCCCTTGGCGCGCAGCCAGTCGATGGAAGCTTCGATGTCGCCGTTGTTCTCAGCCAGCGCCTTCTTGCAGTCCATCATGCCGACGCCGGACTTTTCGCGCAGTTCCTTGACGAGGGCGGCGGTGATCTCAGCCATCGAAAATCTCCAGATTCAAACGGTTGGCGACTGGGCTTGTTAGCCCGCCAAATCGATAAAGAGTTGGGACCGGGCTATTTAGCCCGGTCCCATGTCAGGGTCGCGACGGTCCCCGCGCCGGACGATCGCCCGGCCGGGAACACGTTGGAAATCAGCCTTCGGCCGATTCCGGAGCCGCTTCGGCGGCCGGAGCTTCCGGAGCCAGTTCGCGGGCCAGGGCCGGCTCGACCGGAGCGACGGAGGCGCCCAGGTCCACGCCAGCGGCGGCTTGACCAGCGGCCAGACCGTCCAGGACGGCGTCGGCGATCAGGTCGCAGTACAGTTGCAGAGCGCGGGCGGCGTCGTCGTTCCCCGGGATCGGGTAGGTGATGCCGTCCGGATCGCAGTTGGTGTCGAGGATGGCGACGACCGGGATGTTCAGCTTGCGGGCTTCCAGGATCGCGATCGCTTCCTTGTTGGTGTCGATCACGAACATGATGTCGGGGATGCCGCCCATGTCCTTGATGCCGCCCAGCGACAGCTCCAGCTTGTCGCGCTCGCGGGTCAGCTGCAGCAGCTCCTTCTTGGAACGACCTTGGGCTTCGCCGGCCAGGACGCCTTCCAGCTCGCGCAGACGAGCGATCGAGCCCGAGACGGTGCGCCAGTTGGTCAGGGTGCCGCCGAGCCAGCGGTGGTTCACGTAGTACTGGGCGCAGCGCTTGGCGGCCGTGGCGACCGGGTCGCTGGCCTGGCGCTTGGTGCCGACGAACAGCACGCGGCCGCCGGCGGCGGCGACTTCACGAACCTTCACCAGGGCTTGGTGCAGCAGCGGGATCGTCTGCGACAGGTCGATGATGTGGATGTTCGAGCGCGAACCGAAGATGTAGCGGTCCATCTTCGGGTTCCAGCGGTGCGTCTGGTGACCAAAGTGAGCGCCGGCTTCCAGGAGCTGACGCATGGAGAATTCGGGAAGAGCCATCGGGCCTTTAATCCTTCTTCCGGTTGAACCTCCGTGGACACCCCCGCTTCAGACCATTCTGAAGGCGGGACCGGAACGGCGTCGTCGGGATGTCTCCCCGATGCAGCCGAACGTCCACGTGTGGAATGGCCGCGCAAATAGTCGCTACGGAGCGAAAAAGCAAGCCCGCGCATCACCTCGGTCCAGGTGAAATATGATCGCCTAGCGCTTGAGGCGGTCGCACGGTGACGTCGTCCTAAGGACAAGGAGCCCACGGCGCGGGCGTTCTTGTCCACAGGGACCTAGGACGCTGTCGCAAATCTTCCACGTCGCCGTGGCTCACTGACGGAGGTGAGACGGGGATGGCGATGCTCGCGGTGTTCGACATGGACGGCACGCTGCTGAACGGCGACTCCACGGCCCTGTGGCTATGGGAGCGCGCCAAGCGATCGCCGCTGCGCCTGATCGCGACGCTCGCCGTCGCTCCGGTGGCGGTTCCGATGGTGGCGCTACCCTTCACCCGCCGCGCCGGCGCTTCGATCCTGCTCTGGATCGCCACGGCGGGCCTGTCGGAACAACAACTGCTGGCCTCCTGCGACGACTTCGCCCAGGCCTTCGTGGAAAAACGCTGCAGCCTGGCCTGGAAGCCGCAGGCCCTGGCGGCGCTGGATGGCCATGTCGCGGCCGGCGACCGGGTCGTCGTCGTCACGGCGGCTCCAACCTGCCTCGCCAACGCGCTGCTGCGCACGCTGGATCAACGCGTGGACGTGCTGGGCACTTCGCTGAAACCCGGTCTCGGGGGCTGGATCGCCAACATTCACTGCCGCAACCAACGCAAGTGCCAGGCTTTGGCCGAGGCAGGCCATGGCGCCCGCTGGGCCTATGCCTATACCGACAGCCTGGACGACCTGCCCATCCTGCGCGCCGCCGACAAGCCCGTGATCGTCAAGGGCGGCAAGGCGGCCGAGCGGCGGCTGTTCCGGGCTGGGCTGATGAACGGACGCGCCGCGGCGTGGTAATCGCTGGTCCTCAGCCAGGCCGACGCGCCGTGACAGCCAGCCACGGCCGCTGTCCGCCCAGGTAGTCGCCGCCAGCATAGCGCTGTATGGACAAGGCCTCCCAATCCGCCGAGGCGCTGTAGGCGGCCTCGAGCGCCTCGGCCGATGGATAGTTGAAGTAGCGGCCCAAGC
>Ga0247725_1000653_pt1 | contig 22363 bp, 27 predicted proteins | sample OKSTACKMCFT3sol_FD_183021 | JGI IMG/M metagenome (GOLD analysis project Ga0247725, IMG submission 183021) | Subsurface sediment microbial communities from gas well in Oklahoma, United States - OK STACK MC-FT3-sol | ecosystem: Environmental > Terrestrial > Deep subsurface > Rock core/Sediment...
CGCCTGCCTGCAGGGCATTGCGGGCCCCCACCTTCAGCGCACTGGCCTGCCCGTAGGATGCCTCCTGCGCCGGGCCTGCACTCAAACTGGCCAGCGCCTCCTTGTATCGCTGCTGGGTCTCCAGCTGAGCCTGCTTGGCGTTGGCCAACTCGCTGGCGGCTTTGCGTTCGGCGTCGACCTGCTTCTTCAGGGCAGCCTCGGTATCCTTTACCTGCTGCTCTTGAATCGTCTTCGCTTCATCGGCTGCACTCTTCTGCAGGGCCTTCATCTCAGCGGCATGCATGCCAAATAGACCAGCGCGATAGGCATAGCCTTGCTGCTCACTACCAGCAAGACCGGAGCGCAGCTCCTTCAGCTTGCCGATATGGCCTTCGAGCTCTTTCAGCTCTGCATCCAGTTCAGCCTTCGAGTAGAACTTGAACTTGAATAGCGCTGTGTCGTTCGGGTCATCCTTGTTCAGGCGAGATCGAACGTTCTGCAGATCACGAACCCGGGCCAGCAGGACGCTGATCTCATTGTTGACTCCCTCAACACTCTGCTTGTCAGCACGAAAGAAGTCGCCAAACTCTCCGCTGTTCACTCGCTTGATGGCATCTGCCAAGTCTCCAAAGCCCGATGCGAGCAGGTTCACAGCGCCAATAACTGCTCCAGACGCGCCAGTAAACGAGTCGAACTCTTTCAAGAACTGCTGAAGCTCATTTTTCATGCGAGTCAGCGACCCGGAGAAGGTTTCAGGCAACTGAGCAGCCTCAGCGGTCAGCTTTGGCAATTGCCCGATTAGCGCCTCAGCGATCACATCCGCCGTCAGTTTGCCCTCGGCAGCCAGACCCCGAAGCGCTCCCACGTTCACGTTCAGCCCATCGGCCAATGCCCGAAGCAGGCGCGGCGAGCTTTCGGCGAGCGTGTTGAACTCCTCGCCACGCAGAACACCAGAACCAAGAGCCTGGCTGAATTGCTGAATCGTCGAAGCGGTCTCCTCAGCAGTGGCACCGCTGATCCGGAGGGATTTGGTAACTGCATCGATGATGCTTACAGCATCACCTTGGCCCCTCCCAACATCGCGAAGAGCAGGGGCAAGACGCGAGTAAAGCGTTGCGATGTCGGCAAGCGGCGCCTGATTCTCCTGAGCGATACGAAAGGCCTCGGCCTGAGCACGATTGAACTCATCCTGGCTTTCCGTGGCCAGCTTCAGCTGAGCATCAATTTTCTTGATGGGGTCGACCGCAGCCGCATACTGAGTAGCCAGGAATGCAACTCCAGCCACCCCTGCAGCGGCGCCGCCCGCAACCCCAAGTCGCGCGCCGGCACCGGCGAAGATGCCAGCTATGGCTCCGCCTGATGCTGACTGCTCCTGGGCAAGCCCCTGCAGCTCTCGCTTGCTCTCGCGAATGCGTTGCGTCAGCTGCTGCTGAGCAACAGCCAACTCTTGCGCAGTGAGCTTCCCGCTACGACGCAGAAGCTCGTACTGCTGCGCTGCGCGTTGAATTTCTGCCTGCACTGCACGATAGCGGTTGACCCCTAAATTCTCGCGGGCTGCCTCGATATTGGCTTGCCGCTGCGCGACGGCCTGTTGCTGCAATGCGGCTGCGCGCTCGCGAATGCCGCGCGCGGCAGCATCTGCTCGGCCGGTGCCGAGCGCTTTACTCATCTCGGCATTCAGGCGCCGCTGTTCAGCTGCAAGCCGCGAGGTATCCACACCGGCGCCGGCCAGCTCGCCACGCATCCGGCTGAGTTGGTTGGTCTGCATCGCCTCAGTGCGCTGCAGCTTCTGCAGCTCGGCGGCAGCCTCCTTGAACGACTGCTTTAGCCGCTCGGTCGGGCTATCGGTGCGAATCAACTCGGCCTGCAGCTCGCTGAGCCGTTGCTTCGCCTGCTGCACACGCTTGCCAGTGGCCTCCAGGGAGGCTTCCAGCTCACGGGTGGCATTGACCTGCCGCAAAGGCTTTTCCACCTGGCGCACAAGGTCCGCGTATTCTTTGCGGAAGCCTGCGACCTCACGTGTCGCCTGGTCCAGGTCAGCAGAGACGCGAAGTTCTACTTCAGCCATTGGTCAGCCCTTGAGGGATCGCTTGAAAAGAGTCCAGGGGTAGTCGAGAACGCGGTAGTGCCCTAGGCGGGTCAGCACGACGATCGAGTCGTCCAGCTGCTTCAGAGAGACTTCCGGAGGGCAGCCAGCCTCCCCGCCATGTCGAAAAAATCAGGATTGGCTTCCCTGCATGCATCGACTGCGATGCGAAGCGCACTCGGCGGCATTTGGTCGACCTGATCCCGAGTCAGATTGCTCATCTGCATCAGGTCCTGCAGGCGCATGTTCTCGAAAAGAAAGTCATCGACCAGATCTCCTTCGATCTGACTTCCTATCATGGAGCGCAGCTGCCCCACGGAAACTTCCCGGCAAACCAGATCGAATGACCCGATGCGCTTATTCACCACCTTGCCGATCTCACTCATCCCATCCTCCGGGCAATAAAAAACCCGCCGAAGCGGGTCTGTTGAATGGATATAGCCGGTCAGCGACCTTTGAAGGTTCCCTGCACACTCTCCACACAACCGTTCTCAATGTAGAAGTAGGCGGATGCACCGTTATCCCAGTGGTATGCGTTCTGCCATCCGCCCCCATTTGTTGGCTTGCCCCAGGCCTTTATCGCGTCGCCTAATGTCATTCCAGGGGCAACCTGGTTTCGGATGATCATGGTCCGCAACTCGGTTGAGTTGAATTCACGGCACGGCGCATTGGCTAAGCGAGCATTGGCATCTGCGTAGCGGCGCTTAGTGTCCGATTGAGCCCGTTTCGCCTCATCCAACTCACGCTGCGCCTTCCAGACCTCTGTCTGAACCTGGCTGGAACCAGGGCTGCTCGCCTTAACATCCACAGCCTGAGCATCTGCGGCACATGGGTGCCCGGAGAAAACCGTTTTCCCCTGTGCGTCAGTGCACTTAAAGACACTTGCTGCATCAGCCCACAAAGGCGTCGCCACAAGCAAAAGAAACAATAGCCGCATTGGACTCCCTCCCATCAGTTGGAAGGACTCTAGCAACAGTCAGTACCAAAGCCCAGCATGGCTGGGTTAAGGCACGGTCAGAAACCCGCCAACCGGCGGGTTTCTTCATTCAGCATCACGCGATCCGCTGCTTCTGCAGCTTGCCGTAGGCGGACTTGGCATCGCTGGTGGCGCGGGAATCCTCGCGGAGCACCTCGGCGCGCACGGTCATGGTCATGAAGTCCTCGTTGCCGAGCACATCGCGGCTCTCGGTCGGGCTGAACTTCACGCGCCAGTAGTGGGCGTTGAACTTGCCCTTCTCGCCCACGGCGTTGGCACCCTCGAACAGCAGGTACCACTCCTCGCCGGAGTTGGTCAGCAGCTCGATCTCGTCGAAGGTGGCGCTGGTGTAATCCACCTCGGCCACAACTTCGGTCGCCTGCACCACAGTGATGGTGAAGCCATCACCGGCAGCAAACGCCGTTGCGCCAGCGGTAATGGTGAAGCTCAGACCGCCAGTGCTGAACGGAGTGCCGGCAGTACCAGTGCCAACCGCGCCGCCCGGGCCGGTCACGCTGAAGGCCGTGCTGCTGGTAAAGCTGACGGTGTAGGCACCGACGGCAGCAGAGGTCACGGTGACGGCACCCATGGTGCCATTGCCGGTGTTGCCGCCGGCCTTCGGCGCGCTGCTGGCGGTTTTGCTGCTCAGCTGGGTGGTGATGAAGTCGGCCAGGTCACTGTCCTCGATGACCTCGATACCGGCACCGGTAATGCGCCAGTCGATGTCCTCGTCGTACTCAGTGCCGCCGATGGCCACCTTGGTGATATCCAGAGGCATCAGGGCCAGGGCGGTGGTCTGGCCAACGCCGAGCACGACCTCCTCACCGGTTACCGCTGTGCTTGGCACTTCGGCGATGTCGGCATAGAGGGCATTGGCGAGGTTGCGGGAGTTGATCTCGCGCAGCGCCAGGGTAAGGAAGAAGCGGTCCACCCGGGCGAAGGTGTCATAGGTACCACCCTGCGGAGTGGTGGTGTCTTGCAGGCGAATCTCGGTCTGCTCGATCTGCTCTTGGGCAGTAGAGACCAGGCCGATGAAGTCGGTCGGCGCGCGGCCACCGGCCTTACCCAGTTTGAAGCGGCCGCCAATCAGGGCGGTTTCTTTGACTTTCGGCATGGTAGTGCCCTCAGTAGTCGATGGAGTCGACGAAGGTGATGATGTGGATGGGGATTAGCACGGTGGCGGCCGGCAGGCCCTCGCCGGGCGGTACAGGTTCGGGAGCCCCAACGGTGAGGTTCGGCGCCATCTTCGGCAGCCACTCTGGAGGCACGCCCTCGGTCGGAGTCAGGCACTGGAGCAGGTCCAGCTCGATGTCCTCGAGCGCCTCTTCATAGCCATCCAGCCCCGCCGTGACGGCGCCGATGACGGTGAAGCCGGTCAGCATTCGCAACGCATTGCCGCCGCCCTTGGGCTCCTTGCCCTTGGCGCGCTGCACAACCACCATGCCGGTGGCAGGCACGGCATCGGCCTTGGTGATCTCATTGAACCAGCCAGCCTTCACCTGGCCGCCGATATCCGTTCGGTAACCGCGGCTGGTACGGATGGTCTCCAGCCGAGCTATCAGCGCCTGGCGCACTTCTGTGATGACGTTACTCATGACTGCACCATGCAGGCAGCGGTCATCCAGTCCCCATCGTCAGCGATGACGCGCTGGACCAGTAACCGCTCGCTTCCAAATAGAAACACCCCACCGGCTTCGACGGACTTGAGGCAGGCACAACGCCAGGTAACGCCCACCAGAGAGGTCTGAAACACCTCACCAGCGCCCGCCACCTCCAGATTGCGATCGATGATCACCGGTATGCCTTTCTTCTCACCGGCCCCGATCTGGGGAGGCCGGTATGTGACGGCCCCGTCGCTGAGGCTTTTCATCACCAAAGTGTCGAGGTCGTCGACCAGTTCGCCGAAACCAGCCATGGTCAGATGGTCAGCTCGCGAACGGAGACCGGGCGAGTGCACAGGTGCAGCGGGTTGGACTGAGCCTCGCCCTCCACGCCCTTGCCAAACTTCATCATCTCCAGCTTGGAGTAGTACGGCATGCCCTCGGTGTTGACCGTCTCGATATAGTCGGCCGGGGCGAAAGCGCTGATGAACAGCTCCGGCACACCCGTGGGCACGACGTAGGCGCGGTCAGCCGGCACAAATGCCGAACCGCCCAGCTGGCCCTTGTAACGCTCCCAGGTAATGCCGCCGAACTCGAACGGCTGGCGACGATCACCCAACAGCTGTGCGGCACGTTCCCAGCCCAAGTAAGCCTCGCGGACTTTCGGGTGCCCGATCAGCTTCTTCCAGTAGTCCTTGCCACAGTAGGCATGGGCACCGGTGCTGGTCGTCGCACCCAGTGCGTCCTCTTGGGCGTCCAGCACCTCGACGCACTTGGCACTCACATCCGTGTCGTCGTTGTTCAGCTCCATGCTGAAGGCTTTCGGGCGCTTGATATCGAAGCGCTGGAAGATGTCGAACAGCACGCTTTTGCCGTCCGCGTCCACCACCTTGCCCATGATCGCGCCGATGCGCTGGTATTCATGGGTAAGGTCGAGTTGGCGACGAGCTTTCTCGATACGGCGTGCCACATAGGCCTGAACCTGCATCAACTCGGTGAGGCTGCCGACGGCGCGGATACCCTGGATCTCGTCGGCGAGGATATTGAAGGTCTGCGGCAGGTGGACGGTGTTGAACGGGATGAGGTCGCGCTTGTCGCCGGTGACCACTTGGCCGGTGCTACCGCGCGCGGCGGCCTTGACCAGGGCGAGGGTCATGCCGTCCTTTTCGATCTGCACCACGGTGCTCTGAACACCCTGCTCTTCGAACAGGCCAGCAGCAGCGATCTGCCCCGGCAGAACGTGGTCTTCGTTGATGACGGTCAGCAGCGCATCAACGCCGAATGCCTCGTCCTGGAAAATCGTAATCTCGGCCATGTTGGGCTCCTAGAAATGCGAAGCCCCGCAGATGCGGGGCTTGGGGTCATTGGGTTGCTACAGGTAGCGATCAGGGTCGGATGATGATGCCCTTGGCCAGCAGGTCAGCGCGGCCGCTGGTATCGAGGCCGGTGAGCAGGCGTTCGATTACCTCGGCGTCACGCACCACGGCAACGGCGCGAACATCGTTCAGGGTGGCATCCACCGGTGCGAACAGAATGCCGCTTGCCGCGCGCCGGCCATCGTCGGTACCGTCATCGTCGTAGGGCACGTACTCGCCCAGGTTGGCCCGCACGATGAGGGTGAAACTGTCGTCGACTGCGAAGTCGGTAGAACCATCACTCAGGGTGAAGGTCAGCCCGCCGCCAGTGAACGCCTGGCCCACAGAACCTTCGCCCACCAGGGCGCCGGTCGGGTCCACCAGTTCGAACTTGCCGCCATTGGCTGCAGCTTCAGTGATGGTCAGGGTGTAGTTGCCGGTGATGGCCATGCTGGTCACCGTCACCGAGCCGATAGTGCCGTTACCAGTGTTGCCGCCATCGGCAGCGGGGGTCAGGGCATTGGCAGCGGTGATCAGCGCGATCAGCGTGCCGGCCTTGAGAATACCGGAGCCGGCGGCAATGACCACCTCCTCGCGGCTGCGGGTGCCGTTGGCCTCCGAAAGGAGGAACTCGCCGGCGTACACGCCTTCGGTCTTGATGGTCATGCTTGTTTTCCTCCTTTCGAGGCTTGATTACGGCGCCGCGCGTACACGTCGCTGGGCACCGGGGGTTGGTAAGCGGAGTTCTGCGGCAGATCGTCCAACGGCGGCAGACTGCTGATCTCAACTGCGCCGCTGTTGCTGGCCAGCTTGTCCCACAGCTTCAGCCGCGCTTCATCGGGGCTGGCACCTGCAGCGATCAGCCCGGGGGCTTCATCGGGCAACTTGGCGACGATGCAGACGGCATGAATGGCCTTCGCCCGGGTCAGCTCGGCCTGGACCGCTTCCGCGCTCTTCAAGCCACTGGACTTGATCAGCGCAGGGAGGCATGCCGAAAGCCCGGCGGCAGTACAGTCAACAGCGAGCTGAGCGGCCAGGGCGGCAGCCTCTGGCGATTGCGGCTCCGGGGTCGGCGCAGGTTCTGGATCAGGTGTCGGCGCAGGGTCAGGCTCTACCTCGGCAACAAGCTGCCGGGCGGCCTCCGGCACGTTTCGATAGCGATTGAGGATCTTGCCCATCGCCGCGTTGCGGGCCAGCGGCTGGCCAGCACCCAGGATCTCGTCGACGAAGCCGAACGCTTTGGCCTCGGCCGGGGTCAGCCAGGTTTCCTCATCGATCATGCGGCTCAGTTCGGCTTCATCCACCGTCAGCTCGCGGTGCTGGTAGCTGGCGATGATCCCTTCGCGGGCCTTGTCCATCATGTCGGCCATCTTGCGCAGCTCCTCGCTGCCGCCGGCCATCCACGTCCAGGGGTTGTGGATCATCATCAGGGCGTTGTCGGCCATCTCGATACGGTGCGCGCCGCAGACGGCCACGCTACCTGCGCTGAAGCAGGCGCCATCGATACGACCGGTGCAGCGCTCACCCAAGGTGCGCAGGGTGTTGTGGATGGCGATGCCGTCGAAGAGGTCGCCTCCGATGGTGTCGAAGTGGACCAGCACTTTCGACACACCATCGTCCTGAGCCTGCAGGTCACGGATGAAGTCCCCTGAGGTCACGCCCCAGTAACCGATCTCGCCGTAGATGAAGACCTCGATGACCTTGGCATCGCCCTCGCCAATATCGCGGATGCTGTACCAGTGCTCGGCCTGCAACTCAGGAGCTCCGGCGGCCTTGTTGAAGATGCGCGGCGGCTGCGAGAAAGCGAAGCCAGGCGCAGCCAGGGCGATGGACAGAGCCAGCGCCAGGTGCTTGTGCTTGTGCTTGATCATTGTTCGTCCTCTTTGCCACCTGTGGGGGCGGCTATTGCGGTGGTGTAGTTGAGGCCCAGGCTCTTCTCCCGGCGCTTGTCGTCGGCGTTCTCTTGGTCGATCTGCTCGGCGTCATAGCCTTGGCGAAGCGTGTGTTCGCTCCGACTGGCAAGACCGCCAGCGATCTCCAGCAGCTTGCCCTGCACGTCCTGCACCGGATGTATGTAGGCCCATCCCTGCGGCACCCAGCGAGTGCGCAGATACTCGCGGCGCTTGGTCGCGTAGTCCGGCAGGTCGATAGCGCCAGATAGCACCGCCGCGTCCAACCAGGCCGCGCGAACCGGCCGACAGAGCTGGAACACGTAGACCGAGAACTGCAGCTGCTCGATGCGGCGGCGAAACTCGTTGAGCAGCACCCGCAACACGCGGTCACTTATGTCGGCCATGTCGCCAGTCAACAGCTCGTAGGGCAGGCCCACGCCCGCGGCGACGGCTTGCAGCTGCTGCCGCATGAAGTCGACATAGGTGTTGCCAGCATCGGGCGGGTCGGAGAACTCGATCTCCTCGCCCTCCATCAGCTCCTGCAGGGTGCCGGGCTCCATCGCCGCCATGGGCGTGCCATCGCGATCAGCCTGAATCGGTTGCCCCGTGAGCGGGTCCAGTACCGGCGGCCCACCTTCCGGGCGCGGCTTGGTGATGAAGCCGGCGAAGAGGTTGCTCACCTCCTGACGGAACAGCACCGCGTCGTCGTAACTGTCGAGCGACTTCAGGCGCAGTAGTACCGGAGCCAAACGCGGAACGCCGCGTAGTTGCCCGCCTTCCAACGGTTCGAAAATGTGCAGTACCTGGTCCGCCGGGATGCGGTGCAGCTCGTTGTAGGTGGCACCGGCCGCGCGGAAGTCGCCCGGGTGGCTCTTGTACATCCAGTACGCCACCCGGCGACCGACTGGGTCGAACTCGATACCGGCCCGAACGATGTTCCCGCGGCGGGTGGTGAAGTTGCGCTCAGTCGGGCAGAACTCCGGTGCCAGCACCTGCAACTGCAGGGGTACCGCCAGACCATCATCCAGCTTGCGCTGGCGGAACCGCACAAAGCACTCGCCGCTTTCCTCCACCACGCGGGCAATTACTGCCTGTAACCCGTAGAAGTCAGTCCGGTTGTCGGCGTCCGCTTCGTCCGTCCAGTCTTCCCAAAGCAGGTTGAGCGCCGAGCGGAGGGCAGGATCAGCGATCCTGGCGCGCGGGGTGATGCCCGTACCAATCAGGCTGCTGACACGACGGTCGATGGCGCTGAAGGCGTAGGGATCATTGCGCACCGCTGCGCGAGAACGGCGCCGCAGGGTTGGCAGAGCCGGAATGGCTATGGCATTCAGCGCCGCCTCAGGGGCATCCCAGCCCTGTGCGCGCCGGCCTTGGCCGGCTCCCTCGTAGCTGTTGCGGAGGCGGCCAGAGCCGCGAACTCGCCGAGCCATCATGCCCCCTTGCCGCGGCTGTAGATCCGCACCTGACGTGGACGCCCTACCTGAGCCTCCCGCGCCGCGTCGGCGGCGTACTGTTGTTCCAACATCCGGAGGCTCGCCAGCTCGGCGCGTTCGATTTGGCGGTCAGCCTTACGCACGCTCTGGCCTTTCTGCAGGATGTCCGTGATCGCCGCCCGGACTTCATCCAGGCGCTGCTGTGCATTGCTCATGCTGACCTCGGCTTATCGACGGCTCAGATACCCGCTGCGCGAGGTACGCCGGCCAGTTGGCTTGGGCTGTGGTGTGGCAGCAGGTGCTGCCGGTTGAGGCCTTTGCGGGGTTTTCACTGGACCGGGGTCGTCATCATCCACAGCGCTGGGCGCAGGGGCTTGGGGCGCGGCGAACAGGTTGCCCTGGCCAACTGCAGCACGAAGGTTGCTCCACTGCGGTTCGTGGTACCGATGCAACCCCAGGAACTGTGCGGCGGCCAGGTTGTACACCATGAGGTCGAGCGCTTCGTTGCGCTCCGACTTGGCCTTCACCCACTCGATGCGCTTGAAGCCCTTCACGTAGCGCGTGACCTTGCGCTCCGCGACGCACTGGTCGAAGAACTCGGCCGGGAGGTCACACGAGAAATGCAACGCCCCTGGGCCGCCTTCCAACTGGTAGCGGTTGTAGATCCAGTCCTTGGCAGTGTCGGTACCGATCATCCACAGCTCGGCACCTTGCTTCTCGGTGTTGCCCCGCCAGGTGACGTCGACCTTCGAGGGCCGCTGAGCCAGCACCGGGCGACCCCGTTTGCTGGAGCCTTTCACCGCCAGCACGTTGCGCCAGCGACGAAGCCGGGTGAACTGGTACACCTCATCCGTGTGGTGACCACCGGAGTCGATGCAGGCTGCGCAGATCGAAAGATCGACACCACTGACGTGGCGGTACCGTTCCTTCAGCTTCTCGTCGAGCAGAGCCCAGGTGCGCTCGTCGGCGGGGTCGCCAGGGATCACTTGGAAGTCCACCGTCCAGCGTTCCATGCCTTCTCCCCAGCCCATCACGAGCAGCTCCAGCCGGTTGTGCTGGGTATCCACGGCGGCGGTGAGGATCAAGGCGCCGGCCGGCACCAGGCCGAGCCGGTGCCCTTCCGCCTCGGCGCGCTGACGCAGCTCGTCGGCCTTGGTCATCTCCTCGGCGCTGTCCCAAACCTTTGCCAGCCGGGTGTTGTAGAAAACCTGCATGGAGCCAGGGTCGCCCTTCTCCTGCAGTTTCTTGGCCTCGTCGTACTCCTTGGCCATGTCCGTCCAGCTGAGCCAGCCGGGTGGCGCATAGAGCGCACTGAGCGTGAAGCTGACCGTCTCGCCATCGCCTGCTGCATGGGCTCGCCACTCGCCAGCCTCAAGCATCGCGGCCTTGTGGTGCTCCTCGATCAACGCGCAGCCCGGCGTGCAGCACTGGTACTGCACATGGCGGTAATCGTCGGTGTACTTCAAGCCCTCCCACTCCAGCACCTGGTAGGTACCGCAGTGCGGGCACGGTACGTAGAAGTGCCGCTGATCACCCTGCTCGAACAGGTCGAAGATGCGCGAGACGCCCTTCAGGGTTGGCGAGCTGGAGTAGTAGAACTTCGCGCGGCGCCCGAAGGTGGATCCGCGGGCCTCTGCCTGTTTGACCGGGTCGCCATCGTTGTCGACGTCCAGTTCCCAGCGGTCGATCTCATCGCCGTACACGTACCGGGCTGAGAGCTCAGCCAGGTTGGAGGCCGAAGCAGCAGTTGCGCAGTACAGCGCGCCGCCTTCGAACTCCTTGGTGTCCAGGGTGTTGCGGGCGTCACGAGAGCGCGGCTTGGCCACACGCTGGGTGAGCACCGGCACAGCCTTGATCGTCTTGTCGATCCGGCCGGAAACCCGCTTGCTCAGCTTTTCCGTTGGCAGCAGCACAAGGAAGTTGGCAGGCGCCATGTGGATGCTGCCACCGATCCAGTTGAGCGCCACCTGCGTCTTCATCAGCTGGGAGGCGATCATCGTCACCACCCGCTTCGCCGGGTGCATCGGTGAGAGGCAGCGCTGCGGCTCGCGGGCAAACGGTGTGCGGTCGGTGTGGTACTTGCCAGGTTCGGCCGCGCCGGTGTCCGGCGGGATCATCTGGTATTCGTCAGCCCACTCGTCGATCCACAGCTCAGGGTCGGGCATCAGCCCTCTGCGGTATGCCGCCAGGTACGCGGCGACACCATTGGCATACGGTTGTTCCATGGCTCAGCTCGTCTCAGTGTCGCCCTGCGCGCTCTGCAACTGGCGGTCGGCATCTTCCAGGGCACGGCGTATCGCCTGCACTAGGCGCCGCTCGATTTCCCAAGGGTCGGTCAAGGTCACCAGCTCGCCCGCGAGCTTCGACGGGATCCCTAACATCAGGTCACGCAGGGTTCGAGCAGCAGTGAAGGCTGCAGAGTCCACCAGCTCGCGCTCGACCAGCTCTCCACGGCTCTTGCGGTGCTCATCCTCGGCAAGCAGCGCGAGGGCATGCTCACGGCGGGCCCGGGCTTTCTGGTAATCAGGAGTAGTACCCGCAGGCCCAGGCGGCGCCAGCGCCGGACTTGGCGCGGCGGATGGCGCGATGTGGGCATAAACCCCCTTCTCCACCCGATCCTGATGATGCCGTTGAGCGACACCTGCCTTACTGGGGTCGGCACTGGCAGCGAGCAGTTCATCGCTTGCCTCAGCATCCACTTTCCCATCAGCGGTGATTACCAGGCGCCCTTGCCCCACCAGCTTCGACACGTAGGGGCGGGACCACCCGCGCCGATCAGCGTATTCAGCCTTGGACATGAGAGTCATACGGGCACCTGTTAACCGCCATTAACCACGGGGGTTAACCCGATTAACCCCTGTTAACTAACTTCACCCCCCAGCCACTAACGCGAAAACGGGGCTCGAATTACCCTCATACCCCAGCTCTACCCAGGGGCCCCCGGCCATAGGGAGTACCTATCGAACCCGGCGGGTGGCTAGCGCTTGAGCCATGGCCTTTTCGAACTCGACTGGCAGCGCACCCTCGGCCGAACGCTCGGCAATAGCGAACCAATCGAGGGCCTTGCTGTAGGTGGGACGTCTGGCGAAGGCCAGGACGATCTTCAATCCGGCCCGCCCACGACCTGTACGCTCAGCGACCGCGAACGGTTTGCGGTTGGTGTCATGCATCACGAAGTAGCGCTTGCCGTGCCCCTTGGCGCGACTGCGTTTGCTGCCAGTGGCGTTGGCGCTGTAGCCCTCTTGAGTGAAGAGCCGAGCACCGGACATGATCTGGTTCAGCTTGCCTCGAGGGATGTTGCCGAACTGGTCCCGCGCCAGCCCGTTGCCGGGGACGATGTACTGGCCCTGGGTCAACACGCCTCGCCGGCGCAGCATGGCCTCGACGCCCTTGTCGTCGCGCGGCCCGCCAAACACTTCAGGCGACAGCCACTTGATAGCCGCCCTGCCCTTGCCCCACCGGCCGACCTGGCCAACAAGCCCACCACCTGGCCCGGCACTGCGGCCATCCTTGATCCAGACCGAAGCCTCCATCCGCTGCCGAGTGGCAGGCCGGATGAAGAGACTGTCGAGAGTTGCAGGCGTTGGCCTATCGAACGCCACCTGCATCTCCTGGCGCAAATCCTCAGCCACCACCTGTGCGGTGCGTGTGAGCGCGAGTGTCGCTGCGAATGGCAGCTGGTCTCGCTCCAAGCGGTCCAGAGTCTGAAGGCGCTCACGCAGGCCGCTGAAGGACACCTTGATCATCGAGCCTCCTGCGAGCAGTCACACCCGCTCTCCAGTCTGCGCAGCTCGCCGGCGATCTGGCCCCGCATACGCCACCGACTCAGGCCGCAACACCCCGGCTAGGTTGCCGGCCGTGCGCAATACAGAAACTGCGAACACCGCCAGCAGCACCACCAGGGGCCAGGCAGCCTCGGGCAACACCAGGTCACCCTTGAGGATGTGGATGATCGTCACCCCGGCGCTGAACATCACCGCCACCGCCAGGCACGAGATACCACGGCGGAAGCGAGCGCCACCGCGCTGGAAGGTGAACAGGCGGACGAACACCACCACGCACAACCAGAACGTCGCCTGCGTCAGCAGATAGCTCAGCATCACCGCTCCCCTTGGCGCTCCAGCGAAGCCGGGTCACCAAATTTCTTGATCAGTCCGAGGGAAATCGTGACCACCAGCAGCGAGGCGGCGAAGCCAGCCGGAGCCGGATAGGCGAAGGGATGCATACCCCACACCTCGAACTCCACGATGGCCGGGGCGAACAGATACCCCATCACGAACGACACCATGAAGAACAGCACCCGCAGGGCCAGGCCCAGTTCGCGGGTGGTGGTGAAGTAGATCAGTGCACCCAGCAGCGCCCCGGTCAGGGCCTCGCCGTTGATGCCCGCGATAAAACCAGCCAGGCCCAGGCCAGCAGCGCCGGCAACGACCATGGCTCCAGCACCAGTGGAAACCGGCTCGCCCATCACTACCTCCCTTGCGGCCATGGGCCAGAAAAAGAAAACCCCGCCGGAGCGGGGTTTTGCAGGTGCCCAGGCGGGGTGGCCTGGGGCTTTTCGGCACAGCACTGTGCGCTCGGTTGCTCGGTAGGCGGACCTATCGAATCGTGGCGCCTTTTTACCCCTCGACTGACAAACCGAAAACCCCCTATTAACGGTTGTTCCTGACGGGGGCTTGCCGGGGCGCTACGGCGCCGACCGGCGCCGAGTCGCCCGACGAGCGGTCGTTACGGCCGCCCCGATAAAGTTCTGCACCACGCCCTGCATGAGCTAATGCCGCCTGCTGAGTCGAGGCCTTCCGCATCCGATCGCCTGCCCGCTTCGACTCCCGCACCATGGTCTGCGTCGCCGAGCGCCGCGCGAGCAGTTCAGCCTTCACCAACTCATGCAGCCGGTGCACCAGGCGGAAGTAAGCCTGCTGCCCTGCGCCACCGTGGCCCAGCTGCAGATCCCGCACCTGCTCATCCACCGACAGCGCCGGCTCGTAGCCATACCGCCTCCAGGCCAGCGCACCCAGCAACGCCCCGCCCTCCTGCCGCTCGACAGCAGCCAGCGCGGCATCCACCTCCTCGGTCAGAAAGTCCGCACCGGCACCCGCCAGCAACATCCGCGATCCACCCGAGCCAGTGCGCGGCGGGCAACCCTTCCACTCGACCAGCGTCCCGGCCGGGCTGGCCAAGCCGCCGCCTGGGCAACCTTCGCGCAGCGTGCGCCCCCAGTGCTTCAGCACATCTTCAATCGCCTCAATCATGGCCCGTCTCCCCCTCGCCAGAACCAACCCAACACAAAAACGCCCAACCCAACACACACCCAACACACCACAAACCCAGCAAAACCAAGGCTTTCAAAGCATCTGTGTTGGGTGTGTTGGGTTTGTTGGGGTTTTCAGTCCTCGCGTGGGGAAATAAAGCGCCGCCGTCTTGGAGTGTTTCAGCCGCTGAAAATGAATGCGCGCACGCCTGCGCGCGTGGGCAAACCCAACACACCCCACACAGCCAGCCAGAAACCGCGCCGCACAAGGCTTGCGCCTGTGTAGGGTTGCCAGAACAGACCCGACACAAACCCAACACACCCAACACAACACCGGGCGCACTCATGCCGCGCCTGCCTTCACGTGGTCCCACGAGTCCACCGCCCAGCCGCTCACGCGCGCACGCTCCCGCCATTCCTCGACGTGCTTGCCCAGCGCGGCCGCCGTTGTGGATGGTGGCAGGAAGGCCTGCTCGCCCGAGGGGAAGAAGAACGCCCCGAAGCGCCGACTGAGGCCAGCCGACCAGGGAATCGCCCGCGTCTTCTCCATCCCCGGCGCCGTGCTGATGAACAGCGAGAACTTCGTCTGGCTCATCGAGTGCTCTTTGTTCCGGTGGCACCACTCCAGGAAGAGCGAGTACAGGTCCGAACTCAGGCACGCACCCCACAGGCCCTTGCCCAGCTCGCCCACCTGCCACAGGTGCAGGAAGGTCTGCCAGCTCGCCCTGCTCAGCGCCACCAGGCGCTCACGGGCCGGCGTCACCGGGGGCTTGGTCTGCGGGTCGAAGTCGCCCAGCTCAACGCTCAGCAGCCAGCCATACAGCGCCTCTACGCCGCCGTTGGCCAGTTCGTGCTTGATCGCCTTCTGCCGTTCGGCCGGCAGCTTCTCCTCGGGCCACATCACCAGGAAGCGCCGGTCGCTGTCGCTGATCGGCCACGGCATGATCTCGTTCGAGAGGAACACCGCATTCATGTGGCTGGCTTCTTCCCAGCCGTTCACGAACTTGCTCTCGATGCGCACCGTCTGGCCGGTGATCAACTGCTTGATCTTGCCCACCTGGTTGTAGCGCTGGTCGCGGGACACAACTTCCTCGAACACCGCCCACAGCTTGCCGCTCTGCCAGGCGTTGAAGTTCCCCTCCAGCTGCGTCTGCCCCACCGTGGCCGAGTACTGGCCGTAGAGCATCCCCATCACCACCGAAAACAGCAGGCTCTTGCCCGAGCCTTCGATGATCGAGTGCATCAGCACTGCCGTGTCCATCTTCGCGCCCGTGTGCTGCAGCGGGTACGCCAGCCAGCGGGTCAGCCACTCCACCGCCTTCTCCTCGTGGTTACACAGGAAGGCGATCAGCCAGCGCAGGTTCTCGCACGCGTTCAGATTGTTTGCCGGCTCCAGCGGCAGCCCCTCGAAGGTGTTGATGTATACCGCCGGGTCATGCGTCATGGTCGGGTCGAACACGATGTGGTTCATGTCCACCACGCGCCGCTCCGGACTGTTCAGCCACAGGCTGTACGCATCACCCAGCGCCATCTTCACCGCGCCCTCGGCAATGCGCCGCTTCTTTGCGTAGTCCCACACATCCTTGGTGCCGTCGATGTACACGTACCGCACCAGGGGTGGCATCACCACATCGCCGACCGCCTTGCCGGCCATCGTCCGGGCCTGCTCGATATCGCGTACCCACTCCTCGCTGACGCGCTTCTTCGTCGAGTCAGTGACCGCGCTCCATTCCTTGAACTTGTCCTTGCCCACGTGCGCCTCGAAGGCCGCCCGCTTCATCTTCTTCGCCTTGTCGATGTCCCACACATGCGTGGTGCCTTCGATCAAGGCATAGCGCCGCAGCAAGCCCCTGAGGCTCAGCCCCTCCCCCGCCCCCCCGTTGTCGGAGCTGCCGGGCTCGCCGCCGGCCTCAGGTTCGGTTGGGGACGGGGGAAGGTCGCCCACCGGTGGCGGCTCAGGCGGCCTCGGGGCGGAGCGCTTGTGCTCCAGGCCAAGCGATCGCGCAGCAGCCTTGATCGCCGCCGAGGTGTCGCCGTTGTGCTCAAGGATGCAGTACACATCGAAGGCATCGTTCATGTGCCCATTGGCAAGCGGGTCGGAGCCATGGTGCGAATACAGGCGCTGCTCGCCCTGCTCATCCACCACATTCACCCCGGGCAGGCCGGTGGAGCTCTGCGGCGCGAGCCACTTGCGCCCGCGTTTGATGTAGCCATGCCGCTGCAGCAGGCTCTCGATATCGGTCGCCCGGTTGAAGCTGTCGATCACCGAGGGATGCTCACCGGCCGGCAACCGCGGCGGCGAACTCTTCTTCACCTTGGCCGGCGGCTTGGTAGCGGCCGGCGCCCAGGGGCAGGCCTCCAGCGCCGTGCGCTTGAAGATGTCCCAGTTCTGCCAAGTCTTTACCAGGTCGCTGGGCAATTCGATCAGGCCATCGGCCGGCGGGTTGCGCCAGAAGTACGGCTCGCCAGTGTCCGGGTGGATCGAAGGCGGTAGCACATCCTGCACCGCCCCGGCCCGCAGCTCGAACACCGTCACCGGCGCGAACTCCCTCTGCCGCGCCTGCATGGCCTCGATCTGTGCCTTGTCGTTAGTGTCCCGCGCCTGTTTCAGTGCTGCTGTGGCCAGCTTGTGCTTGCTGCCGTCCGGGTCCAGCGGGTTCGGCCAGCTCAGCGAGTGGCGGCTGAACTCCAGGCCCTCCGGCATCTTGAACAGGATGCGGAAGCGCGCCGGGTTGCCCACCAGCGTCGGGTAAACCACCGCCATGTCATCCAGGTTGATGCCCAGCACATCGCTGAACACCTGGCGGCTGTACTCCACATGGTCCACGTCCAGCGAGCACACGCCGCTCGGGCCAAGCACCACGCCCATGTTGTGCTTCGGGTGCTTCGTCCAGAACGCCTCGGCCTGGTCAGCATCGGTGATGTACCCGCCAGGCTTGTTCCAGCCATTGCCCTTCGGGGCCTTCTGCCCCGGGTCGATGGGCACCAGGGCCAGCTTGAAGATTTCGATATAGCGCCGCGCCCAGGCGGCCATATTCTTCGGAGCTGCTGTCTTAGTCATGCGGCGCCCCGCTCGAAGTGATTCCAATCACTGTTTGATGGCACCATTTGCCAATCAACAGTTCTATGGAAGGAGATCGAACTATGGAGACAGCCATCCTCTGGATGGAAGCGCACCAAGGCCTGGCAAGTTGGGCGCAGGCAATCGGCGCGATGATTGCTCTGGGAATAGCGATTTGGGTGCCAGCTCACCAACATGCTCAGGCGACTCGCCTCATGCTCGAACAGCGAGAACTCGAGGTACGCAATCTCCTGAGCTCTTTCGCAGCCATGGCTGATTGGGGTGATCGAACCTTCACTAAGTACGAAGTAGTGCTTCAGCAAGATGACGTCATTGCTAAGACGAGGGAAAAATACATACCTGAAGCGCATGAGCGTGTGGGAAGGATTTTTGAGAACTTCCCTTACCACAACCTGCCGAGCTATGAGCTGACAAAACATGCAATGGAGGTCAGGGACGCGGCATTCTTTGTAAACACCAATATCCACGTGGGCGCGACCAGGATGATCGCCGGCACGATTGATATCGTTCACTTTCGAAAGTTCTACCACCAGCAAGTCGAGCTCTACTCCGATCTCGTTCAGCAATATCACCTGCTCATGAATGATTACTTGGCCACGTCCAAGATCATGAAACGCTGAAGTTTGCTCATCCACGCCGCACCTCCCGCAGCCCCTGGCATTCCACGCAGAAGCGGCAACCCGGCACTGCAAGGCGCCGGGCTTCGGGGATATCGCTACGGCAGGACTCGCACTCCAGGGCGCTCTCGCCCTGGTACTGCACGCGGTTGGCGATGGCATGCTGCAGGCGTTCGTCCTGCAGGCGCTGCGCCTGCTCGAATTGGGCCTCATCCATCCTGACGGCCCTCCATCGCGGCGCGGGCGCCGGCCATGATGCCGAGCACAGCGCGGATCACCTCATTGCCGTGATGCTCGAGCAGTGCCACCTCGTGGGGCTGCCACACGTTGTCGGCCGCGCCGGTGTGCAGACTGCCCACGAACTGGCCTTCCTTCTGCAGCAGCTCGCCCACCGCCTTGAGTGCATCCTTGGTGGCACGCACAGGCTTGGGCTTGAACCACACCGCCCCGGCCGGGCGCATCAGCGCATCGAGCAGGCGCGGGTCCTGGCTTGCGCCGATGATCTCCTCCAGCTCGTCTGGCGTTGGCCAGCGCGCCTCGAAGTCGAACTTCAGCTTCTTCTGCAGGGCATCCAGATCCATGCCCAGGTCGAGTGCGAGGCCAGTGACCCCGCCGCGATAGTCGCGCCCAGCGCGGTAAAGCGCCTGGCGGATGGAGAGAACCGGACCAGCGTCCGGCAAAAGGTCAAGTCGGCTCATGCTTACCCCAAGCCGGCCCCAGACGGGGCCGGCAGCGTGCTGTGCTTGATCCGGCCGGCGCGAGTCAGAGAACGCACCGCCCGGGGCCTACACCGCGCAAGGGGTCAGAGTCCCTGCGCGGGTTACTACCGAAAGCCGCCGTTTAACGACATAGCCAGCCAGCAGGGCTTCCCCTACTATTTCGGCTACGGCGACCTGATGCTCCCCACATGTGCTGTGTCCGCATCAGGCGTCGTGCGCCTGCCGAGGGGTCAGAGCCTCGTCAGGCAAGGCGCGGGAGGTCAGAGTCCCGCGCCACCCGCCGCCCTGGAGGTCAGAGTCCAGAGCGGCACCCCGCTGGCCCCCTCGGGGGCCAGCACCTTAGGCCGCCCTGCGGCGACTACCAACCGGGCGAATTTCGTATGCCTGCCAATTGCCATTCGGCAGCTGGCGCACCCGAATATCTCGACCGGATTTGATCATCTGAGATATCGCGCTCTGCGTTACCCCGATCAGCAAAGCCAACTCAGGCTGCGTCTTACCTTCAGCAAATGCGGCCAGGGTTTGGCCAGTAAACTCATCCATCACCATGCCCTCGATGGGTAGTGCCGGAGATATTAGTGGCACTTCTTTTGACAAGCAAGAAAAAAGAAGCGCAGCTGTTTGCCGTAGATAAGTGATGCTTATACATTGTGGAAATGGACATAACCCCTGAAATCCAGCAGGCCGAAGCGGCTGCACTCAAAGCCATCATGAAGGCACGCAAGCTGACTGATGCGACCCTGACACAGGATCGCATTGCAGACCTGTGCGGCTGGTCCGGTCAGAGCGTCGTCAGCCAGTACGCCAACGGCAAAATCCCGCTCAACATCCCCGCCCTGATAAAGTTCGCCCAGGTGCTCAATTTCGCACCAGTCGAAGTCAGCCCTCGTTTGGCCAGGCTCTTTGGCGATACGAGCTACCCGCCCTCCCAAATTGCTCACGAACTTACTCAGCCAGCCCCCGAAGCTCCGGCCGAACCCCAGGGGCATGTGGACATTTACCCGATAGAGGTGTGGGACGATCAAACCCCTCTAGGCCCTGAAGAGGTAGAGCTCCCTTTCTATAAGGAAGTCGAGCTGTCTGCTGGTAAAGGATCGGAAGTAATGCTGGAAACAAGCGGCAGGAAGCTGCGATTCGGACGCCGCAGCCTTCAACGCAAGGGTGTTGAACCTGAGTCCGCCGCATGCGCCGCCGTCACTGGTAATAGCATGGAGCCGGTCCTTCCGGACGGGTCCACAGTAGGTATCGACACCTCCCGCAAGCAGGTGCAGGACGGCAAGATGTACGCCATCGACCACGCTGGCCAGCTACGTGTAAAACTACTCTATCGGTTGCCTGGCGGAGGCCTGAGAGTCCGCAGCTACAACGAAGCGGAGCACCCCGACGAGCGCTATGAAGGGGACTACGTTGAAAACCACATCCGCATCATCGGCAAGGTTTTCTGGTACTCAGTGCTTCTGTGAGGCCAGCCCCCCTGCACACAAGGCCGCCTCCGGGCGGCTTTTTCATGAGTCCAACACAATTTATAAGTAACACTGTTGACATGATAAATTAGTAGAGCTAATTTTGCTCGCGTACCCACTCTCTGACCTCTGGAGTACGCGACATGCAAACGACACAGCACAGCTCTACCTGCCAGGTGCATGCACACCCGGCCCTCCATTACAGCCTCGTCATGCAGGTGCGCCGCCAGGCGCGTGACGCAGGCTGCCAATACGTCACCCGCAAGCAATGGAGCAGCTCCAAGCCGAGCACCCCCGGCCCGTTCGGAGGTGACGCAGCATGAGCCAGATCCTGATCGGCCTCGCCGGCCGCGCCCGTGTGGGCAAGGACACTGTGGCCCGCTACCTGGCGGCGCACCTCACCCTCATCAGCTACGCCTTCGCCGACCCGCTCAAGCAGGCCCTGGCCAGCATGTTCCACCTCACCGCCGCCCAGCTGGAAGGCGCCGAGAAGGAGCAGCCCCTGCCCTGGCTGGGCAAGTCTCCGCGCGAGCTGATGCAGCTGCTCGGCACCGAATGGGGCCGCGATCTGGTGCACCCGCAACTCTGGCTGCTGCTCGCCGAGCAGAACCTGCAGCTACTGGCCGAGCACGACCAGGCCATGAAAGGCGTGGTGATCCGCGACGTGCGCTTCAACAACGAAGCCGCCTGGATCCGCAGCAAGGGTGGCGTGATCTTGCACATCACCCGGCCAGACGCGGCGGCGGTCGCGGAGCACCCCAGCGAGAGCGGCGTCCGGGCCTACGCCACGGACTTCACACTGGTCAACGACGGCACCCTGGAGCACCTCTACGACGAGGTCGACCGCTTCATCAGTCAGCTCCAGCGCCATCGCCGCCACGCCGCCTGAGGCCCGCCGCCATGAATCGCACCGTCAAGGAAGCGGCCCAGGTCCTGGGCATCACCGAGAACACGCTGCGCGCCTGGCTGCGCACCTCCGGCGCCCTCAACAACGACGGCAGCCTGGCAGCCCGCCACATCAACGGCGGCAACCTGTACATGGAGGCCCGCGTCACCCAGCCCAAGCACCTCGGCCACCGCAAGCACTACGCGGTGCTCAAGGTCACCGAGCGCGGCATCGACTGGCTGGCCGCGCAGATGGGCATCGAGATCAAGGAAATCCCGCAGAAGGACACCGCCGCATGAGCAAGCCCAACCCCATCACCGACGCCATCGGCGTGGTCAAGCTGGCCGGCATGCACTTCCAGAACCCCACCGCCGTGGACGCAGCCACAGTGCGGGACGCCGCCGCCGAGTGCATCCAGCGCCTGGAGTGCATCCCGGAGAAGGCGCTGGAGCTGGTCGGCCTGTACACCGCCCTGCTGGCACTCATGCCCCGCGGCTGGCTGCCCCACGTCACCCTCACCACCGACCAGGTGCGCCCCTTCGGCGTGGTGGTCACCGACGAGGCCGGCAACATCGCCACCCACGCACGCGGCAAGACTGTCGACAGTCTCGTCGAGCTGGTGCGGCTACGGCTCCCGGCGGGGCGCGGGGAGGCGGCATGACAACGCTGGAGCTACTGCAGCAGCGCTGGAAGGCCAACAGCCTGTCGCTGGCGCAGGTGCGCGAGCACTACTTCCCGCACATCAAAACGGAGAAGCGCCTGCGCGCCCTGATCCGCAACGGAGAGGTCGCCCTCCCTACCTTCAAGCACACCGATTCCCGCCTGGCGCCGCTGTACGTGCGCCTGACGGACCTGGCCGCCTACCTCGACTCCCGAGCCGAGCAGGCGGCTTAACCACCCCCGGCACCACCGGGCTCTGACACATCAACCGAAGAGACACAGCACATGAGCAAACGCCCCTTCATGGACACCCTCCGCGAGATCGAGATGGGTGGCCTGCTGGACGAGCTGACCGACGCGCAG
>Ga0247725_1000654_pt1 | contig 22333 bp, 20 predicted proteins | sample OKSTACKMCFT3sol_FD_183021 | JGI IMG/M metagenome (GOLD analysis project Ga0247725, IMG submission 183021) | Subsurface sediment microbial communities from gas well in Oklahoma, United States - OK STACK MC-FT3-sol | ecosystem: Environmental > Terrestrial > Deep subsurface > Rock core/Sediment...
ACGGCATCGTCCTGACCCAGAACTCGCTGGCCGCCGTGGTCGGTGACTGGGGCCGCATCTTCGTCAGCGTCGCGCTGTCGCTGTTCGTCTTCACCTGCATTCTCTACAACTACTACCTGGGCGAGAACAGCCTGCAGTTCCTCAGCCGCAACCGTGCCGTGCTGATGACCTTCCGTGGCCTGGTGCTGGCGCTGGTGGTGTGGGGTTCGACCCAGGACCTGTCGACCGTGTTCGCCTTCGCCGACATCACCATGACCTGCCTGGCCTTCGTCAACCTGATCGCCCTGGCCATGCTGTTCAAGGTCGGCCTGCGCGTGATGCGCGACTACGACGCACAACGCAAGGCGGGCATCAAGCAGCCGGTGTTCGACTCCAGCAAGTTCGCCGACCTGGACCTGGACCGCGCCGCCTGGCCGGCCAACCCGCAGGCTGAAACAGCCGCTGACAAAGCCGCCGCCCCGGCGTCAGCGCAGCACTGATACCCTGCCCTGCCACAACCGCCCCGCCCGGGGCGGTTGTCTCTTTCTTTCGCTACATCGCTACGGAATACTTCCATGCGTGCAGTCAAGAATCTGCTTGTCCTATACACCGGTGGCACCATCGGCATGCTGCAGACCGCCGAAGGCCTCGCGCCGGCCGGTGGCTTCGAAGCGCGCATGCGCGAACACTTTGCCGCCTGCGGCGATGCGCCCAAGGTGCAATGGGCGCTGCGTGAACTCAATCCGCTGATCGACAGCGCCAACATGCAACAGGCCAACTGGCTGGCGATGCGCGATGCCATCGTCGAGGCGGTCGAACGCGACGGGCATGACGGCGTGCTGGTGCTGCATGGCACCGACACCCTGGCGTACAGCGCCGCTGCCCTGTCGTTCCTGCTGCTGGGCCTGCCGGTGCCGGTGCTGCTTACCGGCTCGATGCTGCCGGCCGGCGCGCCGGACAGCGATGCCTGGGCCAACCTGGTCGGCGCGCTCAATCTGTTCGAAAACGGGCTGGAAGACGGCGTGCAGCTGTATTTCCATGGCCAGTTGCTGCACGGCTGCCGCGCCTCGAAACTGCGCAGCGAGGCGTTCGACGCCTTCACCGTGCTGCCGCGCCATCGTGATGGCGAGCGTGCCGCGGAACTGCCAACCCGCCTGGACTACCGCCAGCCACGCCAGCCGGTCAAGCTGGCGGTCATGCCGGTGTTCCCGGGCCTTGCGGCCGAACACCTGCGCGGCCTGTTCGACAGCGGCATCCAGGGCCTGGTGCTGGAGTGCTACGGCAGCGGCACCGGCCCGTCGGATGACCAGGCGCTGCTCGACGCGCTGCACGACGCCCGCCAGGGTGGCGTGATGATCGTTGCCATCAGCCAGTGCCCGGAAGGCTCGGTGGTGTTCGACACCTACGCCGCCGGCAGCCGCCTGCGCGACACCGGGCTGGTCAGTGGCGGCGGCATGACCCGCGAGGCGGCGCTGGGCAAGCTGTTCGCGTTGCTGGGCTCGGGGCTGGATGTACAGGCGGCGGAGCACTGGTTCGCGCTGGACCTGTGCGGCGAGCGCGCCTGACTCGCAGATCTTCCGTTCGCCATCGCGGGGCAAGCCCGCTCCCACAAATCCGTGGGAGCGGGCTTGCCCCGCGATGGTTTCAGCATCTGGAAAAGTGGCGGAAGGCAGCGGGAGTCGAACCTGCCCGGGAACGGCTGCCGTCCCCAACCGGGTTTGAAGCCCGGCCGCGCCACCGGGCGCGATTGCCTTCCTTGAAATCAGGGCCCGTGTTGCGGTTGGGCCAGGGCGCTGTCGACGCGAATATGACGCAGGTCGCCAACTCGTCGGGTCAAGCCAACGCGGTCGAAATACTCGAGAATCTGCACACTGCGCTTGCGACCGATGGCCAAACCATCGCGAAACGCCGCGACCTGCACTATCGGCGATGTCGCGGCCTGGCGCAACAGCAGCTCTGCCATGCGCCTGAGCGTCGTCTCCGGGTAGAACAGGTCACGCACCACCTGATGCACAACGCCCAATCGGGCCAGCTTGCACAACAACAGCCGGACATCAGCCTCTTCGCAGCCCTCCTCGCCGGCCAGGGTCCTTACCCAGGGCGGGTCGAACTCACCTGCCAACAGGCGCGGCAACAGCCGCTCCCACAACGCGTTGTCCGCGTCGCTCAACTGGACCCGGTGGTCCGGCAGGTGCAGCCATGGGCCACTGCTGCTGATCGCACCTGCGCCCAGCAACTCATCCAGCAAGCTGACAAACGCGGGGCGCTCCAATGGCAAGGCGGTAAAGCGGCGCAAGCGATCCCGGTCCGGGCCAAGCTGGTCAGGTTCCTGCTCATGGAACTGCGCCAGACGCTCCAGCACCTGTCGCTTGAGTGCCTGCCACTGTAAGCGATCGAACAACAGCTGACCTTGACGGGTGGCAATCACCAGCACCGAATCCGGCAACTGCCAGGTCTCGCGCAGGCGGTTGAACTGGCGCTCCAGACGCCGGGGCTCGAGACCGCCGGGGGCCGCCTCGAGCAGGGCCGACAGCGCTTGCTCGAGATTGTCGGCTTCGCGCAGCACCTGCAACTGACGCAAGCGCGCCTCGCTGCGCCGTTGCCGACTCGGGGCGAACGGGTCGAGCACACGCCCACCACCCAGCGTGCACTGGGCGCGTTGGTCACGCAGTACCAGGCGATCCCCATGCACCGCCTGCAGCGGGGCATTGAGCAGCAACTGGGCGAACATGCGCTGGCCGGCGGCGAGCCGTTCACCTTCGAGCAAGGCAACCCGGGCGGTGACATCCTGGGTGCCCAGGTGCACGTGCACCGCGCTGAAATGCTCGAAGGTGCGGGTTTCGCCCGGCAGCAGGGTGAAGTCGATATCGACCCGCACGCTGGGCGCATGCAGCCACTGCGGCACAAGCCAGTCGCCACGATGCACCTGCTCGGCCGAAAGCTTTTCCGCGCTGATGTTCAAGGCCACCCGCTGCCCGGCTGCGGCGACCAGGGCCGCCTGGTTCTGGGCATGCAGGCCACGCACCCGCACCGCTTTGCCGGCCTTGCCCAGCAGCAAGGTATCACCGACGCTGACCTGCCCGGCCAGCGCCGTGCCGGTGACCACAACTCCCGCTCCGGAAACCGCGAAAGCCCGGTCTACCGCCAGGCGGAAACCGCCACGCACGCTGCGCTGGCGAACATGCGCTTCAGCCGCCAGCAAAGCCTCGCGCAGGGCGTCGATCCCCTCGCCGGACAGGCTCGAAACCGCAAACTGCCTAGCCCCGGCGAAGGGGCCGGGCGCGAGCAGTTCGGTGACCTGGGCCCGGACTTCGCTCAACCGCGACGGCTCGACCCGGTCGCACTTGCTGATCACCACCAACGCCTGGGGAATGCCCAGCAACTCGATGATCGAGAGGTGCTCACGGGTCTGTGGCATCACCCCATCGTCAGCAGCTACCACCAGCAGTACCAGGTCGATGCCATGGGCACCGGCCAGCATGTTGTGGATAAACCGCTCGTGGCCCGGCACATCGATGAAACCGGTCAGCGGCGCTCCTTCCGTCAGCGCCGCGTAGCGATAACCGAGGTCGATGGTCATGCCCCGGTCGCGCTCCTCCCGGCGGGTGTCGCCGGCCTGGCCGGTCAGGGCCTGGAGCAGCGCGGTCTTGCCATGGTCGATGTGGCCGGCAGTCCCGACAATCACTGCACCGGCCCCAGTTGCAACGCCGGCAGTTGCGCCAGCCACTGGGCCTCGTCGTCCAGCTGGCGCAGGTCGAGCCACAGGGCATCGTCGTCGATACGCCCGAGCACCGGCACCGGCAGGTCGCGCAACGCGCGCTCCAGCACATGCAAGCTACGCCCGCGCAGTTTCTTCGACACCTGCGGGCGCAGGCACAGCGCCGCGCTGGGCAGCCGCGCCACCGGCTGGCTGCCGCTGCCGATCATGCCCAGGGCCGGCTCGACGCTCACCACCCATTGCGCGCCGAGACGAGCAGCCAACTCAGGCGCCAGACGCTCTGCCTGGGCGGCGATCTCGGCTTGCGCACGGGTCAGCAGGCGCAGGCTGGGCAGGCGGTCAGCCAGGCGATCGGGGTTGCGATAGAGCTGCAGCACCGCCTCCAACGCGGCAAGGGTAATCTTGTCGACCCGCAGGGCACGCTTGAGCGGGTTCTTCTTGATCTTCGCGATCAGTTCCTTGCGCCCGACGATGATCCCCGCCTGCGGCCCCCCCAGCAGCTTGTCGCCGCTGAAGGTGACGATGTCGGCGCCGTCGGCCAGCGCCTGGCGCACCGTCGGCTCGGCCGGCAGGCCCCAGCGGGTCAGGTCGAGCAGGCTGCCGCTGCCCAGGTCTTCGAGCAGCGGCAACTGATGGTCGTGGGCGATGCGCGCCAGCTCGGCGGTGGGTACCTGGGTGGTGAAGCCCTGGATGCTGTAGTTGCTGCAATGCACACGCATCAGCAGGCCGGTACGCGGGTTGATCGCGCCTTCGTAGTCGCGGGCGTGGGTGCGGTTGGTGGTGCCGATCTCGTGCAGCTTGACCCCGGCGCGGGCCATGATGTCGGGGATGCGGAACGCACCGCCGATCTCGATCAGCTCGCCGCGGGAGATGATGCCCTCCTTGCGTGCGCCCAGGCTGTTGAGCGCCAGCAGCACGGCGGCGGCATTGTTGTTGACCACGGTGACGGCTTCGGCGCCGGTCAGCTCGCGGATCAGGCCTTCGATCAGGTCGTCGCGGTCACCCCGCTTGCCGGTGGCCAGGTCGAACTCTAGGTTCAGCGGATAGCGGGCAGCGACCTGCATCGCCTCCACCGCCTCCTCCGGCAGCAAGGCGCGGCCGAGGTTGGTGTGCAGTACCGTGCCGGTGAGGTTGAAGACCCGGCGCACCTGGCTGCGTTGCTGGATGGCCAGGCGCTCGCCCGTGCGGCCGAGCAGGACGTCGGCGCTCAGTTCCACGGCACCAAGCTGACCCAGACGAGCCGGTTCGCGCAAGTCGTCGAGGAGCTGGCGCAGGGTGGCCAGGGTAGCGTCGCGGCCATGACGGTCGAGCAGCGGCTGGCAGGCCGGATGGCGCAGCAGGGTGTCGATGGAGGGCAAGCGTGGGGTGTCGCTGGCGGGGCTTGGAGACATGCGGTACTACCTGTGACTGATCCGTTGTCTGTTCGGGCCCTATCGCTGGCAAGCCAGCTCCCACAGCTCCAGCGCCAGACTCGAGGCTTGCGCTGTACCTGTGGGAGCCGGCTTGCCGGCGATGGGGGCAACTCGATAGCGAAGTGTAGACACTCACCCACCACCCGGTGCCAACATAAGGTTCGGCGCCAGCCGATGGAAGCCCTCCTCGTCCAGCCGCATGTCCAGCGCCAGGCTCGCCAGGTCATCGGCCAACGGCTCGGCCGCCGCGTCGTTCTCCAGGTAGCTCTGCTTCAGGTAGCCCTGGCACCCCGGACAGCACTCGGCGCGCAGCGGTGCCTTTCCCGGTGCATGGCGGTCATCCTCGAGGCTGCTGTAGCGCAGGTCCTTGCTCGACTCGCAGTACACGCACTTGACCCGCACCACATGCCATTCGCAGGCACACAGCGAACAGGCCAGGTAGCGCAGGCCGTTGTGCTTGCCACGATTGCGCACCACACCGGCCATGGCCGGCGAGCCGCAGGCCGGGCACTGGGCCAGGCTGCCACCAGGCTTGAGCTCAGGCTCTGGCAGCGCCAGCAACCAGCTCGACCAGGCGGCCTGCAACGCCGCGCCCAAGAAGGGCACCAAGGCCGCCGGTACGGCGTCGTACTGGCCACCGAGCAGCGCGACGGCCCAGCCCTTGCGCTGCTCGTCACCACTCTCGCGCAGGCTGCCCAGCGCCGCTGCCAGTGGCCCTTCGGGCGCCGGCTCGCAGCGATCGAGCAGCGCTTGCAGCCACACCAGCCACTGCCTTTCGCGCACCAGGCCGTCCGCTGCCAGGGGTGGCAGGCCATGACTTACGCAAAGGCGCTGACGCTCCTCGGCCACCGGCAAGCCACCGGGCGGGTTATCCACAAGCTGCTGCTGGATCCGGCACAGCCGCGCGACCAGACGCAGGTACTCACCAAGGGCATTGCCCTCGGCCAGGTGCTCCAGGCGCTCGGCCCGCACTGCGAACAAGTTGGTGGGCGGCAGATGCAAGAACGGCGGCATTACCGCCGACGCTTCGATCTGCCCTGGTTCAAGAATCGTGCTCAAACGCTCATCCTTCTTTTCTACCGTGGTTGTGCGGCGTCTTTTCGCCGGTGACTTCCCGGTACCAAAGTTCATGGTGCTTGCGTGCCCAGGCGCGGCTGACCCAGCCATGCAGCATGGCGCCGATCGAGCCCTTGATCCAGATCCCGGCGTAGATGTGCACGATGATGCTGAGGATCAGCACGAACGCCGCCAGGGCATGCAGCAGCGCCGACAGGCGAATGACGTCGATGCCGAACCAATGGCTGAAATACGCGCGCCAGATCACCACGCCACTGACCAGCAGTACCAGCATGCACGCCAGCAACGTCCAGAACAGCAGCTTCTGCCCGGCGTTGTACTTGCCGATCGGCGGCACGCCCTCTTCCTTGTTGAGCATCACCCGGTCGATGCGGCGCAGCCACAGGCGGTCGTTGGCGGTGATGAAGTTGGCGCGCCAGAAGCGCAATACCAGGCCAAGGAAGAACACGAACATCGCCACGCCGATGAACGGGTGGAGGATCCGTGTCCACGGCCCGCCGCCGAACAGGTGGCTGAGCCAGAACAGCGCCGGGTGGAACAGCGCCAGCCCCGACAGGCCGGCCAGCACGAACAGGATCGCGACGATCCAGTGGTTGCTCCGCTCGTTGGCGTTGTAGCGCAGGATAGGCTTGTTGTCGTTCATGGCCGCTGCTCCCCCTGCCCGCCCGGGCGGTTCGGATCATAGACATGCACCGCCGGGTCCACCTGGTGGACATCGTTATCCACAGGTGCCGGATGCTCGTCTTCCTCGACCCGCTGCGGGCCGACACGTACGTAGTGGAAGAACCCAGCCAGCACCGCCGCGCCCATGGCCAGCAGCGCCAACGGCTTGCTGAAGCCCTTCCACAACCCGACCAGCGGGCTGATCACCGGTTGGTCCGGCAGGCCGGCGTAGATCCGCGGTGTGTCGGCATGGTGCAGCACGTACATCACGTGGGTGCCGCCGACACCGTCCGGGTCATACAGCCCGGCGTTGTCGTAGCCCCGCGACTTCAGGTCGACGATGCGCTCGTCGGCGTGCACCTTCATCTCCTCCTTGCTGCCGAAGACGATCGCCCCGGTCGGGCAGGTCTTCACGCAGGCCGGCTCCAGGCCCACGCTCACGCGGTCGGAACACAGGGTGCACTTGTACGCCTTGTGATCCTTCTGCGAAATGCGCGGGATGTTGAACGGGCAGCCGGTGATGCAGTAGCCGCAACCGATGCAGTGGTCCTGGTTGAAGTCGACGATACCGTTGGCATGCTTGATGATCGCCCCCGGGCTCGGGCACGCTTTCAGACAACCCGGATCGGCGCAGTGCATGCAGCCATCCTTGCGGATCAGCCACTCCAGGTTGCCGTCGTCGCGCTCATGCTCGGTGAAACGCATCAAGGTCCAGGTTTCGGCACTGAGGTCCTGAGGGTTGTCGTAGGTGCCATGGTTGTGGCCGACCTCGTCACGCAGTTCGTTCCACTCCGAGCACGCCACCTGGCAGGCCTTGCAGCCGATGCACTTGGTGGTGTCGATCAGCTTGGCGACTTCCTGCTGCTGGCGTACCGAAGGCGGCACGGTGGTGGTGGCCGAGCGGGCAATGATGTCTTGGCTGGCCATCAGAGTTTCTCCACTTTGACGAGGAACGACTTGGACTCCGGCGTCTGCGTGTTCCCATCACCGAGGAACGGCACCAGGGTGTTGGTCAGGTAACCGTGTCGCGTGGCGCCGGTGAACCCCCAATGCAACGGGATGCCGATCTGGTGCACGGTCTGGTTGTTGACCTGCAGCGGACGGATCCGCTTGGTCACCACCGCCACCGCGTCAATATGCCCGCGCTTGCTCGACACCCGCACCCGGTCGCCGGCCTTGATGCCCTTCTCGTTCGCCAGCACCTCGCCGATCTCGACGAACTGCTCGGGCTGGGCGATGGCGTTGAGCCGGCAATGCTTGCTCCAGAAGTGGAAGTGCTCGGTCAGCCGGTAGGTGGTCGCCGCATGGGGGAACTCGTCGTGGGTGCCCAAGGTGTCCCACACCGAATCGAAGATGCGCCCGGCCGGGTTGCTGGTGGCCTTCTTGTTCTGCGGGTGCAGCGGGTTGATGCCGATCGGCGTCTCGAACGGTTCGTAATGCTCGGGGAACGGCCCTTCGGCCATCTTGTCGATGGCGAAGAAACGCGCCACGCCCTCAGGGTTCATGATGAATGGGTTCATCCCCGCTTCCGGCGGCGAGTCGACCTTGAAGTCGGGCACGTCGGTGCCGGTCCAGGCCTTGCCGTTCCACCACACCAGGCGCTTCTTCTCCGGATCCCACGGTTTGCCCTGCGGGTCGCTGGAGGCGCGGTTGTAGAGGATGCGGCGGTTGGCCGGCCAGGCCCAGGCCCAGTTCTGCACCTGGTGCATGCCATAGGGGTCGCTGTTGTCGCGACGGGCCATCTGGTTGCCCTGCTCGGTCCAGCTGCCGGCAAAGATCCAGCAACCGGAGGCGGTGCTGCCATCGTCCTTCAGCTGGGCGAATCCGGCGAGCTGTTGCCCGGCCTTGAGCGTGGCGCCGGTGGCGTCGGTGAGATCGCTGACCGCCCAGCCGTTCATCTCCTTGGCCAGTTCTTCCGGCGAAGGCTCCTCAGGGACCTTGTACGGCCAGCTGATGTTGAGCAGCGGGTCCGGATAGGCGCCGCCCTCGGCCTGGTAGCGCTTGCGCAGGCGCAGGAACAGCTCGCTCATGATGTGCACGTCGGTACGGGTCTGGCCCGGCCCATCGGCGCCCTTCCAGTGCCACTGCAGCCAGCGGCTGCTGTTGACCAGCGAACCGTCCTCTTCGGCGAAGCAGGTGGTGGGCAGGCGGATCACCTCGGTCTGGATGTTGGCCGTGTCGACGTCGTTGAACGGGCCGGCGTTGCGCCAGAACTCGGAGGTTTCGGTGGCCAGCGGGTCCATGATCACCAGCCACTTGAGCTTGGCCAGCGCGGCGGTGACGCGGTTCTTGTCCGGCAACGCGGCGATCGGGTTGAAGCCCTGGCACATGTAGCCGTTGACCTTGCCCTGGCCCATCATCTCGAACATGCGCAGCACGTCGTAGGCCGGCACGTCGAGCTTGGGCAGCCAGTCATAGCCCCAGTTGTTCTCCGCCGTGGCATTGGCGCCGTACCAGGCCTTCATCAGGCTGACGTGGAACTTGCCGTAGTTCTGCCAGTACGACAGCTGCCCCGGGCGCAACGGCTTGGAGGCGCGCTTGTCGATGTAGGTGGCGTAATCCTGCTCGGCGTCGCCGGCCAGCGTGAGGTAGCCCGGCAGCGAGTTCGACAGCAGGCCCAGGTCGGTCAGGCCCTGGATGTTGGAGTGCCCGCGCAGGGCGTTGACCCCGCCGCCGGGCATGCCGACGTTGCCCAGCAGCAACTGCACCATCGCCGCGCTGCGGATGATCTGCGCGCCGATCGAGTGCTGGGTCCAGCCCAGGGCATAGAGGATCGTCATGGTCTTGCCCGGCACCGAGCAGGTGGCGATCTCTTCCCAGACTTTCATCATCTGGTCCTGGGGCATGCCGCAGGTCATGCTCGCCAGCTCCGGCGTGTAGCGGCTGTAGTGCTGCTTCATCAACTGGTACACGCAACGCGGGTGCTGCAGGGTCGGGTCGACCTTGGCAAAACCGTCCTCGCCCAGCTCATAGCCCCAGCCGGACTTGTCGGCATACACGCGCTTGGCCGCGTCGTAGCCGCTGAACAGCCCGTCCTCGAAGCCATAGCTCTCTTTGACGATGAACGACACATCGGTGTAGTTGCGCACGTACTCGTGCTGGATCTTGTCGTTGCTCATCAGGTAGTTGATCAGCCCGCCCATGAAGGCGATGTCGCTGCCGGTACGGATCGGCGCGTAGTAATCGGCCACCGAGGCAGTACGGGTGAACCGCGGATCGACCACGATCAGCCGCGCCTTGTTGTGCGCCTTGGCTTCGGTCACCCACTTGAAGCCGCACGGGTGCGCTTCAGCGGCGTTGCCGCCCATCACCAGGACCAGATTTGCGTTGGCGATATCAGACCAGTGATTGGTCATCGCGCCACGGCCATACGTCGGGGCAAGACTTGCCACCGTCGGGCCGTGTCAGACACGCGCCTGGTTATCGAACCCCAGCATGCCGGTTGCACGGACCACCTTGTGCGTCAGGTAGCCCGCTTCGCTGGAAGCGGCGGACGCAGCAAGGAACCCGGTGGTGAGCCAGCGGTTGACCGTCTGGCCTTGGGCGTTCTTCTCGATGAAGTTGGCGTCGCGGTCCTGTTTCATCAGGTCGGCGATGCGGTCGAGGGCTTCGTCCCACTCGATGCGGGTCCACTCGTTGCTGCCCGGCTTGCGCACCTCGGGGTACTGCAGGCGGCTCGGGCTGTGGATAAAGTCCAGCAGGCCCGCGCCTTTCGGGCATAGGGTGCCGCGGTTGACCGGATGGTCCGCGTCGCCCTCGATATGGATGATGTTCTGTTTGACGTTCTTGCCCGCGTCACCCTGGCTGTACATGATCAGGCCGCAGCCGACCGAGCAGTAGGGGCAGGTGTTACGGGTTTCTTTGGTGTGCGCCAGCTTGAAGTGGCGCACCTGCTCGGCGAACGCGGGGGTCGGGGCCATGCCCAACGCCGCGAGGCTCGAGCCTCCAAGGCCGACGGCGGCGACCTTGAAGAATTGCCGACGGTTGAGGTCCATCGTGCACTCCTGATCAGGTTCTCGGGCGCACGGGACTTGGCCGGCGCCTCAGGGACTTCACGGTGGCGGTGGACAGAGACCGCCAACTGTTAAGCCTAGTCAAGAATCTGGGAAGTGGGGTGACATGGATCATGGAAAGGTAATGCAATCCCACATTGCGATCAGAAACGGACTACATCTCAAGCCAGCTTTTGCTTGCTAGGTTGCTGAATCCACATGGACGAGGCACGTATGAATGAACACGAAACACTTCATGGTCGGGCTCTTGCTCGCCCTCCCGATGCACGTAACGCCCACACTGGCGGCCCCACCCAACCGGCCCGACACCCCTGCCATTTCGCCCATTAGCGCCGAGAAGGCTCGAAGCCTGGCCGCCGCCGCCGAGCGCGCCGCCCGTGCCCAGGGCTTCGCCATCGTCATCAGCATCGTCGACAACCACGGCAATCTGAAGCATTTCCACCGCATGGACGGCACCAGCAGCGGTAGTGTCCAGGTAGCGCAGCTCAAAGCCGCTACATCTGCACGCTTTCCACTTTCATCCCGCTCACTGGGTGAACGCAGCGCCGGATTGCCAGCCAATCCCTACGCTTCGCTGCCCGGTTTCACTTTGCTGGAAGGCGGGTTGCCAATCATGGATGCGAACGGCAGGCATATCGGCGGTATAGGCATCAGCGGAGCAACACCAGAGCTTGATGCACAGTTTGCCCAGGCGGCGCTCGAAGAAAGCTGACAGGAAAAAGAAACCCGCTTCATGCCTGAAGCGGGTTTCTTGTCACAGCTCCGTTCACCTGTGGCACCTAGTGCCCACAGGCAAGGATCAGAACGGAATATCGTCGTCGAAGCTGTCGAAGTCAGCGGCAGGCTGCGGAGCCGGCTGTTGCGGCGCTGGGCGCTGCGGCGCTTGTTGCGGGCGCTGGGCCTGCTGACGCGGAGCCTGGTTGTACTGTTGCTGCTGACCGCCCTGGTTGTAGTTGTTGCCACCACCCTGGTTGTACTGGTCGCCACCGCCCTGCTGGCCCTGCGGACGACCGCCGAGCAGCTGCATGGTGCCGTTGATGTCGACGATGATCTCGGTGGTGTAGCGCTTGATGCCGTCCTTTTCCCACTCGCGGGTCTGCAGCTTGCCCTCGATGTAGCACTGCGAACCCTTGCGCAGGTATTCGCCGGCGATTTCGGCGACCTTGCCGAACAGCGAGACACGGTGCCACTCGGTGCGCTCGACCTTCTGGCCCGACTGCTTGTCGGTCCACTGCTCGCTGGTGGCCAGGCTCAGGTTGGTCACGGCGTTACCGTTGGGCAGGTAGCGGACTTCGGGATCCTGACCGCAGGTACCGACCAGAATGACTTTGTTAACCCCACGGGCCATAACGTTCTCCTAGGCTTCGCACGCCGCAGAGGCTGGGTTCACCAGACGCTCGAGGGTCGCACGGTCCAAAATTTTCGTATCCAGTTTGATATAGATGGCGGCTTCTTCTGCCACCACCACAGCGTCGGTCACACCCGGCACGGCCATCAGGCGCTCGGTCAGCCCGGCTTCCCGGACCGCTTCCGGCGTCAGCGGCATGCGCAGGCTGGTCACGTACGGCGGCTCGTTCATGCGCAACGCCGTCAGCAGCCAGAAGGCGCACAAGCCAGCGCAGCCGAGGAACACCATGCTCAAGCCACCGTGCTGGAACAACCAGCCACCGAGGATGCCACCCAGTGCCGCGCCAAGGAACTGGCTGGTGGAGTACACCCCCATCGCCGTGCCCTTGCCGCCGGCAGGCGACACCTTGCTGACCAGCGAAGGCAAGGATGCCTCCAGCAGGTTGAATGCAGTAAAGAATACCACGGTGCCGATCACCAGTCCGCGCAAGTTGTCAGCCCACTGCCAGAAGAACACCTCCACCAGCAGCAGGACACTGACCGCGCCGAGCAACACGCGTTTCATCTTGCGCTTCTTTTCCCCGTAGATGATGAAGGGGATCATTGCAAAAAATGAAACCAGCAGCGCGGTCAGGTACACCCACCAGTGCTGCTCCTTGGGCAGCCCGCCTCGCTCGACGAAGGCCAGGGGCAGCGCCACGAAGCTGGCCATCAGGATGGCGTGCAGCACGAAAATACTGATGTCCAGGCGCAGAAGGTCCGGATTGCGCAGGGTCGGGCCGAGGGCCTGGCGGGCGACACCGGACTCGCGATGGCTCAGCACACTGTGCGAGCTGGGCACGACGAAGGCGATCAGCGCGATGCCGACCAGGGCAAGTCCTGCAGTGGCCAGGAATAATCCTGACAAACCAAAGGCGCGGGTCAACAGCGGGCCGACCACCATCGCCACGGCGAACGACAAGCCGATGCTCATGCCGATCATGGCCATGGCCTTGGTCCGGTGCTGTTCGCGGGTCAGGTCGGACAACAGCGCCATGACCGCCGCGGAAATCGCCCCCGCGCCCTGCAGGATGCGCCCGGCGATAACGCCCCAGATCGAGTCGGCCTGGGCCGCCAGCACACTGCCCAGGGCGAAGATCACCAGCCCCACATAGATCACCGGTCGGCGACCGATGCGGTCGGAAACCACCCCGAACGGAATCTGCAGCACCGCTTGCGTCAGACCATAGGCGCCGATGGCCAGGCCGATCAGGGCCGGTGTGGCGCCGGCCAGGTCCATGCCGTAGGTGGCCAGCACCGGCAGCACCATGAACATGCCCAGCATACGAAAGGCAAAGACCAGGGCCAGGCCGCTCGCGGCGCGGGTTTCGCTGCCACTCATGCGCTCGTTGTGGGTGTCGTGCATGGATTAACCTCGTGTGAACCGGCGGCGATTCTAACAGTCCGACGCCTTGACGGCATATACGCGACGCTTTGCCGCGTACTGGCAGCGCGCCGTATACTGCTTTGTTTATGCCCGCCGAGCGAGGCCGTAGTGGACAAGATCCTGATCCGTGGGGCGCGTACCCACAACCTGAAGAACATCGACCTGACCCTGCCCCGGGACAAACTGATCGTGATCACCGGCCTGTCCGGGTCCGGCAAGTCCTCGCTGGCGTTCGACACGCTTTACGCCGAAGGCCAGCGACGCTATGTCGAGTCGCTGTCGGCCTATGCCCGGCAGTTCCTGTCGATGATGGAAAAGCCCGACGTCGACACCATCGAAGGATTGTCGCCGGCCATCTCCATCGAGCAGAAGTCGACCTCGCACAACCCGCGCTCGACCGTCGGCACCATTACCGAGATCTACGACTACCTGCGCCTGCTCTATGCCCGCGTCGGCACCCCGCGCTGCCCGGACCATGACATCCCGCTTGAGGCGCAAACGATCAGCCAGATGGTCGACCTGGTGCTGGAAAAGCCCGAAGGCAGCAAGCTGATGCTGTTGGCGCCGGTGATCCGCGAGCGCAAGGGTGAGCACTTGGCGGTGTTCGACGAGCTGCGCGCCCAGGGTTTCGTACGCGCCCGGGTCAACGGCAAGCTCTACGAGCTCGACGAGTTGCCCAAGCTCGACAAACAAAAGAAACACAGCATCGATGTGGTGGTAGACCGCTTCAAGGTCCGCGCCGACCTGCAGCAGCGCCTGGCCGAGTCCTTCGAGACCGCGCTCAAGCTGGCCGACGGCATCGCCCTGGTGGCGCCGATGGACGACGAGGAAGGCGAAGAAGTGATCTTCTCGGCGCGCTTCGCCTGCCCGGTGTGCGGCCATGCGATCAGCGAGCTGGAGCCGAAGCTGTTCTCCTTCAATAACCCGGCTGGCGCCTGCCCGACCTGCGATGGCCTGGGGGTCAAGCAGTTCTTCGACACCAAGCGCCTGGTCAACGCCGAGCTGACCTTGGCCGAAGGCGCGATTCGCGGTTGGGACCGGCGCAACGTCTATTACTTCCAGATGCTCGGCTCGCTGGCCGCGCATTACGGCTTCAGCCTGGAAGAACCATTCGGCGAGCTGTCCGCCGAGCACCAGAAGGTCATCCTGAACGGCAGTGGCAAGCAAAGTGTCGACTTCAAGTACCTCAACGACCGTGGCGACATCGTCAAGCGCTCGCACCCGTTCGAAGGCATCGTGCCGAACCTTGAGCGTCGCTATCGCGAGACCGAGTCGGCCACCGTGCGTGAAGAGCTGGCCAAGTTCCTCGGCACCCAGCCCTGCCCTGATTGCCGCGGCACCCGCCTGCGCCGCGAAGCGCGCCATGTCTGGGTGGGCGAGAAGACCCTGCCGGCAGTGACCAACCTGCCGATCGGCGAAGCCAGCAACTACTTCGGCGCGCTGACCCTCACCGGTCGGCGTGGCGAGATCGCGGCGAAGATTCTCAAGGAGATCTGCGAGCGCCTGCAGTTCCTGGTCAACGTAGGCCTCGACTACCTCACCCTCGACCGCAGCGCCGATACCCTGTCTGGAGGCGAGGCCCAGCGCATCCGCCTGGCCAGCCAGATCGGCGCAGGCCTGGTGGGCGTGATGTACATCCTCGACGAGCCCTCGATCGGCCTGCACCAGCGCGATAACGACCGCTTGCTGGCGACGCTCAACCACCTGCGCGACCTCGGTAACACGGTGATCGTGGTCGAGCACGACGAGGACGCCATCCGCCTGGCCGACTACGTGGTGGACATCGGCCCGGGCGCTGGTGTGCATGGCGGGCAGATCGTCGCCGAGGGCTCGCCCGAGGAGGTGATGGCGCATCCCGACTCGCTGACCGGCAAATACCTGTCCGGGCGCAAGAAGATCGTCGTGCCGGCCAAGCGCACCCCGCGCAACAAGAAACTGTCGCTCAAACTCAAGGGCGCGCGCGGCAACAACCTGCAGAACGTCGACCTGGAAGTGCCGATCGGCCTGCTGACCTGCGTGACCGGTGTGTCCGGCTCGGGCAAATCGACGCTGATCAACAACACCTTGTTCCCCCTGGCCGCCACCGCCCTCAACGGCGCGAGCAGCCTGGAAGCGGCGCCGCACGCCAGCGTCGATGGCCTACAGCACCTGGACAAGGTGGTCGATATCGACCAAAGCCCGATCGGCCGTACGCCACGGTCGAACCCCGCGACATACACCGGCATCTTCACGCCGATCCGCGAGCTGTTCGCCGGCGTGCCGGAATCGCGCTCGCGCGGATACGGTCCGGGGCGCTTCTCGTTCAACGTCAAGGGTGGTCGCTGCGAGGCCTGCCAGGGCGACGGCCTGATCAAGGTCGAGATGCACTTCCTGCCTGACATCTACGTGCCGTGCGACGTGTGCAAGAGCAAGCGTTACAACCGCGAGACCCTGGAGATCAAGTACAAGGGCAAGAACATCCACGAAGTGCTGGAAATGACCATCGAGGATGCCCGCGAGTTCTTCGACGCAGTACCTGCCCTGGCGCGCAAGCTGCAGACCCTGATGGATGTGGGCCTGTCGTATATCAAGCTGGGGCAATCGGCGACCACGCTGTCGGGCGGCGAAGCGCAGCGGGTCAAGCTGTCTCGCGAGCTGTCCAAGCGCGACACTGGCAAGACCCTGTACATCCTCGACGAACCCACCACTGGCCTGCACTTCGCCGACATCCAGCAACTGCTGGATGTACTGCACCGCCTGCGTGACCACGGCAATACCGTGGTGGTGATCGAGCACAATCTGGATGTGATCAAGACCGCCGACTGGCTGGTGGACCTGGGGCCGGAAGGCGGGTCCAAAGGCGGCCATATCATTGCCTGTGGCACCCCAGAGGAGCTGAGCAAGATGAAGCAGTCGTACACTGGCCACTACCTCAAGCCGCTGCTTGAGCGTGACCGGGCCTGAGTGCCGCCGGCGACATGAAAAAGCCCCTGGTACCATCGGTGCCAGGGGCTTTTTCGTAGGGCTGTGGATAACTTACATCTGCGACTGCAGATAGTTCTCCAGGCCGATGGCCTTGATCAGACCCTGCTGCTTCTCCAGCCAGTAGGTATGATCTTCTTCGGTGTCGGCCAGCTGCGCGCGCAGGATGTCGCGGCTGATGTAGTCCTTGTGCAGTTCGCACAGCTCGATGCCCTTGCACAGCGCGGCACGTACCTTGTACTCGAGCTTGAGGTCGGCCTCGATCATTTCCGGCACGGTGCTGCCCACTTCCAGGTCGTCGGCGCGCATGTCCGGAGTACCTTCGAGCATGAGGATACGGCGCATCAGGGCATCGGCGTGCTGCGTCTCTTCTTCCATCTCGTGGTTGATACGCTCGTAGAGCTTGGTCAAGCCCCAGTCTTCGTACATGCGCGAGTGGATGAAATACTGATCGCGTGCTGCCAGTTCGCCCTTCAGCAACGTGACGAGATAGTTGATTACGTCCGGGTGACCTTGCATCGCCCTGCTTCTCCGTGTGAATACATCAATAGGGCCTAGTGTGAACCAGGTTTTGCTCGCGGTCACTGAAAAACGCGCAATTAGAAGCAAAAAATCGGCTAAACAGTAGTGATATTCATTGAAAAACCGCCCAAATGAGGGCGGTTCTTCTTATCACTTCGACTTAGGCGAGATTCACACCCAACGCCTTCGCGATCCCTTCTCCATAGGCCGGATCAGCCTTGAAGAAGTACTGCAGCTGACGCTGGATGACATCGTCGCTGACACCGGCCATGGTCCCGGCGATGTTGTTGATCAACAGCGCCTTTTGTTCATCGCTCATCAGGCGGAACAGTGCCCCGGCATGGCTGTAGTAATCGTTGTCCTCACGGTGATCGTAACGATCCGCCGAGCCGTTCAGCGCCAGAGCGGGCTCGGCATGCCGCGGAGGTTGCTTCGGCGCGCTCGCATGGCTGTTGGGCTCGTAGTTGGGAGCGCCGCCGTATGCGCCGATGGCCATGGAGCCGTCGCGCTGATAGCTGTTCACCGGGCAGCGCGGCGCATTGACCGGCAGTTGCTGGTGGTTGGTGCCTACGCGGTAGCGATGCGCATCGGCATAGGCGAACACACGGCCCTGCAGCATGCGGTCTGGCGACAGGCCAACCCCGGGGATCATGTTGCTGGGCCCGAACGCCGCCTGCTCGACCTCGGCGAAGTAGTTGAGCGGGTTGCGGTTGAGCTCCAGCACACCGACTTCGATCAACGGGTAGTCCTTCTGCGACCAGGTCTTGGTCACATCGAACGGGTTTTCGTCGCGGCTGGCCGCCTCGGCCTCGCTCATCACCTGGATGCACACGGTCCAACGCGGGAAATCGCCGCGCTCGATGGCCTCGAACAGGTCACGCTGGGCGTAGTCCGGGTCGCTCCCGGCCAGGCGTGCGGCATCGGCCGGCGCCAGGTTCTTGATGCCTTGCTGGGTCTTGAAGTGCCATTTGACCCAGCTCCGCTCGCCCTGGGCGTTGATCAGGCTGTAGGTGTGGCTGCCGAAGCCGTGCATGTGGCGGTAGCCATCGGGAATGCCGCGATCGGAGAACAGGATGGTGACCTGGTGCAGTGCCTCGGGCGAATGCGACCAGAAGTCCCACATCATTTGCGCGTTCTTCAGGTTGGTCTGTGGGTGGCGCTTCTGGGTGTGGATGAAGTCGGGGAACTTCAGCGGATCACGAATGAAAAACACCGGGGTATTGTTGCCGACGATGTCCCAGTTACCTTCCTCGGTGTAGAACTTCACCGCGAAACCACGTGGGTCTCGCTCGGTGTCCGCGGAGCCGCGCTCACCACCCACGGTGGAGAATCGCAGGAACGTCTCGGTCTGCTTGCCGATAGCCTCGAACAGCCTGGCACTGGTGAGCTCGGTGATATCACGAGTGACGGTGAAGGTACCGTAGGCGCCGGAGCCTTTGGCGTGAACGCGACGCTCCGGGATGTTCTCGCGGTTGAAGTGGGCAAGCTTCTCGAGCAGGTGGAAATCGTCGAGCAGCAGCGGGCCACGGGGGCCTGCGGAACGGGAGTTCTGGTTGTCGGCTACGGGTGCACCGCTGGCGGTAGTGAGAATCTTGCTCATGGGCTCTCCTGATCGGTCTTGAATTGCCGGCTAATCGGCTTGAGGAGAGTATTGTCGAGCGAAGTTACAAGAACAAATTCATTAGATGACTTACATCAATAGAAAATAACAATTCACCAGACAACAAAAAACCGGGCCTAGGCCCGGTTTCTTGTAGCAGACAGAACGTCTTACTCGGCAGCTTCTACAGCACCACCGACCGGACGATCAACCAGCTCGACGTACGCCATAGGCGCGTTGTCGCCAGCGCGGAAACCGCACTTCAGGATACGCAGGTAGCCGCCCTGACGGGTGGCGTAGCGCTTGCCCAGGTCGTTGAACAGTTTGCCAACGGCGGACTTCGAACGGGTACGGTCGAAGGCCAGACGACGGTTGGCAACGCTGTCTTCCTTGGCCAGGGTGATCAGCGGCTCGGCAACGCGGCGCAGTTCCTTGGCTTTCGGCAGGGTGGTTTTGATCAGCTCGTGCTCGATCAGCGACACAGCCATGTTCTGGAACATAGCTTTGCGGTGAGAGCTGGTACGGCTCAGGTGACGTCCACTTTTACGATGACGCATGATTCATTCCTTACCAAACACAACGTTCGGTGATTACGACGATCAGGCAGTCGCCTTGTCGTCTTTCTTAAGGCTTGCAGGCGGCCAGTTGTCGAGGCGCATGCCGAGAGACAGACCACGGGAGGCCAGGACGTCCTTGATTTCAGTCAGGGACTTCTTGCCCAGGTTAGGAGTCTTCAACAGCTCTACTTCGGTACGCTGAATCAGGTCGCCGATGTAGTAGATGTTCTCCGCCTTGAGGCAGTTGGCCGAACGTACGGTCAGTTCCAGGTCGTCAACCGGGCGCAGCAGGATCGGATCGATCTCGTCTTCCTGCTCGACCACAACCGGCTCGCTGTCACCTTTGAGGTCGACGAACGCGGCCAGCTGCTGTTGCAGGATGGTCGCGGCACGACGGATGGCCTCTTCAGGATCCAGGGTACCGTTGGTTTCCAGATCGATGACCAGCTTGTCCAGGTTGGTACGCTGCTCAACACGGGCGTTCTCGACCACGTAGGCGATACGACGCACCGGGCTGAACGAAGCGTCCAGCTGGAGACGGCCAATGCTGCGGCTTTCGTCTTCGTCGGTCTGACGGGAGTCGGCCGGCTCGTAACCGCGACCACGAGCTACAGTGAGCTTCATGTTCAGGGCGCCGTTGGACGCCAGGTTCGCGATTACGTGATCGGGGTTGACGATCTCGACATCGTGATCCAGCTGAATATCGGCAGCGGTAACCACCCCCGAACCCTTTTTCGACAAGGTCAGCGTAACTTCGTCACGACCGTGCAGTTTGATAGCCAGGCCTTTCAGGTTCAACAGGATTTCAATGACGTCTTCCTGTACACCTTCGATCGCGGAGTACTCGTGGAGTACGCCATCGATCTCGGCCTCGACTACTGCACAGCCAGGCATGGAGGACAACAGGATGCGGCGCAGCGCGTTGCCCAGGGTATGGCCGAAGCCACGCTCGAGAGGCTCGAGCGTGATCTTGGCGCGGGTTGGACTGACAACCTGCACGTCGATGTGACGGGGTGTCAGAAACTCATTTACCGAAATCTGCATGGATGCACCTATTTTCTAGCCCTTACTTGGAGTAGAGCTCGACAATCAGGTTTTCGTTGATGTCGGCGGACAGGTCGCTGCGAGCAGGAACGTTCTTGAAAACGCCCGACTTTTTAGCAGCATCCACATCAACCCACTCAACGCGGCCACGCTGGGCGCACAGTTCAAGGGCTTGAACAATGCGCAGCTGGTTCAGCGACTTCTCGCGAACCGAGACCACGTCACCCGGACGAACTTGGTAGGATGGAATGTTTACGGTTTTACCGTTGACGCTGATAGCTTTGTGCGAAACCAGCTGACGGGACTCGGAACGAGTCGAGCCGAAGCCCATACGGTAAACGACGTTATCCAGACGGCACTCGAGCAGTTGCAGCAGGTTCTCACCAGTTGCTCCTTTTTTCGAGGCAGCAGCTTGGTAGTAACCGCGGAACTGACGCTCCAGAACACCGTAGATACGACGAACTTTTTGTTTCTCGCGCAGCTGGGTACCGTAGTCGGACTGACGGCCACGGCGCTGGCCGTGGATACCTGGGGCTGCTTCGATGTTGCACTTCGATTCCAGAGCGCGAACGCCGCTCTTCAGGAACAGGTCAGTGCCTTCACGGCGAGACAGTTTGCATTTTGGACCAATGTAACGTGCCATTTATCTGTCTCCTGATTACACGCGACGCTTCTTCGGCGGACGGCACCCGTTATGCGGGATTGGCGTCACGTCGGTGATGCTGGCGATCTTGTAGCCGCAGCTGTTCAGTGCACGAACGGCGGACTCACGACCTGGACCTGGACCCTTGACGTTCACGTCGAGGTTCTTCAGACCGTATTCCAGCGCAGCTTGACCAGCACGCTCAGCAGCGATCTGTGCTGCGAACGGGGTGGATTTGCGCGAACCACGGAAACCCGAACCACCGGAAGTAGCCCAGGACAGCGCGTTGCCCTGACGGTCGGTGATGGTCACGATGGTGTTGTTGAAAGACGCATGGATGTGGGCGATGCCATCAACCACTGTCTTTTTGATTTTTTTACGAGGACGAGCAGCAGGTTTTGCCATGTCTATATTCCTGGGCGATTACTTGCGGATCGGCTTACGCGGGCCCTTACGGGTGCGTGCGTTGGTCTTGGTGCGCTGACCGCGAACCGGCAGACCTTTACGATGACGCAGGCCGCGGTAGCAACCCAGGTCCATCAAGCGCTTGATCTTCATGTTGATGTCACGGCGCAGGTCACCTTCGGTGGTGAACTTCGCGACTTCGCCACGCAGGGTTTCGATTTGCTCGTCGCTCAGATCCTTGATCTTAGCGGCTGGGTTTACACCAGCATCTGCACAGATTTTCTGTGCAGTTGTGCGACCGACACCATAGATGTAGGTCAGCGAGATAACAGTATGCTTGTTATCTGGAATGTTGACGCCTGCAATACGGGCCATTCAGTGGGACTCCAATTGACAGCTACCTACGCCCCGGAAGCCAAGAAATAGGGCGCGAGATAATATCGCTGTAGAAACGAATAATCAACCCAGCAGCACACTAGCTGCTGGGTTTGAAGCGCGGATCACACTCAGCCTTGGCGCTGCTTGTGACGCGGTTCCGCGCTGCAGATCACGCGCACGACACCTTCGCGACGAATGATCTTGCAGTTGCGGCACAGCTTTTTCACCGATGCACGAACTTTCATTACCGACTCCTCGAACCTTAAGGGGCTAAATCAGCGCAGCAGACCGCTGCCGCCGTAGCCTTTCAGGTTGGCTTTCTTCATCAGGGATTCGTACTGGTGCGAAACGAGGTGCGATTGTACTTGGGACATGAAGTCCATCACAACCACTACCACAATCAGCAACGAGGTCCCGCCAAGGTAGAACGGCACGTTTGCTGCTACCACCAGGAACTGGGGCAGAAGGCACACGGCCATCATGTAAAGAGCACCGAACATGGTCAAACGGGTCAGAACGCCATCAATGTAGCGCGCCGACTGCTCACCAGGACGGATGCCCGGAATAAAGGCACCGGACTTCTTCAGG
>Ga0247725_1000655_pt1 | contig 22331 bp, 18 predicted proteins | sample OKSTACKMCFT3sol_FD_183021 | JGI IMG/M metagenome (GOLD analysis project Ga0247725, IMG submission 183021) | Subsurface sediment microbial communities from gas well in Oklahoma, United States - OK STACK MC-FT3-sol | ecosystem: Environmental > Terrestrial > Deep subsurface > Rock core/Sediment...
CTGGACGCCATGGCCACCGACACCGAGCAGCGCGAACGCCTGCTGGCCGAGCGCGATGACCTGCGCGAACGCCTCGACCGCATCCGCCAGGAGGCACGCCAGCACAAGGACCAGGCCCACCAGTTGGCCGTGCGGCTGGGCTCCCTGCGGGCCCAGCATGACTCGACACGCCAGGCCCTGGAGCGACTCAGCCAGCAGTTCGAACGCCTCGAAGAGCGTCGCGAGCAGCTCAGCCTCAACCTGGAGGAGGGCGCCGCCCCGCTGGAAGAGCTGCGCATGAAGCTGGAAGGGCTGCTGGAACGGCGCATGGCGGTGGAAGACGAACTCAAGCTCGCCCGGCTCGCCCTCGAGGATGCCGACCGCGAACTGCGCGACGCCGAGAAGCGCCGCACCCAGGCCGAGCAGCAGTCGCAACTGCTGCGCGGCCAGCTGGAGCAGCAACGCATGGAGTGGCAGGCCCTGACCGTGCGCCGCAAGGCGCTGCAGGACCAGTTGCTGGAGGACGGCTACGACCTGCACGGCGTGCTCGCCACGCTGCCCGAGGGCGCCAGCGAGCCCGCCTGGGACGAGGAGCTGGAGCGACTGGCCGCGCGCATCCAGCGCCTGGGCCCGATCAACCTGGCGGCCATCGACGAATACCAGCAGCAGTCCGAGCGCAAACGCTACCTGGACGCGCAGAACGATGACCTGGTGGAGGCGCTGGACACGCTGGAGAACGTCATTCGCAAGATCGACAAGGAGACCCGCAACCGCTTCAAGGAAACCTTCGACCAGATCAACGCCGGCCTCCAGGCGCTGTTCCCGAAGGTCTTCGGGGGTGGCCACGCCTACCTGGAGCTGACCGGCGAAGACCTGCTGGACACCGGGGTCGCCATCATGGCGCGCCCGCCAGGCAAGAAGAACAGCACCATCCACCTGCTGTCCGGTGGCGAGAAGGCCCTTACCGCGCTGGCGCTGGTGTTCGCCATCTTCCAGCTCAACCCCGCGCCGTTCTGCATGCTCGACGAGGTGGATGCGCCGCTGGACGACGCGAACGTCGGCCGTTATGCACGATTGGTCAAGGAAATGTCGGAGAAGGTCCAGTTCATCTATATCACCCACAACAAGATCGCCATGGAGATGGCCGACCAATTGATGGGCGTGACCATGCACGAGCCGGGATGCTCACGGTTGGTCGCCGTGGATGTCGAGGAGGCGCTTTCCCTCGTAGAGGCCTGACACGCCCGGCCGGCAATGCCGCCCGGGTTGCCCTGCAGGCCTCGTGATCAGAGGTTTCTCTGCTGGGCTGGCCGTGCTAGCTTAATGCCCAATTTTTTTGACACGTGGAAAACGCCATTGGGAACATGGAGTTGGGCGCCACGTTTTCAGAGGACCGGATGTCCTTTCTTCATCACTATCAGAATATTTTTTGACCAGGGGACACAGGATTAATGGAAATCGGTCTGCGCGAGTGGCTGATCGTCATCGGCGTCATCGTAATCGCCGGCATTTTGTTCGATGGCTGGCGCCGCATGAGTGGCGGCAAAGGCAAGCTCAAGTTCAAGCTCGACCGCAGCTTCTCCAACCTTCCCGATGACGGGGAGGACCCCAACCTCCTCGGACCGGCCCGCGTTCGCGAACGTGGGGAGCCCTCGCTGGACGAGGAAGACCTGCCCAGCATGAGCGCCAAGGAACTGAACAAGCGCCGCAACGAGCCACGCCAGGGCGACCTGGCGCTGGACGAGCCGGTGCCGACCCTGCTGACACCCGTCGAAGAGGCCGCAGCGGCCAAGGCGGCGCGCCCGGCCAAGGTCCAGGACCTGCCGCCCGTGGAGGAAGTGCTGGTGATCAACGTGGTCGCCCGCGACGAAGGCGGCTTCAAGGGGCCCGCCCTGCTGCAGAACATCCTCGAGAGCGGCCTGCGTTTCGGCGAGATGGACATCTTCCATCGCCACGAGAGCATGGCCGGCAATGGCGAGGTGCTGTTCTCCATGGCCAACGGCGTCAAGCCCGGCACCTTCGATCTGGACGATATCGACCTGTTCAGCACCCGTGCGGTGAGCTTCTTCCTCGGTCTGCCTGGCCCGCGTCACCCGAAGCAGGCCTTCGACGTGATGGTGGCCGCAGCCCGCAAGCTCTCCCAGGAACTGAACGGCGAGTTGAAGGACGACCAGCGCAGCGTGCTGACCGCCCAGACCATCGAGCATTACCGCCAGCGCATCGTCGAGTTCGAGCGTCGCAGCCTGACCCAGAAGCGCTGAACCGGAAGATCCACCGAAACAGAGCAGCCCAGGCTGCTCTTTTCGTTTGCACGGAAAAGAGCCCCGCATCATGAACGACACCTCAGGCAATGCCGCCCAGCGCATCCAGGCACTGCGTGCCGAACTGGATGAGCACAACTACCGCTACTACGTCCTCGACGAGCCCAGCGTGCCCGACGCCGAGTACGACCGCCTGTTCCGCGAGCTGCAGGCCCTGGAAGCCGAGCACCCGGAACTGGTCACCCCCGATTCGCCCACCCAGCGTGTCGGCGGCGAGGCTCTCAGCGCCTTCGGCGAGGTGCGTCACGAAGTGCCCATGCTGAGCCTGGGCAACGCCTTCGAGGAGGAGGACCTGCTGGCCTTCGATCGCAGCGTGCAGAGCGGCCTCGGCCTGTCCGGCGGTGACCTCTTCGGCGGTGGCGCAGCCGTGGAATACAGCTGTGAACCGAAGCTCGACGGCCTGGCCGTCAGCCTGCTGTACCGCAACGGCGTGCTGGAGCGTGGCGCGACGCGTGGCGACGGCACCACCGGCGAGGACATCAGCGCCAACGTGCGCACCATCCGCAACGTACCGCTCAAGCTGAAGGGCGAGGGCTGGCCGCAGGTGCTGGAGGTACGCGGCGAGGTGTACATGCCCAAGGCCGGCTTCGAGGAGCTCAACGCCCGCCAGACCGAGAGCGGCGGCAAGACCTTCGCCAACCCGCGCAACGCCGCCGCCGGCAGCCTGCGCCAGCTGGACCCGAAGATCACCGCCAGCCGTCCGCTGGAGTTCTGCTGCTACGGCATCGGCCAGGTCAGCGCCGAACTGGCCCCCACCCAGGTGGGCATGCTGGAGCGCCTCAAGGGCTGGGGCATTCCCATCAGCCGCGAGCTGCGCCTGGCCAAGGGCGTCGAGGCCTGCCTGGACTACTACCGCGACATCGGCCAGCGGCGCATGGCGCTGCCTTACGACATCGACGGCGTGGTGTTCAAGGTCAACACCCTGGAGGACCAGCAGCAACTGGGCTTCCGCGCCCGCACCCCGCACTGGGCCATCGCCCACAAGTTCCCCGCCCAGGAGGAGCTGACCGAGCTGCTGGACGTCGAGTTCCAGGTCGGCCGTACCGGTGCGGTGACGCCCGTGGCGCGCCTCAAGCCGGTCAAGGTGGCGGGCGTCACCGTCGCCAATGCCACCCTGCACAACATGGACGAAGTCGCCCGCCTGGGCCTGATGATCGGCGACACCGTCATCATCCGCCGCGCCGGTGACGTGATCCCGCAGGTCATGCAAGTGGTAGCAGAGCGCCGCCCTGCGGATGCCCGTCCGGTGCACGTGCCGGAGCAATGCCCAGTGTGCGGTTCCGCCGTCGAGCGCACCCAACTGGTCAAGCGCGCCAAGGGCAAGGCCACCACCAGCGAAGGCTCGGTGTACCGCTGCGTCGGCCGCCTGGCCTGCGGCGCCCAGCTCAAGCAGGCGATCATCCACTTCGCCTCCCGCCGCGCCATGGACATTGACGGCCTGGGCGACAAGATCGTCGAGCAGCTGGTGGACACCGGCCTGGTGGCGTCGCCCGCCGACCTCTACACCCTCACCTACGAGCAGGTGGTGGAGCTGGAGGGCTTCGCCGACCTGTCGACCCGCAACCTGCTGGCGGCGATCCAGGACAGCGCCAAGCCGACCCTGGCGCGCTTCATCTTCGCCCTCGGCATTCCCGATGTCGGTGAAGAGACCGCCAAGCTGCTGGCTCGCGCCCTCGGCTCGCTGAAGCGCCTGGAACAGGCCCTGCCGGAAGTGCTGACCTACCTGCCCGACGTGGGGCTGGAAGTGGCGTCGGAGATCCACAACTTCTTCGGCGACGACCACAACCGCCAGGTGATTGCCGACCTGCTGGCCCGCGGCGTCGTCCTGCAGGACGAAGGCGAGGTCAGTGCCGAATTCACCGCCTGCGCCTCCCTGGGTGGCTTCCTCGACAAGCTGAACATCCCCGGTATCGCCACCACCGGCGCTGAGAAGCTGGCGGCCCGCTTCGGCAGCCTGCAGGGCGTGATCCAGGCCGATTGGCTGGACCTGCGCCAGGTGGAACGCCTCAACGAAAAGGCCGCCCGCTCCCTGCGCGACTTCTTCGACGAGCCGGCCAACCGCGAGCACGCCCTGCGCATCGAGGCGCAACTGCTGGAGTTCGGCATGCACTGGTCGTGCGAACGCAAGGTGGTGGAAGGGTTGCCCCTGGCCGGGCAGACCTGGGTGCTGACCGGCACGCTGGAGGCCATGAGCCGCGACCAGGCCAAGGACAAGCTGGAAGCCCTGGGTGCCAAGGTCGCGGGCTCAGTGTCGGCGCGTACCCACTGCGTGGTCGCCGGGCCGGGTGCTGGCTCCAAGCTGGCCAAGGCCACCGAACTGGGATTGCGGGTGCTGGACGAGGAGCAATTCCTCGCTGAACTGAAGACCCTCGGCGCCGCGTGAAGGCGCCACACATGAAAAGGCCGGGCTCGATGCCCGGCCTTTTCGTATCAGCCGTTGATGGCGTCGGTCAGGGCCTTGGCCGGCACCAACTTGACCACCTTCTTCGCGGCGATCTCGATGCTCTTGCCGGTCTGCGGGTTGCGGCCGGTGCGCGCCGGGCGTTCGCTGACCTTGAGCTTGCCGATGCCCGGCAGGGTGATCTCATCGCCGTTCTCCAGCGAGTCGCTGACGATCTCGCTCAGTTGCTCCAGCACGGCGCGCACGGTTGCGCGGGTGGCGTCTGTGGCGTCGGCGATGTCGGCGATGAGTTGGTCTTTGGTGAGTGCCATGGGGGTGCTCCGATGAAGATGAAGGCGCCCGGCTCTAAGCGGGGCGGGGGCACGCTAGCACAGATCGGTTTCCCGCGCGTTGCAGGGAGTCGGACTACGCTTGTGCGAATCGCCGCGCCCTGGGGAGAGTCGTCATGCTGCAAGCCTTCGCCGACCTGAGTTTCCGCTGGAAGATCACGTTGCCCATCCTGCTCCTGCTGGTCCTGCTCGCGCTGCTGGGCGGGCTCGGCGTGCAGGGGCTCAACCAGGTGGTCGACTCCAGTGCCCGCCTGACCAATCGCTACCTGCCCGCCGTCAGCCTGTTGCTGAACGCCGACCGCGACCTCTACCAGGCCTTCACCGCCGAGCGCAGCCTGCTGGACGAGAGCTCCGGGGACTTCGTCGCCCAGCTCAAGTCCGACCATGCCGAGAACCTCCAGCAGGCCTACGACCGGGTGCACAAGTACGCCGACCTCAAGCCCGGTGACGAGGCTCGTCAGCTGGTGGCCAGCTTCGACCGTGGGTTTGCCGAGTGGAAGGCCACCTCGCTGAAGGTGGTGGCCCTGTCCTCCAGCGAGCCCGAGGCAGCCAGCCGCCTGAGCTTCGGCGACAGCGAGAAGCAGTTCCAGGCCATGCGCGATGTCATCAACAAGCTGGGTGAACTGGAGGATGCCGAAGCCAACGCCGAGGGCCTGGCGTCGACCGCCCTGGGTCAGCAGCGCAGCCTCCAGCAGGGCGTGATCATGGCCGTTGCCTGCGGCATCTGCCTGCTGCTGGTGCTGGGGTTCCCCACCCTGGTGACCCGCCCGCTGCATCGCCTGCTGGAGCGCATCGAGCAGATCGCCGAGGGCGACGGCGACCTGCGGGTGCGGCTTGAAGTCACCTCGCGGGATGAGCTGGGCAAGCTCAGCCATGCCTTCAACCGCTTCCTCGACAAGCTCCAGCCGTTGATCCGTGAAGTCGGCCGGGTGACCGACGAAGTGGCCAACTCCGCCCGCAGCCTGGCCGGCCTGGCGGCCGCCAATGACCGCCTGATCACCAGCGAGCATGCCGCCGTCGACCAGGTGAGCACCGCTGCCACCGAGATGAGCGCCGCCGTCCACGAGGTGGCCCGCAGCGCACAGAACGCCGCCGACGCCGCCCGCCACGCCGAAAGCCAGTCCCGCGAGGGCGCCCAGGTGGTGGGGGCCACCATCCGTGCCATCCGCCAGCTCGCCCAGGAAGTGGAGAGCGCCTCCACCACCATCGAGACACTGCAGCAGGAGACCGCCAACATCGGTGCGGTGCTCGCTGTCATCAAGGGCATCGCCGACCAGACCAACCTGCTGGCACTGAACGCCGCCATTGAAGCCGCCCGGGCAGGCGAGCAGGGGAGGGGGTTCGCGGTGGTGGCCGATGAGGTCCGCGCACTGGCTGCCCGCACCCAGGACTCCACCAAGGACATCCAGGAAATGATCGCCCGCCTGCAGGTCGGCGTTGAGAATGCCGTGCGGGCCATGCAGGCCGGCAGTCATCAGGCGCGGGACAGCGTCGAGCGCGCCGCCGGGGTGGACCAGGCCCTGAGCGACACCGGCGATTCGGTGCAGCGGATCAACGACATGGCCGCGCAGATCGCCACCGCCTGCGAGGAGCAGAGCAGCGTGACCGAGGAGATCGCCCGCAACATCAGCGACATCCGCAACCTGTCCATGGAGGCCTCGCAGACCTCGGACCAGAGCACCCAGGCCAGCCGGCACCTGTCCGAGCTGTCCAGCGGCCTGGCCAGCCTGGTGGGGCGCTTCCGGGTCTGAACGCAAGTGCTTGTCAGGAAAAGTGATTTCAGCGGTTGTAAGTTTGCCAAGAGCCAGTACAATGGCGCGGCTCGCCGATCTGGCGAGTCGCGTTATGGTGGCCCTGCCGGTCCCCCCGCATTGATCAGCCGTGAACCCGGTCAGGCCCGGAAGGGAGCAGCCGCAGCGGTGACATCGAGTGCCGGGGTGTGGCTGGTGGGGTCGCCTCCATAACGTATCTCCTTGATTTCTAACGGTTTTTCGCTCTGATCACGCCAGTGATCCATAGGGTGATCCACCGTGTCTTCCGTTCCTTCTTACCTCTGGTTGTCCCGTCACTCGATCTTCTATTTCAGAATCGTGGTGCCTGGAGTTCTGCGTCCGCTTTTCCCTTGTTCCGAGATTCGCCGTTCTCTGCAGACACGCTGCAAGCGCGAAGCACTCATCCGTGGGCGTGAATTGCTCCTGCAGGTTCAGCAGCTCTACACCCAGGCATTCCAGGGCACTCGGCCATCCCTCGACTCCCTACGTGGTGCTTGGGAGGCGGGCGGTAAGCGAGTTGCTAGTTGGGCTGCATGGCTCCGTCAGCAGCAATTGGTTGCGCTTGCGGAGAAGCCTTTGGAGCAAGGGCAGGGAGGCAGGGTGAGAGGGCCACAGAAGCCCCGCAGTGCCCCCTCAAGAGCCAAACAGGTGCAGCCAGATAGGCTGATAGCAGATGCGCCAAGCAACGCTCCACGCTTCTCCAGGGTGGTTCAGGAGTGCCTGGAGCAGCAGTCTCATGAAGGCGTGGCTGCGAAGACGCTATCCGACAAGCGTTCCGTGGCTGAGCTAATGACTCGGATCGTGGGTGATTTGCCGGTCGATCTCATCACTCGCCAGGATGCCCGCAAGTTCCGAGAGGTGGCACTCAAGCTCCCGCCGAGGATGAATCAGCTTCCCGAGGGACAATCGCTGGAGCAGATCATCGAGACTGCCACCACCACGATCAGCCTCACCACGTTCAACAACTACGTGAAGAACCTGACGACCTTTTTCTCCTATGCCATCCGTGAGGGCTACTGCGAGCGCAACCCGTTCGACGGGCTTCGAGTCAGGCAGCGAGGCAAGGTCAGCGAGGAGCGCAGTGTCTTCACCGAGGACGATCTGCGCCGTCTGTTCTCGAAGCAGGTTTACGCATCAGCCAACTCAGCTCAGCCGCACAAGTACTGGCTGCCACTGCTCGGCCTGTACACCGGGGCGAGACTCAATGAGCTATGCCAGCTCTATCTGGATGATGTGGTCTGCATTAACGGCATCGATTGCTTACACATCCGGGCGACCAGGTCCGATCAGAAGCTGAAAACCGTCACTTCGGAAAGACTCGTGCCGATCCACTCGAAGTTGAAAGCGCTGGGGTTCCTTGAGTTCGTCCGGTCGCAGCGGGAGGCTGGCCACCAACGTCTTTTCGCGGAGCTGACCTTGCACAAGGCGCATGGCTACGCTGCCGCTCCCTCCAAGTGGTTCACTCGGGTTCGTGATCAGTTGGGCTTCCGTGATGGGGCAGAGCGCAAGGACTTCCACAGCTTCCGGCACACGCTTGCTGATCATCTGAAGCAGAAGGGAATAGTCGAGTCGCTGGTTGGCGGCATTCTTGGCCATCAGAGCGGTGGGATTACCTTCAGTCGATACGGAAAGGACTTCAGGCCGGAGGTGCTGGCTCCGGTGATTGAGGCAGTGGATTTTGATGCTGCTGAGTGGCTGCGGTGATTGGTGATGATGGCCATCGTGTTGACGCCTTCCAGGGTACGCACGAACGTAGCCAAGGACTCCTGACGCAACGCCACGCAGTTGTCGAAGACGACAGCCTTCGGTGCCATCTCCTTGTTCTCCAGGGCGAGCTGCTCGTTCTTCTCTGCCAGCTCGGCAGCAAGACGCAGCGCCTCGGGGAACGACTGGGGCACCTTCATTGCCATCGACTCGCTGGGCTGGGTGATGGTCAGCTCGGCCTTCTTGTTCAGGATGTCGTCGATGACCATGTCGCAGAAGACTGCGAACTTCACGTCCAGCCAGCGGGCGAAGAAGACGGCCAGCTTCGGGTGTGCCCAAGTTCCCACACCACGCTTCGCTTCGACCAGAGAAACATTGGAATCTAAGGTTTCTTGCAGTGCGCCCATGTACTCCTTGGTCGCGGGCGAGATCCAGAAGTTGTTCAGTTGCTTCCCGTAAGTCTGGGCAGCGTCGGTCATGTTGAAGTAGCCGTCCTCGCGGAAGGTGAAGACGTTGCCGTTGTACTCGCGGGTGATCAGTTGCTTGCTCATGTTCTGTCCTCCAGAAAAGACGAAGCCCGCTCAGAGGCGGGCTATGGGTGTTCGCTGGTAGTGAGGGTTTTTCCGTGATCGTGGAAAAAGGTCAGAGGGTTGGGCCGACCAGGGCTTTCAGGTTCTCGGCGGTCTCCTTGGCAGCCTGGGCTTCTGCGATCAGCAGCAGGTTTTTCTCCTGCAGTCGGTCGATCTGCTCGGTGTTGCGGCTGACCTCGATGTTGTTCGCAGCGGTCAGTTGTTCGAGCTGGTCGATGGTCTTCTGGAAGGACTTGAGGATCTTGTTGAGCTGGATCATGCGGGCCTCTCGTCGGGAGGCAAGAGCGAGAGGCGAACTATGCGCGCGCGGTTAGTTGGACTGGCTGGTTGGGACACGATGCCGCTGCAGCCTCGATAAAGACTGGCACGGCCAACTATTGAGTTATGCAATTGATTCTGCAGTGAAAATAACGCGAAGGTGAGAACGTTGAAGCGCCCCGATACGGTTTGCTATCTGTAGCGAACACGACAAATGAATCGGAGGTTTCAGCCAATGACCAGCAATCAATTTGGCTTCAGCGTCTCTATTGGCAAAGCACGTCTTTGCTTATTCATCGGTGACGTGTACGTCCGAATGCCGAGGCGCTTTGAGTTGGCCTGGAATAGCTCTGGTTTCTATCTCGGCAAGGACGGAGCGTGACGCACATGGAAACCACATTCAGCAAACACGCCCTGGCTTATGATCGGTATGCACTTGTCCAGCTTTTCAAAGCGATTGAAGAGTTCCGTGGCGTTGACCCAGAGATGCCAGCACAAGGCATGGCATTGTTCCTCTACTCGGCGATCTACCCAGGCTGCACGATGGCGGATCTGCAGAAGAACCTCGGGATGAGCCAATCGTCCTGCTCAAGGAATGTCTCGGCCCTGTCGGAATGGCATCGTCTCGAAAAGCCAGGACTCGGACTGATAGTGGCAACGCCAGATCCGATGGAGCGCCGCAGGAAGATCGTGCGGTTGACCGAGAAGGGGGAGCAACTGGCTGTCTCCCTGACCGAGGCGGTGATGAACCCGGTTCGACTGTCGTCGTTCTCGAAGGTGGTGCGGTAAAAAAATAACCCCCAACACCAAGCCGATGTGTCGGCCTCCTGGCTGTCCAGGCGAAGGGTGATGGGGGTTCTGTCAGTCGCTGCTTGTAGGCGCCAGCCTGAGCACCGGAAGGTTCATCTGCTGGGCTGCTTTCCATCTGCGCTTGTCTGCGGCAAGGATCTCGCTCAGCAGCGGATGCTGAGTGGTGCCTTCGGCTGTCGCAGCCAAGCCTTCAGTGCTCCGTCTCCTGGCCTTCCTCACTTCGTTGGCGATCCTCTTCATGAGCGAGAACCTTCTGTTGATCTCTGCTTGGATCGGGCTACCAGCTTGAAGTCGGTCTGCCAGGCGATGCAGAGCAGGTACACCAGGGGAACCAAAGGCCAGAGCAGCAGGGCGCTCAAGAACATCAATTCTGGTAGACGCATCAGGCTACCTCCGCTGGGGGCTTGAGACGGTCGAAAGGCATGTGTTGTAGGTCTTGCCAGTTCGTTTGCTTTTCATGGCGTAGATCATCCTTTTTGTTCAGCCGTCAGAGTCCCTTCCATCCATGCCACCAGCTCCCATCTACAGGGGAACACGGACGGCTCGGACGGCTGGACAAAACGGGCTGGGTTTTAGGGGTATCTGCAAGGGATGCAGGGTTGATGCTTGGTTACTTGCCCAGGAGTTCCCCTCTGCCAGTGTGCTGTTCATGGGCCAAAGTCTGGGCAGCAGTGGCTGCATAGGTTCTGTACGAAAAGTCGCTGCAGGAAGAGACGCTGACGCATAGTGGCAGGGGGCGCCAGGGCGCGACCGCCTTTGACCATGCCGAGACGATTCGGCATAATATCCAGATGGATAGCCGTATCCGGTATCGGCGGTTCCAAGGACTGCCCCTCACCGGGATGTTGCCGCAACTTCTATTCTTTTTAGCCGCTCGGGTCCGCAATGGCTCTTTTTCGTTTGGCTAAAGCTGGGCGGAGGCAATACAGGTGATTCCGGTAAGGGATGCAAGTGCCCATGGTGATCTGCCAGGCAAACAGGGAGTTACAGATGAAGGAAAAAGTCATTGCCCCACAGCGGGTGCTTTTCATCGGCCAAGAGTTGTCCATCCCGGAAGTCGCCGAGCAAGCGCAGGTGTGTTGTGCCGAAATCATACGAGTGGCCCAAGAGCGGGGACTTCAAGTCGCCGGCCCTTGGGTGTTCGTTTCCCACAAGCTTCCTGACAACACCAGCGACCGGTTCCGGATCGAGTTTTGCCTGCCAGTAGAGGGTAGCCTGGACGAGCCAGCTGGTGCAGTCGAATGCAAGCTGCTAACGGCTATGCGCTGTGTCCATGGCGACTACCGCGGACCACTCGCCGACCTCTTTGTCCGAGGCTATGCGGAACTCGTCGAAAAGGCCCGCGCGGCTGGCCATAAACTGACCGGCGAAAGCCGTGAGGTTTATCACAGCTGGCAGGATGCGGACTCTCTGGCCAATCACATAGAGCTACAGTTCGGCATCCTCTGAGATAGCACTTGGTTTCTGTACGAAAAGTACTGCCTTAGGCATCGCTGCGTGCAAGCTAGCGTTACTATTGCGGCAAAACTCCTGGCTAGTTGTCGTAACGGGTGCCGATTCTCCGGTTCTTTTTGAGCCAGCAAAACTCCGCTCGATGATGTTCCGCTGCCGATAGCACGGATGATCAAACAGTTGGGGTAGTCCTGGCTTGGGGTGCACACACACTGCGGTGGAGTCGATCATCCACGTATCCAGGTCAATCAGGCTCCTCTGATTCAACCAGACGTGCAATCGCTCAAGTACTCGGTCAAGTACTCGGTCAAACGTGCCGTCGTCTCGCAGGTAACGGAACCGTTTATAAAACGGGCCGATACGTTCTAGTAGAACGCCAGGTGGCTTCGAAGCGGAGGATCCAGAAGATGCAGTTGAGCACCAGCGGATCATCACTTCGAGGTCGGCTCATCTTCTGCTCCGGGAAGCCAAATCCTTGATCAACTCCCAACCCGCATCTGGGAGTGCGTCGCGCCTTACCAGGTCGGCCTCCAGTCAGTCATAGAGGCGATCTACCTGTGCCGACTTTTCGTATAGAACCTTGGTCGCTACTGTGCTGAGATAAGGGCTGATGGATGACAGAGGCGAATGGAGAAGCTCCTGGGCGGAGTCATCTGGAGGTACATGAAGAGGAGCGGGGGGTGGTCTGGCAGAGGGGCTTGGGCTTCCTGACAACCACTGACGGGGATGGTCACTGACAACATCGTCATCGGTGATCATCGATCCTGTGTCAGCAGAATCGGGGAGGCATCAAGAGCAACTTGCGGTGCAGCTTGAAGAGCACCTGCCAGTGTCCTCCGCAAGATAGGCTTGATGCTGTCTCATTGCTTCGTTCTTCATTGAAGGATTGATGGTAATGACCATGGATGAAGGACAGCTCAAAGACACTCATAGAGTGGCTTCGCCATCCCCCGCTACACCCCGCGAGTCATCGCAGGTAGCCAGCCTCGACTAGGTGCCATCACCCCCTAGCCAGCTATGTCAGGTTCGTCATCACCCGTGACTGCTGGCCGATTGGTCGGGGCAGTGAGAGGGGCTGTACGCCTGAAGCTCAAAGTAGCAGTAGGTACTCGGCGGCCGCCTCGCTGGGCTGTTGCCTTTCCCAGGCTCGATCAGTCCCTCCGGCGGTTTGCGGCCGTGATGATCGAGCGTCATGGTTGGAGATCGAACGTGCGAGACTGCGCGTTCTCCTCTCCATAACTGTGTGTTAATCGATCTTCGCCGAACGTGCTGTGATCGCGCTGATAGGCTTTGATGGCAAGCTGGCTGCTTCTCTTTGGTAGCGGAGCGCGTGATGGCACTCTGGACTGCTCCGGTTATAGCCATGCGTTTGATCGGCTCTCGTCTGTAGTAAGCTCTCGGCATTTCTGTATTACTGCGTGGAGATGTGCCTTGGTCACTGGAGATGTAGAGAAGCGTTTGTGGGCTGTAGCTGACCAACTATGGGCAAACACGGGGTTGAGGCCGGGGGAGTTCTCGGTGCCTGTTCTGGGGCTGATCTTCCTGCGATATGCCGAGAAGATGTACGCCGCTGCCGAAGAGAAGCTGGGGCCGATAGGCTCTGGCGGTCGCCGCAAGGTCAGCAAAGATGACTATCTGGCCGAGGGCGTGATCTTCCTTCCAGAGAAGGCCCGCTTCTCCTACCTGCAGACCCTCACCGAGGGTGATGTCATCGGGCTGGCAATCAACGAAGCCATGAAGGCCGTTGAGGAAGAGAACGTCGATCTCAAAGGCGCTCTGCCTCGCAACTACGTCCAGCTTGGCAACAAGGTGCTGCTGGAACTGATCAAGCTGCTTGGCCCGGTGGATCTCAGTGGGGATGCTTTCGGCAAAGTCTATGAGTACTTCCTGGGCAACTTCGCGCTGAAGGAAGGCCAAAAGGGCGGTGTCTTCTATACCCCAGAGTCCATCGTAAAGCTGATCGTCGAGATCATCGAGCCGTTCCACGGGCGGATCTTCGACCCGGCTTGTGGTTCGGGCGGTATGTTCGCCCAGTCGGCTGACTTCGTTAAGCGTCACCACAAGACGGCGATGGAAGAAATCTCCATCTTCGGCACCGAGAAAGAGCAGGTTACGGTCAATCTCAACAAGATGAACCTGGCTGTGCATGGTCTTTCAGGTGATGTGCGCATTGCCAACACCTACTACGAAGATCCGCATGAGGCCGTTACCCGTGATGGCGGACGCTTCGACTTTGTTATGGCCAATCCGCCGTTCAACGTCTCGGGTGTCGATAAGGAGCGTCTTGAGGGCGACCTGCGGTTCCCCTTCGGCGTACCGAAGACCGACAACGCCAACTACCTCTGGATCCAGCTCTTTTATGCATCGCTGAACAAGAACGGTCGCGCTGGTTTCGTGATGGCGAACTCGGCAGGTGATGCACGAGGCAGCGAGCAAGTGATTCGGCAGAAGCTGATTGAGAGCGGCGCAGTCGATGTGATTGTTTCGGTTGGCTCGAACTTCTTCTACACCGTGACTCTGCCTTGCACGCTCTGGTTCTTCGACCGAGCGAAAGAACGTGATGCAGAGAGAGCAGACAAGGTTCTGTTTATCGACGCTCGCCACATCTACCGGCAGATCGACCGGGCACACCGTGATTTCATGCCTGAGCAGATCGAGTTTCTTGCCAACATCGTGCGGCTTTATCGTGGCGAAGCGCCGGAACTGGAGCAGGGTAGCGCTGAGTTGCTAGCCGAGAGAGGGCTGGACGTTGGCTACGTGGATGTGCCGGGGCTATGCAAGGTTGCGTCTCGCGAGCTTATCGAGTCTCAGGGTTGGTCGCTGAACCCTGGGCGATACGTGGGGGCTGCAGCAAGGGAGGCTGAAGATGTAGATCTCATGGAGCGACTAGAGCAACTAGCGGAAGAGCTTGAGGTACTGAATGCAGAATCGCACGAACTAGAGGATCGTGTCGTAGGCAATTTAGCTAGGCTTTTGGAGCGAGTTTAATGGGCGCAGCCGAAAAGCAAACATTATTCAGTACTACTTTGGGTTGCGTGGCCGACTTTCAGAATGGTGGTGCCTGGAAGGAGAGCGAGTATGTCGATAGTGGTGTTCCAGTAACGCGCGTTACGAACTGTCAATCAGGAACTGTAGATCTTAGTGGCTGTAAGTATCTGTCTTTCTCCTCGGCAAAGAAGTATGAGAGGCATCGGCTAATAAAAGGTGACCTAATCGTCGCAACAGTTGGTTCTCATCCGAGATTATATTATTGCTCACGCCCGTGGAGCTGCCAGTCAAGTCAGGATGAGCATTGAGCTTCTTAGGGATATGCCTCTGCTGCTCCCCCCTCTACCAACTCAGCAGCTTGTAGCGTCATTCCTCTCTGTCTACGACGACCTCATCGAAAACAACACGCGCCGCATCGAGATCCTCGAAGAAATGGCGCGGCGGTTGTACGAGGAGTGGTTCGTTCAGTTCCGCTTTCCGGGGCACGAAGGGGTGGAGTTCAAGGAGAGTGAGCTTGGGATGATACCTGAAGGGTGGAAGGTGTCAGCTCTTGATGAGTTTGGTGAAATAATTACTGGAAAAACACCTAGCAAGAATAAACCGGAGTTTTTTGGGGGGGATGTTCCTTTTATTAAACTCCCTGATATGCATGGTAATACTTTCATAATTGAAACCACCGAAAAGCTTTCGCAGGAGGGGATGAGCTCTCAAAAGACGAAAACCATACCGCCTGGCTCCATATGCGTTAGCTGTATCGGTACTGCTGGGGTGGTCGTTATTACTTCTGAGCCCTCTCAGACTAATCAGCAGATAAACTCCATTGTTCCTCGCGCTCCAGAATTGCGTGAGTTTTTGTTTTTTGCAGCTACATCGCTGAAGGATAAAATAAACAACTATGGAGCTACGGGCGCTACAATGACCAACCTTAGTCGTGGAAAGTTCTCTTCTCTGCAAGTTGTTGAGCCAAAAGAGGATTTGCTGTGCGGTTACAACAAACTAGCCGCTCCGTTTTTTGATAAGATCCTGTGCTTGCAAAAAACTAACCGCAACCTCCGAGCCCAAAGAGACCTGCTCCTTCCCAAGCTAATCTCCGGTGAGATCGACGTATCCGACATCCCCATGCCGACCTAAAAGGAGTTCAGGCGCATGAGTCCAGCAGCACCCCATTCGCACGACTATTCCGAGGATACGCTGATCGAGCAGCCAGCCATCGCGCTGTTCGAGTCTCTCGGCTGGGAAACTGGGAACCTCTACGCAGAGTGGAATGGCAGTTCCTCCAGCGAAGGGCGTCAGACTCAGCAGGATGTGGTGCTAGAGGATCGTCTGCGGGCTGCGCTCTGCAAGCTCAACCCGGATCTGCCTAACGAGGCCATCAATCTGGTGGTCGAGGAATTGGCCCGAGATCGCTCCAAGCTGCTGCCGGTCAACGCCAATCAGGAGGTCTACCGGCTGCTGAAGGATGGGGTGCCCGTCTCGGTTACTGATGAGCATGGACACAACACGCTCAAGGTTGCCAAGGTCATCGACTGGGGCAATGTCGAGGAGAACGACTTCTTCCTCGCCTCCCAGTTCTGGGTGAAAGGGGACTACCACACGCGGCGCACGGATTTGCTGGGCTTCGTGAACGGTATCCCGCTGTTGTTCGTTGAGCTGAAGGCGACGCACAAGACCCTCAAGGCCGCCTACGACGACAACCTCACCGACTACCGCACGGTCATCCCGCAGCTCTTCACTTACAACGGCGCACTGATGCTGTCGAACGGCTCTCAGACGGTGGTGGGTAGCACCTTCTCTCCGTGGGAGCATCTGTTCGAGTGGAAGCGGATCAACGATGAAGGTGAGAAGGGCGTTGTCTCTCTGGAGACCGCGATCAGAGGCATCGGTGAGCCTTCCAGGCTGCTGGATATCGTCGAGAACTTCACCGTGTTCGAGGATGTGGCTGGTGGCGTGATCAAGAAGATCGCCAAGAACCACCAGTACCTGGGGGTCAATAAGGCCATCGCTGAGGTCTGGCGAGCCAAGGATCGCCCCAAGGATCAGGCCGGGCGGCTGGGCGTCTTCTGGCACACCCAGGGGTCAGGCAAGTCTCTGTCGATGGTCTTCTTCGCTCAGAAGATCCTACGCAAGATCCCAGGCAACTGGACGTTCGTGATCGTCACCGACCGCAATGAGCTGGACGAGCAGATCTACAAGACCTTCGCCGCTACAGGTGCTGTGGGTGAAGTCGAGGCCCATGCCACCAGTGGTGCCCATCTCAAGCAATTGCTCAGTGAAGATCACCGCTACGTCTTTACGCTGATCCAGAAGTTCGGCACCAAGAAGGGCGAGGTCTACCCGCAGCTCTCCGACCGCCAGGACATCATCGTCATCACCGATGAGGCTCACCGCTCCCAGTACGACACGCTTGCCATGAACATGAGGACGGCACTCCCCAATGCCGCCTTCCTGGGTTTCACCGGGACGCCACTGATGGCTGGCGAGGAGAAGACCAAAGAGGTCTTCGGTGACTACATCTCCGTCTATGACTTCGGCCAGTCCATCGCAGACGGTGCCACGGTTCCGCTTTACTACGAGAACCGCATTCCCGAGATGCAGCTCATCAATGACAACCTCAACGAGGACATGGCGGCGCTGCTCGAAGAGGCCGAGCTGGACGAGGAGCAGGAGCGCAAGGTTGAGCAGGTCTTCGCCCGTGAGTACCACCTGATCACCCGAGAAGATCGCCTTGAGGCCATCGCCAAGGATCTGGTGAACCACTTCGTTGGGCGTGGTTACCAGGGCAAGGCCATGCTGGTGTGCATCGACAAGGCCACCGCCGTCCGCATGTACAAAAAGGTTCAGGATCACTGGAAGACGTATCTAGCTGACCTGAAAGCTCAGCTCGCAAAGGCTCCCAAGGAGCAGCAAGAAGAGTTGCGGCACAAGATCCAGGTGATGACATCGACCGACATGGCGGTGGTCGTCTCCCAAGGTCAGAACGAGGTGAAGGAGCTAGCCGATAAAGGGCTGGATATCCTCCCGCACCGTAAGCGCATGAATGAAGAGAACCTGGGCGAGAAGTTCAAGGACTCGAAGGATCCGCTGCGGTTGGTCTTCGTGTGCGCCATGTGGATCACCGGCTTTGATGTGCCGTCTTGCTCGACCATCTACCTCGACAAGCCGATGAAGAACCACACCCTGATGCAGACCATTGCTCGGGCTAACCGGAAGTATCCGGGCAAGGAATCGGGGCTGATCGTCGACTATGTGGGGGTCTTCCGTAAGCTGCAAGAAGCCTTGGCGATCTACGGTGGTGCTTCTTCTGGCGAAGGTGGTGAGGGTAAGCCAATCAAGAACAAGGCCGAGCTAGTCGAGTACTTGAAGCACCTGCTTGCCAGGGGGATCACGTTCTTGTCCGAGCATGGAGTGAACGCCCAGGCCATCAAGGATGCTCAAGGCTTCGAGAAAGTGGCCAAGCTGGATGATGCAGTTGAGCAACTGATTGCCAATGAGGAAACCAAGAACAGCTTCATGAGTCAGGCCCGGATTGTGTCTCGGGTCTACCGAGCGATTCTTCCCGATCCTGATGCCAATGAGCTTGCTCCTGATGCTGTGCTGATCTCCGTGATTGCCCAGAAGATCAAGGCACTGGCTCCCCCCGTCGACATCTCCGAGGTGATGCAGCAGGTCGAGGAATTGCTGGATCGCTCCATCGCTCCGGTGCCTTACATCATCAAGGAAGACGATGATCAGCCACTGCATGACCTCAGCCAGATCGACTTCGAGAAGCTCAAGGAGAAGTTCGATAAGGGGCGTAAGCGCACCGAGGCCGAGAAGCTCCGGGCCTTATTGAGCATGAAACTGGAAACCATGTTGACCGAGAACCCCACTCGCAAGGACTTCATGGAGAAGTTCCAGAAGCTGATCGACGCCTATAACTCAGGCAGCATGAACATCGAGGTGTTCTTCAAGAAGTTGGTGGATCTCACTGCTGATCTGCAGGTCGAGGATCAACGAGCTATCCGCGAGAACCTCTCCGAGGAAGAGCTGGCTCTGTTCGACATCCTGACCAAGCCAGTACCTGAGCTTGCGGAGAAGGAAAAGGCGCAGGTGAAGAAGGTCTGCAAGGAGCTTCTGGAGACACTGAAGGCCGAGAAGCTGGTGCTCGACTGGCGCAAGAAAGACAGGGCCAGAAGTGATGTGCGGCGTACGCTGGAGATCGTGTTCGACCATGGATTGCCTGAGAGCTACAGCGAGGGCATCTACAACGAGAAGTGCGAGCTGGCCTTCCACCACATCTTCACGAGCTACTACGGGGCTGGTGAGAGCGTGTACTCGGCCATGCGGTAACGGTGCTTTGGGGGGGAGCAAAAAATAATGCACCCCCAAACCCACAACCTCGTCTACACGGCTGCCGCTTGTGGCACTCGCAGCACCCTGCAAGCCCGCTTCACGGCAGCCGTTGAGATCCCCCAGTGCTTGGCGGTATCCGCAATGCTGGCCTCGTTCTCTTTCCTCCAGATGGCTACGGCCTGATCATCGATTACCTTCGGCGCTCCTAGCTTCTTCCCTTGCGCCCTGGCTCGCTCTATCCCGGCCATCTGACGGGCCTTGATGTTGGCTCGTTCCAGCTCAGCTACCGCAGCCAGCATGGTGAGCATGGCCTTGCCGACTGCGCTGGATAGGTCGAATCCCTCGCGCATGGATACCACCGTCACTCCCTTGGCCTTCAGGGCTTCGACTGTTTCCAGAACGTCGATGGTGTCTCTGCCCAGGCGGTCGATGGCTGCCACGACAACCGTGTCTCCCTTCCTGGCGTAGGCGTGGAGTGCCTTGAAGCCTACCCGCTGCATTGCCTTGGTGGCCCCGCTGGTGGCCTCATCGGAGAACCACTCATTCACATTGAAGCGTTGGCTGATGGCGTGTCGCTGGGCCTCGGTGGTTTGGCCGTCGGTGCTGACTCGGACGTAGGCGATGGTGGCGGTCATGGCTAATGGCTCCTTGAGCGCTTGATGGATCACAAGGCTGGCTCAAGATGCTATTGGATGGATCAGTGGGAATCAACAGTTCTGATCCACGTAAAGGCTGCAGAGCTTCGTCTGGCTCAAGCTGGCTCGGAAGGTACACCTTCTGATCCACCCCCTTAGTACGCACGGGAACCCGTCTCGCGGTCGTGCGGGCTGATCTGTCCTTCCATCGAGACCTCTGGCCAGAGCGCGGTACTCGTTCACATGGAAGTGAGATCGAGGCCCGTGGGTGGTCGTCGTGCCCCGGCTCACCCTCGCTGTCGACAGGGAAGCCAGAGCATCGTGTTTGATCGGGGAGGGGGTGCCCTGTTTTTTCAGGCGAGGAGGGGTGGGTACCGGGGGGAATCGAGTGGGACGGCTCGATGGATAGGGGCTCGCATTTTTTGCAAAAAATGGCCGGTGGGGTGTGGCCAAGTGATCCAAAAGGGATCCAGAAGTGATCCGAAACGGTGATCCAAAGCGCTCCCAAAGGCTCATGCCAGCGCTATAAAATGTGGTCTTCGATTGATAGTCGTGCGACGAGCTGAAAACGCTAGAAGTCAGGAATGGCGAGGCTTTCAGGCCTTCCCGCATTGATCAGCCGTGAACCCGGTCAGGCCCGGAAGGGAGCAGCCGCAGCGGTGACATCGAGTGCCGGGGTGTGGCTGGTGGGGTCGCCTCCTTATTTATCCCCTCGCTTCATCCCCTTCTTTCTGATTTCTCCGCCACGCATTGCGTGAGCACTGCCGTGCCACGTCCCGTCCTTATGGCGTTCCCGTGACCGAAAGAAGTTCGTCACGAGCGTGCATCTCGGGTGCAATTTGCGGGTTGCTCCGCTAGCATTAGCCCCCTCCCGATTCACTGCTGCGACGGTTTTCAATGAGTTATCAGGTTCTTGCGCGCAAATGGCGTCCCCGCTCGTTCCGGGAAATGGTCGGCCAGACCCATGTGCTGAAGGCCCTGATCAACGCCCTGGACAACCAGCGCCTGCACCACGCCTACCTCTTCACCGGTACCCGTGGCGTGGGCAAGACCACCATCGCGCGCATCCTCGCCAAGTGCCTGAACTGCGAGACCGGCATCAGCTCCACGCCCTGCGGCCAGTGCTCGGTCTGCCGTGAGATCGACGAAGGTCGCTTCGTCGACCTGATCGAAGTGGACGCCGCGAGCCGCACCAAGGTCGAGGACACCCGCGAACTGCTGGACAACGTGCAGTACGCGCCGACCCGGGGCCGCTACAAGGTCTACCTGATCGACGAAGTGCACATGCTCTCCACGCACTCGTTCAACGCGCTGCTCAAGACCCTCGAAGAGCCGCCGCCCCATGTGAAGTTCCTGCTGGCCACCACCGACCCGCAGAAGCTGCCCGTCACCATCCTCTCCCGCTGCCTGCAGTTCTCCCTGAAGAACATGCCGCCGGAGCGCGTGGTGGAGCACCTGACCCACGTCCTCACCGCCGAGAGCGTCCCCTTCGAGCCGGACGCGCTGTGGCTGCTGGGCCGCGCCGCTGATGGCTCCATGCGCGATGCCATGAGCCTCACCGACCAGGCCATCGCCTTTGGTGAAGGCAATGTCCTGGCCGCCGACGTGCGCGCCATGCTCGGCACCCTCGACCACGGCCAGGTCTACGGCGTGCTCCACGCGCTGCTGCAGGGCGATGCCCGTGGCGTGCTGGAGGCCATCCGCCACCTTGCCGAGCAGGGCCCGGACTGGAACGGCGTGCTGGCCGAAATCCTCAACGTGCTGCATCGCGTGGCCATCGCCCAGGCCCTACCCGATGCCGTCGACAACGGCCAGGGCGACCGTGACCGCGTGCTGGCACTGGCCGAGGCGCTGCCGGCGGAAGATGTGCAGTTCTACTACCAGATGGGCCTGATCGGACGTCGCGACCTGCCCCTGGCGCCGGACCCGCGCGGCGGCTTCGAGATGGTGCTGCTGCGCATGCTGGCGTTCCGCCCTGCCGATGCCGACGGCGCGCCGAGGGTGGTGCTAAAGGACCCGGGGATCAGCAAGGCCACAGCTGATTCCAGCCAGAACCCCGTGGCCGGAGCCGCCGTTGTGGCTCCGGCGGCCGTCATCCCCGCGCCCGTGCTTCAACCGCCCATGCCGGCCCCTGTCGCCGCGCCCGCTCCGGCGGTCGTGCCGGCCCTGCAGCCGGCGCCGGAACCGGTGGTCGAGGCCGCGCCTGCTGCCGTGGTGCCCGAGCCTGAACCCGAGCCTGTAGCGCCGGTAGAGCCCGGCGTGGCGAGCGAACCGGTCATCGAGCCGGCGCCGCAGCCCGCCGTGGTTGCCGAGCCCCCCGCCGAGGTGCCGGTCGACCTGCCCTGGGAAGAGCCCGCTGCAGCAGCCGCGTCCGTGCAAGTCGCGCAGCCTGCCCCCGAGCCCGAGCCCGAGCCCGAGCCCGAGCCCGAGCCCGAGCCTGTAGCCGAAGCGCCCGTACCGAACGCCGCACCGGCCCCAGACGCCGCAGCGCCGGTGCCCGTCGCCGAAGCCGTGCCGGCGTCCGAAGCGCCCTTCGACGACGAAGAGCCTCCGCCTGGGGACTATGACGACTACTATCAGGCGGACGCCGATTCCATCGCCTACCTCGACGAGCTTCCCGTCGGCGAGCCGGCCGTGGTGGCCGAGCCCGAAGTCCTGCCGGATGTGCAGCCGGCCACTGGCCTGGCCGCCGAATGGCTGGACCTGTTCCCGCGCCTCGGCATCAGCGGCATGACCGGCAACATCGCCGCCAACTGCACC
>Ga0247725_1000657_pt1 | contig 22318 bp, 26 predicted proteins | sample OKSTACKMCFT3sol_FD_183021 | JGI IMG/M metagenome (GOLD analysis project Ga0247725, IMG submission 183021) | Subsurface sediment microbial communities from gas well in Oklahoma, United States - OK STACK MC-FT3-sol | ecosystem: Environmental > Terrestrial > Deep subsurface > Rock core/Sediment...
ATTTTCCTGGCCGGTTGGGCGGTGGTGCTCGCGGACGCCTTGGGCCTGCCGTTCCCGGTCCGATTTCACCGGCAGGCGGTGTTCGAGCCGGCGATGCTGCTACTCCCCTTCATCGTTTTGGCCGGCTATCTGACGTTCTGGATAATTTGGCGTCGGGGCGAAAGTCGGCGCAAGCGGAGATCACGAGCCTTACGTGAGCGGTTGCAAGGCGCCGCGCCGCCGCCGGAACATTGACTCCCCGCCCGCCTTCGATCATAAACCGCGCCTTCACGCCGCCGGCTCGCCGCGCGGCGCGATGACCTTATGACGGATTGACCCGAAGCCGCCGTTGCAATCGCACCTCTCTCGAGGGGAGCCGGCCCGGATCGTTAGAAAGAACGACTATGTCGAAGCGCCATAGCGCCAAGTACAAAATCGACCGCCGCATGGGTGAAAACCTGTGGGGCCGTCCGAAGTCCCCGGTCAACCAACGCTCGTACGGTCCCGGCCAACATGGCCAGCGCCGCAAGAGCAAGGTTTCGGACTTCGGTCTGCAGCTGCGCGCCAAGCAAAAGCTGAAGGGTTACTACGGTAACCTGACCGAAAAGCAGTTCGCCCGCACCTACGAGGAAGCCGCCCGTCGCAAGGGCAACACCTCGGAGAACCTGATCGGCCTGCTGGAATCGCGCCTGGACGCCATCGTCTACCGCGCCAAGTTCGTGCCGACCCCGTTCGCGGCTCGCCAGTTCGTCAACCACGGCCACGTCCTGGTCAACGGCAAGCGCGTCAACATCCCGTCGTACCGCTGCAAGGCCGGCGACGTGATCACCGTCCGTGAAAAGTCGCGCAACATGGCCCTGGTGCTGGAGTCGCTGGCCTCGAACGAACGTGACTTCTGCGAGTACGTCTCGGTCGAAGCCAAGTCGATGACCGCCACCTTCGTCCGCGCTCCGGAACTGTCGGAAGTTCCGTATCCGGTGAAGATGGAACCGAACCTCGTCGTCGAATTCTACGCCTCGTAAGCGTCGGATCCGAAACGATACGGAAAAGGCCCCGGAGCGATCCGGGGCCTTTTTTGTTTCCAGCCCCTTGCAGCCGATCTCAAGGCTGCCTAGCTCTAGGACAGCGGGACCGGGCCCCTCTGGCGAGTGATGCAAGCGCTCGTGATGTCGGACCGCATCGGGTGTTCTCGATGTCTTGGGTCCGGCCGCCTATGCCCCCCTCCCCAAAAGGCGCCGTTCGAGGCCGGGAACACCCGATCCATGCCTTTTTGGACCGGAGGTTCCGTATGCCGCTTCTGATGTGCCCCAATTGCGACGCCTCGATGCAGAGCGTCCAACGCGCTGGCGTGGAGTTCGACATGTGCGCGCGCTGCCGGGGCGTGTGGCTGGATCGCGGCGAGCTGGAGAAGCTGATGGCGCTGGAGCGCGAGGAGACGCAGGCGGTCTATGGCCAGCCGCGCCCCTACAGCCGACCCGACCATCACCACGATCACAGGCCGTCCAGCTACCGCCGCGACGAGGACGACCACCGCGGCGGGGCCTACGGCTATAAGAAGAAAAAGCGCTTCGACCTGTTCGACATCTTCGACTGACAGCCAGACCGATGAACCACCTCAAGACCTATATTCTGCTCGCGGGCCTGACGGCCCTGTTCGCCGGCGCCGGCTACCTGATCGGCGGCCCGACCGGCATGGCGATCGCCCTGGCCCTGGCCGTGGCGATGAACGCCTTCTCGTACTGGAACGCCGACAAGATCGTGCTGCGCACCTATGGCGCGGTCGAGGTCGACGAGAGTCATCCCGAGCCGCTGATCCGCAACTACGCCGTCGACGTGGCCGAGATGGCCGCCAAGGCCGGTCTGCCGCGCCCGCGCATCACGATCATCGACAGCGTCCAGCCGAACGCCTTCGCGACCGGCCGCGACCCGGCCCATGCGGCCGTCGCCGCCACCACGGGCCTGCTGTCGCTGCTGACCCGCGATGAGATCCGGGGCGTGATGGCCCACGAGCTGGCTCACGTGAAGAACCGCGACACCCTGACCATGACCGTGACCGCGACGATCGCCGGCGCGATCTCGGCCCTGGCCAACTTCGCCTTCTTCTTCGGCGGTTCGCGCGACGAGGAAGGCAACGGGGGCGGTATCGGCGGGATGATCGGCGCGATCGCCATCGCCATCCTGGCGCCGATCGCCGCCATGCTGGTGCAGATGGCGATCAGCCGCTCGCGCGAATACGAGGCCGACCGCATTGGCGCCCAGATCGCCGGCGACCCGGATTCCTTGGCCCGCGCGCTGGAGAAGATCGAAGCCTATGCGCGCGGCGGCTACGAGAACGTCCAGGCCGAGCGCAATCCGGCCACGGCCCACATGTTCATCATCAACCCGCTGGCCGGGAAGGGCGCGGACAACCTGTTCTCGACCCACCCGGCGACCCACAACCGCGTCGAGGCGCTGATGAAGCTGGGCGTCTCGCGTCAGGCCCGCCGCCCGGTCGCGGCCATGGCGACCGCCGCGCCGTCGGTCCCGCGCAGCCCCGGTCGCGAGCCCGGTCCCTGGGGGTAGTCAGCCCGTTCGCCCTGGGGGATGCTCCGAGTCATCAGGATTGACGGCGTGTGGAGCGGATGGCGAGCATAGGCTCACGCAGGAGTTTCTTGCTCGCGAGCGCTTGCTTTGTGCTGGCCGGCTGCGCAACGACGCCTCGCCTGGTCGCGGGCGAGACCTGGCCCGAGCTTGAGCCGCTGCTGGCGGTCGCCTTGGGCCGACATGAGGTGACGATCCGGATCGAGAGCCGGGGCTGCGCCGACCGCGCCAACATGGTGTTCCGGGTGGACCGCAAGGACGGCCGGGCGGTGGTCGCCTTCGCCCGTCGACGGCTGGAGACCTGCAAGGGTCCCACGAGCTGGGCGGACATGACCTTCAGCTATGAGGAGCTGGGCCTGAAGCGCGGCGAGCGGATCGTGATCGCGAACCCGGTCATCAGCCCTTCGGCGTGAACCGCTCGACCATCCAGGGCAACACCCGCGCGGGACGCTTGGCGGCGATGTCGATCAGCACCCAGTCCGTGCGGCTCTGGGCGCACATCTCGCCGTCGGGGCCGTCGATGCGGACATAGCGCTCGAAGCGCGGCCCCTTGAGCTCGCCGACCCAAGTGTAGCCAACGGCGGTCTCGCCCAGGAGAAGCTCGCGGCGGTAGTCGATCTCGTGGCGGCGCGCGACCCAGCTCCAGGGCGCGCGCTGCTCTTCGCTGGCCCAGGCCTCCCAGTGGGCGATGGCCAGGTCCTGGGCCCAGGAGAGATAGACCACGTTGTTGACGTGGCCATTGGCGTCGATGTCCGACGCCTGGGGCTGGAAGGTCAGGGAGAAAGCGTCCGTGGGCGGGACGAACAGGCGGCTCACGCGCGTCGCCGCGCGTTGTTTTTAGAGGGTGAGCCCCCCAAGCGGCGAACCGCTATGCACTTCGCCTGAGGGCTCACGCGGCCAGGACGCCCTGTTCGCTCAGGAAGGTCTTCAGTTCGCCCGACTGGAACATCTCGCGGACGATGTCGCTGCCGCCGACGAACTCGCCCTTCACGTAGAGCTGCGGGATGGTCGGCCAGTCGGTGAAGGTCTTGATGCCCTGGCGCAGCTCGTCGTCCTGCAGGACGTCGACGCCCACGAACTCGACGCCCAGATGGTCGAGGATCTGAACGACGACCGACGAGAAGCCGCAGCGCGGCTGATCGGGCACGCCCTTCATGAACACCACGACCGGGTTCTCGGCCACGGTCTTGGCGATGAAGTCGATGGCGGGGGAGGCGGCGGCGTCGGTCATGGAGAAGGATCCTTGGCGAAGGCTCTCAGCTAGGCGCCCGCGCGGGTGGGGTCAAGTGCGACGATCAAGCCCGACTGGCGGCCTTCTCGCGTTCCTGCGCCGAGAACCGGGCCAGCTCGATCTGGGCGCGGAGGCTGTCAGGCAGGTCGCGATCGACGACGGCGGCCAGGCGCGGGAGGTCGGCGGGAGCGTCGACCGAAACGCAGACCGAGGTTACCGCTGGCTCCGTCAGGGCGTAGGCCAGGCAAATAGCCTCGGCGCTCCAGTCCGGAGTCTCGTGCAGGAAGTCGTAGCCCCCGATGCCGGCCAGGGGATCGGTGCGGCGCCGCCAGAGCGAGGGCCGGGGCAAGGTCTGGCCGGCGTCGCGCAGTGTCTGCGGCCAGAAGTCTTCGCCAAAGACGGCCAGGCCTCGCCGTTCGGCCTCGCGCAGGCGCTGACGGTCGGCCAGGCCCGAGGCCAGGTTGAAGGGCGAGGCGATGGCGATCAGCAGGTCGTTGTCGAGCAAGGCTGGATGGATATCGCCCCGCGTCGCGACGCCAAGGCCCGGCTTGCCGCTCATTCCGCGCAGATCGCCTTCGAGGGGCGCGGGCAGGGTGGAGCCTTGCGGATCGTTGATCAGGACGAGGTCCGCGCGGGCCAGGCCCAGCGCTTCGAAGGACGACGCCAAGTCCCTCTGGTGTTCGCCGCGCATGCGCAAGGTGATGAACAGGCGCTCGCGCTCGACCGAGGCGAAGGCCTCCCTAGCGCTTTGACGTAGGGCGTCAGAGGCGCCGTCCACCTGGAAGCTGTTGATGCCTTGCTCCAGCGCCCTCAGCACCAGCGCCCGAGCATCCCGCGCAGTGTCGCCCAGGCGCAGGGTCAGCGCCGAGATCGCCACGCCCGATTTGTCCAAGGGACGATAGCGCACGCGGGATCGGCCCTATTCGGCGGGAGCGGCGGTTTCGAGCGCCAGGGCGTGCAAGGTTCCGCCTAGCACGTCGGCCAGCGCCTTGTTGACCAGCTGATGCTGGCGCACCCGCGGCAGGCCCTTGAACGCGGGCGAGATGATCCGCGCCTTCCAATGGTCGTTGTCGCCAGCCAGATCGGTCAGCACGATCTCGGAATCGGGGAAGGCCGCGGTCAGGCGGGCTTCGAGCTCGGCGTGGGACATGGGCACGGCGGAAAACTCCGGTCTGCGAAAGCTTCACTGGGGCAGGATGTCTTAAGAACAACCCTACGACGTCCTGTCGTGAGTTGGATTTAATTGAATTCGCCGTGCGGCGCACGGCAAGTAAGCGCCATGATCAAGCTTTCCCACGCTCGCGCCGTCCTGCTCGCCATCACCCTGGCCGCCAGCGCCGCCCACCCCGCCTTCGCCGGACCTGGCGACAAGGCGCTGGACGATGTCCGCATCTTGTCGGCCGACGACATGCAAGGCCGCGCGCCGGGCACGCCGGGTTCGGAGAAGGCGCGGGCCTATATCCTGTCCCGCTTCGCCCAGATCGGCCTCTCGCCCGTCGGCGAGCGGTTCGAGCAGCCCTTCAGCTTCGCCAAGCGCGATGGTTCGGCCGTTCAGGGCGTGAACCTGATCGCGCGCATCAAGGGAACCGAGGGCGGCAAGGCGATGGTCGTCTCCGCCCATTACGATCACCTGGGCGTCCAGAACGGTGAAATCTACAACGGCGCCGACGACAACGCCTCGGGCGTGGCGGGCCTGCTGGCGGTGGCCGAGGCCTTCAAGGCCAAGCCCCCCAAGCATGACGTGATCTTCGCCGTCGTCGACGCCGAGGAGGGCGGCCTGCGCGGCGCCAGGGCCTTCGCGGCCGCGCCGCCGGTCCCGCTGGAAGCCGTCGCGCTGGCCGTCAATTTCGACATGCTCAGCAAGAACCCGAAGAACGAGCTCTACGTCGCTGGAACCACGCCGTTCCCCTATCTGAAGCCGATCCTGGTCAAGGTGGCGACGACCGCGCCCGTGACCCTCAAACTCGGCCATGACACCGACGCGGGCGGCGAGGAGAACAACTGGAGCAACCAGTCCGATCACCACGCCTTCGGCGAGAAGGGCGTGCCTTGGCTCTATTTCGGCGTGGAGGACCACCCCGAGTATCACAAGCCGACCGACGACTTCGCGACCGTACCGCAGGACTTCTTCAAGCGCTCCGTGGCGACGGTGGTCCAGGCTAGTCTCGCCCTGGAGCGGCGACTGGACGAGGTGGCCAAGGCCTCCGGGCGTTAGTCTTCCTGGAACCCGAACCGAGTCGACGACCCTTGGCGGAAACTGTCGGTTCTCCCTAAACCTATACGGAGCATCGTGTCGGCAAGGTGCGGGGAGGCGTAAGATCGACATCGTCGGCTTGAAGGACCGGATTTTGCGGGCCGTTCCAGCGGTCGCCCTGATCGTGGGCGCGGCCGTGGCGGCGGACTATATCCTCAACGTCTTGATCCGCGGCGTCCCATCGGACTTCACGCCGTTCGCGACCGCCATCATCGCCTTGGTTGTCGCGACTCCGCTGGCCTTATGGCTGACCAGCCAGCGGCTGCGCCTGGATGAGCTGCACCACGCCCTTTCCGCCAGTCTCGAGAGCAAGCAGAAGGCCATCGAGGAGGCCGAGGAGGCCCTGGCGAAATACCGCGAGGCGGATCGTCTATACAGACTGCTGGGCGACAACCTGACCGACCACGTGGCGCTCTGGAGCCGCAAGGGAGAACGGCTCTACAGCTCCCCCAGCATCGAACGGATCACAGGCTATGGCGTCGAGGAATTCTTGAGCCTGCCGCCGACCGCCATGGTCAGCGAGCCCGATTTCCGTCGGGCGGAAAAGGTGATCATGAGCCTCTCGCCCGGCGGTCCGCCCGCGAGCCTGGACTACGAGTGCATCCGCAAGGACGGCTCGATCATCTGGCTGGAAAGCTCCTATTCGCGGCTGGGCGACGGCTCGGGCATCCTGCTCGTCACCTCCCGCGACATCACCGAGCGCAAGCGGCTTGAGCTGGACATCGCCAAGGCGCTGGAACTGGCCGAGGCGGCCTCGGCGGCCAAGTCCGACTTTCTGGCCAACATGACCCATGAGCTGCGCACGCCCCTGACGGCGATCATCGGGTTCGCCGAGGTGCTGCGACGATCGGGAAGGCTGGACGAGACGTCCGCGCGCCAGGTCGGGCATATCCTCGACGCCAGCAACACCCTGCTCAGCGTCGTCAACGACGTGCTGGATTTCTCGCGTCTGGAGGCCGCCGGCCTGGAGCTGGATCCCGCGCCGTTCGATCCGGCCGCCATGGCCTCGTCGTGCGCGGCCCTGGTCGAGGAACGCGCGGACGCCAAGGGCCTGGCCGTCATCGTCGAGGCTGGAGAGACCATCGCGCCGATGAACCTGGACGGCTCGCGCTTGTCGCAGGTTCTGCTGAACTTCCTGTCCAACGCCGTGAAATTCACCGCGCGGGGCGCGATCACCGTCAAGCTCCACCAGGTGGTCGAGGGCGACCAAGCCTTGCTGCGCGCCGAGGTCATCGACACTGGCATCGGGATCGCGCCCGAAAACCGCGAGGCGATCTTCGATCGTTTTTCTCAGGCCGACGCGGCGGTTTCGCGGCGGTTCGGCGGCACTGGGCTGGGCCTGGCGATCTCGCGCCGCATCATCGAGCATATGGGCGGCAGGATCGGCGTCGACAGCGTGGAGGGCGAGGGCTCCACCTTCTGGTTCGAGGTGCGCGGCCCGCTGGCTGACGCGCCCTCGGCCCCGGTCGACGCCGTCGAGCCCTTGAACGCCGAGGCAAGCGTACGGCTGCTGCTGGTCGAGGACAACGCCGTGAACCGAGAGCTGGTCAAGGCGATGCTGGAGCCGTTCGGAGTGATCGTGGAGACCGCCAACGACGGCGTCGCCGGCGTCGAGGCGATGCGTCAGGGCGAGTTCGATCTGGTGCTGATGGACGTCCAGATGCCGGTCAAGGACGGCTTGACCGCCACCCGCGAAATCCGCGCCTTGGAAAGCGCGCGGGGCGCGGCGACGCCGATCATCGCCATGACCGCCAATGTCCTGCCTGAACAGGTCGCCAACTGTTTGGCGGCCGGCATGGACGACCACCTGGGCAAGCCGATCAGCCCCTCCAAGCTGCTGGAGGCGGTGGCGCGATGGGCGGGCAGGAGCCACGCGGCCTAGGGGCTGGGCGCGCTCTTAATCGCTTCAGCCATCATTTCGCGAGCCTTCTTGCTCAACGCGTCTTCGTGCGGGCTGTTCGCCAGAGGCGACAGGACCATGATCGCGTCGCGCTGGCGGGATCGTTTAATCAGGCCTTCGGCCGCCAGCAGACGGTTCTCGCTGACCTGAGGGGCCAGCTTCAACGCCGTCAACAAGGCCGTCATCGTATTATCCGACGGATAGTTTGCTTCCCCGCGTCGGCTGCGTGCGAAGGCCGCCAGCGTCTGATAGCGCGACGGATTGAGCCTGAACGCCGCCACCAGGATGTTGCCCGCCTGCGTGTAGAGCTCGGCTTGTCGCGCCGGGGTCTTGTCGCCCAGGTCCATCAGACGGTCGGCCTCCAAGGCGAGGGCCTCCACGTCGTTGGGGTGGGCGGTCATATATGTCTTCAGGCGCGAGCCCCCAGCTTCCGCGTCGCCGATGCGGATTTCCGCTCTGGCGAGGGCAAGTTGGGCAAAGGCGTCGTCCGGGTAGCGGGCGGCTTTCTCCCTGATGCTGGCCAGTAGCGGGGCCTTCTTCTCATCGGCGACCTCGGATCGGACATGGAGATCGTCGAGCAATAGGTCGGCGGCGCCGGCGGGCAGTCGCGAAATCTCGGCCGTCGTCTTCTCGAACTGGCTCTTCTTGAACTGCATATAGGGCATCTGGCCGCCGCCGTAGGTGCGCAGGCGGCGGTCCCAGGCCTCGGTTTTCATGCCCGTGGCGGCCTCCATCGCGGCCACGGACTCCTGCCCTTGGCCGACGGCCGTGAGATAGGCCTGCAACTGCTTGGACCGTTCCGGATTGCTCATCAGGTAGTGGGTTAGCAGCCACGACTGTGCGTAGAACAGGCTCGCGCGGCCCGGTGGAATGTCGCTGACCCGCTTGGTCAGGATGGTCTCCCAGGGGAACCAAAGCTGACTATTCAGTTCATAGGATCGACCCCTGGGCGCGAACCCGACCTTGATCGACGAGTCCTCTATGGTCGTCCCCATGAAGTACTCGGCGTAGCCTTCCACCAGCCACGCCGGATAACCGTACGGGAAGTTCTGCAGCATGAGGTGGTGAGCGTATTCGTGCAGCAGGACATAGTCGTTGCCGTCCTGCGCGAGACCCATGGCGAAGACCGCGTCCCTTCCGGAGGAATAGAAGCCGACGACGTTGTCGTTCAGGAAGGGGGCGACCTGGCGCAGCGTCGCGGGTTTATCCACCAGGTAGATCGGCAGCTTGCGCGGTGAGGGCGGCGGGCGCTGCAGGCCGTAGACTTCCCAGAAGACGGCGTCCATCAGCTCGACGCGCTCGGCGTAGTTCCTCAGGTCCCTTTCGGACCCCATGCTGTAGATGGTGAAGCGCGGGGTCTCGGCTTTCAGCCAAGCTGGCGCGGCCTGAGCGACGCTTGCCAAGGCCAGAGCCACGGTGACGGCCACCAGGCGCACGATGTTGCGCGGCATGAACTTCGGCATGCATGAATCCCTCGACGAGGACGCAAGTTACCGCGCGTCGCCTAGCGTTCAAGTTGCGATAGGCCCGTCTGGCGTGCGGCGCGACGGCCTGCGTCAGTCGACGCAGATCGCGGCCGTCGCCCTGCCGTTCTCGACCTTGGCGTAGCAGCCGAACTGCCGGTCGGTCTTCTGGCACTGGCCGGTGACGGCGCCCTGCGGCTCCAGATTGCCTTCCAGGATGCACGCGCCCTGGCACTGGCTCTTGTCGGCGCAGGCCTTGCCGGCGTCGGCATAGGGCGTGACGCAGGTTGGGATCTGCGCCCTGCCGACGGGCTGGATCGTCCCGCCCTTGGCCGCGCAGGCGGAGGCCTGGCTCGCCGCCGTCGGCGCCGCCGGCTGGGCGGTCGGCGCGCAGCCGACGAGCACCAGGGCGGCGAGGGCGGTCAGGGCCAGAATACGCATACTGTCGAGCCTTCGATCAGGCCTTGGGGGCGTTCATGTAGCCCGGCAGCCAGGACTCGTGCGCCGCGCGCAGCGTGTCCAGCGGAATGCTGAAAAGATCCGTCGAAGCGAAAGCGTTCCCACCGGCGACGCCCGCGACCATGGCGTGGACGCCGGCCTCCTTGGCCGCGTCCAGCACCGCGTCGGGATCGGGCGTGGCGATCAGGTAGCGAGCCTGGTCCTCGCCGAACAGGTACGGGTGGGCGTGGGCGTCGCTGGTGGCGTTCAGGGTGATCCCGACCTTGCTGGCCAGGGCCACGTCGGCCGCGGCGACCAGCAGGCCGCCGTCCGACAGGTCGTGGACGCCGGCCACCAGGCCCGAGGCGATCAGGCCGCGCACGAAGTCGCCGTTCTTGCGCTCGACAGCCAGGTCGACCGGCGGCGGGGCGCCGTCCTCGCGGCCCAGGATTTCGCGCAGATAGATCGAGGCGCCGAGTTCGCCGTGCGTCTCGCCGATCAACACCAGGATGTCGCCCTCGGCCACGTTGCCGAAGCCGGTGCGGAGGTCGTAATCCTCGAGCAGGCCCACGGCGCCGACGGTCGGGGTCGGCGGAATGGCGACGCCGTTGGTCTCGTTGTAGAGGCTGACGTTGCCCGACACGACCGGGAAGTCCAGCGCGCGGCAGGCCTCGGCCATCCCGTCGGTGGCGCGGACGATCTGGCCCATGGTCTCGGGCTTTTCGGGGCTGCCGAAGTTGAGGTTGTCGGTGATGGCGATCGGCAGGGCGCCGGCGGCCGTCAGGTTGCGCCAGGCCTCGGCGACCGCCTGCTTGCCGCCCTCGTACGGGTCGGCCTGGACGTAGCGCGGCGTGCAGTCGCTGGTGACGGCGATGGCCTTGCCCGTGCCGTGGATGCGCACGATGCCGGCGTCGCAGCCGGTGGCGCTGTCTTCCAGCGTGTCGGCCATCACGTGGCGGTCGTACTGCTCCCACAGCCAACGCTTGGAGGCCATGTCGGGGCAACCGATGACCTTCAGCACCGCCTGGGTCCAGTCGGTGGGGGCGGCGACCTGACCCGGGTCGAGGCGCGGATCAAGCTTGGGCTGGACCCACGGGCGGTCGTAGAGCGGCGCGTCGTCGAACAGCGGGGCCAGCGGCACGTCGCAGACCGTCTCGCCGTGATGCTTCAAAACGAGGCGGCCGGTGTCGGTGGTGTGGCCGATAACGGCGGCGTCCAGGCCCCACTTCTCGAAGATGGCGTGGCCGTCCTTCTCACGGCCAGGCTTCAGGACCGCCAGCATGCGCTCCTGGCTTTCCGACAGCATCATCTCGTAGGCGCTCATGCCCTCTTCGCGCTGAGGGACCATGTCCATGTTCAGCTCGATGCCGACGCCGCCCTTGCCGGCCATCTCGACCGACGACGAGGTCAGGCCCGCCGCGCCCATGTCCTGGATGGCGGCGACCGCGCCGGTGGCCATCAGCTCCAGCGTGGCCTCGATCAGCAGCTTCTCGGCGAAGGGGTCGCCGACCTGGACGGTGGGACGCTTCTCTTCCGAGTCCTCGGTGAACTCGGTCGAGGACATGGTCGCGCCGTGGATGCCGTCGCGGCCGGTCTTGGAGCCGAAATAGACGACCGCCAGGCCCGGGCCCGGGGCGGCCGAGTAGAAGATGCTGTCGGCCTTGGCCAAGCCCACGCACATGGCGTTGACCAGGATGTTGCCGTTGTAGCCCTTGTGGAAGTTGGTCTCGCCCGCGACCGTGGGCACGCCCACGCAGTTGCCGTAGCCGGCGATGCCGGCGACCACGCCGTCCACCAGGCGCTTGGTCTTGGGGTGGTCGGGCTCGCCGAAGCGCAGGGCGTTCAGCAGGGCGATCGGCCGCGCGCCCATCGTGAAGACGTCGCGCATGATGCCGCCCACGCCCGTCGCCGCGCCCTGATAGGGCTCGATGTACGAGGGGTGGTTGTGGCTCTCCATCTTGAAGATGATCGCGTCGCCGTCGCCGATGTCGATGACGCCCGCGTTCTCGCCCGGACCGCAGATCACGCGCGGACCGCTGATCGGGAACTTCTTCAGCTGGTTCTTCGAGGACTTGTACGAGCAGTGCTCGGACCACATGACCGAGAACACGCCCAACTCGACGAGATTGGGCTCGCGGCCCAGGCGCTTCAGAACGACGTCGTACTCGGCGGGTTTCAGGCCGAACTCGGCGGCCAATTCGGCCATGGGCTTTTGGGGCGTGCTCATGGGCGCGCCTTCTAACCCGGTCCCCGGGATTCCGCCACACTCCAGCGGACTTCTTCGTCGAGAGGCGAGGGCGATCGTCGCGACCGCGCGCGCTCATCACCATCAAAGTCGAGTGAATCCATGAGCTTGAGTGGAATTAAGGCGGCTTGACCGGAGGAACGTCAGGACTCCGCGCCCGTTCTCTTTCCGTGCGTCACGAGCGCGCTGTGAACCGAAGGAGAAGCCCTATGGCCGAACAAGACCGTAATCCGCAGCAGCAGCAGAACGACCAGCAACGCCAAGCGCCTGGCCAGCAACAGCAACAAGGCGGCCAAACCCAAAACCCGCAAAACCCGCAACAGCGCGAGCAAGGCGGCCAAGCGGGTCAGGCTGGGCAGGGCGGCGGCCAGGGCAATCCCGGCCGCGCCTGATCGACGAAACTCTCCGTAGAGGAAGGGCCGGCGGATCACCGCCGGCCCTTCTTGCGTCTACTTGGCGTCGACGACCGGCAGCTCGATGAAGCTGGCCGTGTCGCCCGCGTGGAACACCCGCTGCGTCGCCTTCACATAGTCGGACGGCTTGGCGAAGAAGATGTTCGGCACGAAGGTCTGCGGGTTGCGGTCATAGAGCGGGAACCAGCTGGACTGGACCTGCACCATGATCCGGTGGCCCGGCTTGAAGGTGTAATTCGCGGTCGGCAGGATGAACTGATACTTCAGCGCCTTGTTGGGCGTCAGGGCCTTGGGCTGGCTGAAGCTCTCGCGATAGCGGCCCCGGAAGATGGTCATGCCGACCGGCAGCTGATAGCCGCCCAGTTCGGGCTGGCTGGGGACCTCGTCCGGATAGACGTCGATCAGCTTGATCACCCAGTCGCTGTCGGTGCCGCTGGTCGAGGCGAACAGGTTCACCTTCGGCACGCCGGCGATCTTCAGCGGTTCCTTCAACGGCTCGGTGACATAGGTCACGACATCGGTGCGGCTCTCGGCGTGGCGCTGGTCGCTAACCAGCCAGGCCTTCCAGCGGTCGCCATCGGCGAATTGCACGGGGCGCTGCACGTAGGGAACGGGCTTGGCCGGATCGGAGACATACTCGTCATAGGCCGCCGCGCCCTTGGCCGGCGCCGGCGCCGAGAAGGACAGGGCCCCCTTGGCGTCGAGGTAGAGCGCCTTGCCCGGCTTGCCCTCGCCGCCGCCCTGGGGCCAGCTGGCGTACCGGTTCCACTTGTTCTGGCCCGGATCATAGATCAGCACGGGCGGGGTGTCGGCCTTGGCGCCGTCCTTCAGGTGCTGGTCGAAGAAGGGCTTGAGCACGTCGCGGCGGAACTGCAGCGCGGTGTCTCCGTCCCACTTGAACGGGCCCAGGTTATAGCCGTCGTAGTTGACCTGGCTGTGCCGCCAAGGGCCCAGCACCAGGTAGTTCATGTCGTTGTTCTTGTCCTTGGACTCCAGCGCCGGATACGAGCGCACCGCGCCCCAGATGTCCTCCTGGTCCCACAGGCCCTGGATCCACATGGTCGGCACCTTCAGCGGCGTCTTCTCCATGGTCTTGTCCAGCGCCTGCTCGCTCCAGAAGCTGTCATAGGCGGTGTGTTCGGCCAGCTTCTTCCACCAGGTCAGCTGGTCCAGGCCGTGGTTCTTGGCGTAGTCGCCGGCCGAGCCCTCGCGCAGGAAGTTCGTATAGTCGTCATAGCCCTGGCGCTGGACGCCTTCGCCGGCGCCGCGCACGCTGGTCTGGCGGGCGAAGTAGTCGAAGTTGATCTGGCGGAAGGCGCCGTACTGGAACCAGTCGTCGCCCATCCAGCCGTCGATCATCGGGCTCATCGGCGCGGCGGCCTTCAGCGCCGGGTGCGGATTGACCAGGGCCATCACGACCGTGAAGCCCTCGTACGAGCTGCCCAGCATGCCGACCTTGCCGTTGGTCTCGGGCACGTTCTTCACCAGCCAGTCGATGGTGTCGTAGGCGTCGGTGGAGTGGTCGACCTCGGAGCTGTTCAGCGGCCCCTTCAGCGGCCGCGTCATCACGTAGTCGCCTTCCGAGCCGTACTTGCCGCGGATGTCCTGGAAGACGCGGATGTAGCCGCCGTCGGCCACGAACGGCTCGTCGCCCTGGGGCATGGCCGCGACCATGCGCGGGCTGTCGGCGCGGGCGGCGCGCTTGGCGGCGTTGTAGGGGGTGCGGGTCAGCAGGATGGGCAGGTTCTTGCCGCCCTTGGGGACCACGATGACCGTGTAGAGCTTGGTCCCGTCGCGCATGGGCGCCATCACGACGCGCTTGTCGTAGTCGTAATTGACCTTGGTCTGGACGTACTTGCCGTCGATGTCCGGCGTCATCGCCGTGATCTGGGCGTGCGCCGTGGCGGCGAACACGGAAAGCGCCGCGGCGGCGAGCAAGCCGGCGCGCAAGGCGGAAACGAAACGCATGAATGGCCCTCCTACAGAGGGCGGCACCTTAGGACTGGGAATTCGCGGCTGCTACACCGTAACAGCGCCGGTTAGCCCATTTTTATCCGAGAACGGAGCGGGATCAGGCGCTCTGGAAGATGCTGCGGAACAGGATCGCGCCGTCTTCCGAACCCAGGTCGGCGTCAAAGGCGCGGTCGGGGTGGGGCATGAGGCCCAGGACGTTGCCCTTGTCGTTGATGATGCCGGCGATGTCGCGGGCCGAGCCGTTGGGGTTTTCCTTGTAGCGGAACACCACCTGGCCTTCGCCCTCGAGACGGTCCAGCGTCTCTTCATCGGCGAAGTAGTTGCCTTCGCCGTTACCGACCGTCATGACCGCCTGCCGTTGCTCGCCGTAGCCGGCGGTGAAGCGGGTCTGGCCGTTGACGATGTCGAGCTCGACGGGCTTGCAGACGTATTTGAGGCCGGCGTTGCGCAGCAGGGCGCCGGGCAGCAGGCCGACCTCGGTCAGCACCTGGAAGCCGTTGCAGATGCCCACGACCGCCACGCCCTTGTCGGCGGCGGAGACGACTTCCTTCATCACGGGGCTCAAGGCCGCCATGGCGCCGCAGCGCAGGTAGTCGCCGTAGGAGAAGCCGCCGGGCAGAACGATCAGGTCCAGGTCGTCCGGCAGGGCCGTCTCCTGGTGCCAGACCATTTCGACGCGCGCCCCTGCGGAGCGCTCGATGGCGACCTTGCAGTCACGATCGCAGTTCGAACCCGGAAAAACGATGACGGCGGCTTTCATGGCGCGGGCCTGTATCACCGTTCGGACGGAATGTCAGTCACGTCGGACCGATATTACGCGCACTGATCCAATTCCGGCTCCACCGCCTCGCCGGTGGGGGGCGGGAAGGGGGACTTGAAGGTGAAGGCGGCCGGTGTCGGACCGTGAGCCTCCAGGTGCGCGAGCTTCTCCAGCGCCTCCTCGACCGTGGGCGTGTGGCCGGCCGGGACCCACCACAGCGCCATGTAAAGGTCCATGTGCTCGAACCATTCTCGGCGGCGGCGCATGATCTCGACATGGCCGCTGCGATAGACGTAGGCGCCCAGGGACGGGATGTCCTCCCAGACCGACAGGTTGGGGATGAACAGCGGGTCGCCGCCGATCGCCAGGTCCGTGGCGTTGTTGCCGTCGCCCTTCAGACGCCAGACGAAGCCTGGCGAGCCCTCGGCCAGGGCGTTGATGCGGTCCAGGTTGTCGGCGAAGTCCTTGATCATCGGGTGATCGATCGGGGCCTTCAGGCGACCGACATTGACCTCCGCCAGGTGGAATTTCGCGCTCATCGAGGGTCTCCCTTTCGCTCGGGAGCGAACATCGTGTGGCGAAGCTTCGAGCGGAAGGGGGCGGACGCGCTTTTCTACAGTTCGATCATGTCGAAGTCGGACTTCGGCGTGCCGCACATCGGGCAGATCCAGCCGGCGGGGATGTCGGCCCAGCGCGTGCCGGGCGCGAGGCCCTCGGCGGGATCGCCCTGTTCCTCGTCATAGATGTAGCCGCAGGTGCGGCACTGCCAGACCTTGAAGGGTTCCGCGCTCATCGCCGTCTTCCTAATGCATCTTGAAGCGGATCGGCACGGCCTTGGGGCCGCAGACGAAGTTGGCGGTCATGCGCGTGGGCGTTCCGTCCAGCTCGACGCTCTCGAGCCGGGCGAACAGTTCCTCCCACAGCACCCGCATCTCCATCCGCGCCAGGTGTTGGCCCAGGCAGATGTGCGCGCCGTAGCCGAAGGCGACGTGCTTGTTGGGCGTACGGTCGACCTTGAAGCTGAACGAGTCGTCGAACACCGTCTCGTCGCGATTGCCCGAGGGATAGGACAGGAACAGCCAGTCGCCCTTGGCGATCTTCTTGCCCGCCAGTTCGGCGTCGGCGGTGGCGGTGCGCATGAAGTGCTTCACCGGCGTGACCCAGCGGATCGACTCCTCGATCAGGCCCGAGATCAGCGACGGGTCGGCCTTGACCTTGGCGAACTGTTCGGGGTTCTCGGCCAGGGCCCACAGCGCGCCGGCGGTGGTCGAGGAGGTGGTGTCGTGGCCGGCCGTGGCGGCGATGATGTAGTAGCTCATCGCCTCCAGATGGCCCATCGGCTCGCCGTTGATCTTGCCGTTGGCGATGATGCTGGCCAGGTCGTCGCGCGGCTTGGCGCGGCGATCCTCGGTCATGGCGTTGAAGTACATCATGAAGTCCATGACCACGGACTGGATGCTGTCGACGCCTTCGCCGGCGTCGGTGATCGTTTTGCCGCTGCGGTTCAGGTCCGGGTCGGCGTTGCCGAACAGTTCCTGGGTCAGCTTCAGCATGCGGGGCTCGTCGCTCTCGGGGACGCCCAGCACCTCCATGATCACGTGCAGCGGATAGAGGAAGGCGACGTCCCGGGCGAAGTCGCAGCGGTCGCCGTGCTCGGCCATCCGGTCGACGAAGCCGCGCGCGATCTCGCGGATCCGGGCCTCCAGCGCCCGCAGGTTCTGCGGCAGCAGCGAGCCTTGGGTGACCTTGCGGTAGGCGAAGTGGTCGGGGTTATCCATCTGCACCAGCGAGCGGACCAGGTGAGGGGACCCGCCCATCATCTCGCGCACCTTGCGGTCGGCCTCGATCGTGGTCAGCACGGTGGCGCGATCACCGTTGTGGAACAGCTCGTTCTGGCGCTCGACCTCCAGGATGTCGGCGTGACGCGTGACGACCCAGAACGGATCGAAGCCCTCGGGCTGGGCGACGTCCAGCGGCGCCTCCTTGCGCAGCCAGGCGAAGGCCTGGTCGACGCGGTCGCCGTCGGCATAGGCGGTGGGATCGACAATGTCCTTGGCGATGTCGGCGGGAATCGTCATGCAGGCCTCCTGGTTCTCCCGAGGATGGCTCTCCGGCCATCTCAATTATTTGCTTGTTGTCCAACAAATAACTAAGTTCTGCAAGATGACGTCGTCCCTTAAGGTTCCCGAGCGCCGCACCCAGTCCGATCGCCGCCAGCAATCGGAGGCCGAGCTGCTGCGCGCCGCCGCCGAGCTGATCGCCGAGCAGGGCGTGGCGGCGGCCACCTTCGAGAACATCGGGCTGCGGGCCGGTTACAGTCGGGGACTGGTCACCCAGCGGTTCGGCTCCAAGCAGGGGCTGATCGAGGCGTTGATCGCCCGGCTGCAGGCGAGGCTGGAGGCGCTGATGGACGATCGCCGCCTCGACCAGATCAACGGGCTGGAGGCGGTGCTGGGCTTCGTCGACGCCTTCCTGACGAACCTGTCGCGGGACGGCGAGATGCGGGCCTATTTCGTGCTGCTGGCCGGCGCGGTGGCCGACGTGTCGGAGCTGCGGGCGCCCTTCGCCCTGGCGCACAAGGGCGCCGAAGAGCGGCTGGAGGCGATGGTCCTGCGGGGCCAGGCCGAAGGCGTGATCCGCGACGGCCTCGACGCCGATGCGGCGGCGCTGATGGTGGGCTCTCTCTTGCTGGGACTGTCCACCCAGCTGCTGATCGATCCGCAGATGGATCTCGAGCCGATCAGGGAGACGAGCCTGGCGATGCTGCGGACGAGTTTCGCATCTTAAGCCCCTCTCTCTTTGAGAGAGGGAGGGGCCCGCCGCGTAGCGGTGGGAGGGTGAGAGGTTTCTATCTCTCGGAAATCGCCGAGGCGTCGGAACGGGGTTGTTAGGGTTCGCCGGTCGGCAATTAAACCCCTCACCCTCCCAAGGCTACGCCTTGGGCCCCGCCCTCTCCCTCTGGGAGAGGGTTCTTTTACGCTACCTCGATGCGGTAGCTTTCGATCACGGTGTTGGCCAGCAGCTTCTCGCACATGGCCTTGACCTCGGCCTTGGCCTTCTCGGCGTCGGTTTCGGCCAGGTCGAACTCGATCACGCGGCCGACGCGGGCGTCCTTGACCGAGGGCCAGCCCAGGCCGTGCAGGGCGTTCTCGACGGCCTTGCCCTGGACGTCGAGCACGCCGGGCTTCAGGAACACGTGGACGGTGGCTTTCACTCTAAATCTCCTCACCCGTGTAACGGGGGAGGGGGACCGCGAAGCGGTGGAGGGGGCGTCGCCCGGCCATCCGCCGCATCGGGCTTTGCGCCCCCTCCGTCACGCGGCCGCGCCGCGCGCCACCTCCCCCGCCAGCGGGGGAGGAGAACCCAAACCTAGTGCATGCCGCCTTGGATGACGGTCGGCATTTCCTTCATGATCCCCAGGCGGCGGGCCACCTCGGTATAGCTCTCGATGACGTTGCCGAGGTCGCGGCGGAAGCGGTCCTTGTCCAGCTTCTCGTTGGTCGCGGCGTCCCACAGGCGGCAGCTGTCGGGGCTGATCTCGTCGGCCAGGATGATGCGCGAGAAGTCGCCTTCGTAGACGCGGCCGAACTCGATCTTGAAGTCCACCAGCGTGATGCCGACGCCGCTGAACAGGCCCGACAGGTAGTCGTTGACGCGCAAGGCCATGGCCATCATGTCGTCGATCTCCTGGGTCGCGGCCCAGTTGAACGCGGTGATGTGCTCCTCGGAGACCATCGGATCGCCGAGCTTGTCGTCCTTGTAGTAGAACTCGATGATCGAGCGGGGCAGGGGCTGACCCTCGGTCAGGCCCAGGCGCGTGGCGATCGAGCCGGCGGCGATGTTGCGGACCACGACCTCGAGCGGGACGATCTCGACTTCCTTGATCAGTTGCTCGCGCAGGTTCAGGCGGCGGATGAAGTGGTTCTGGACGCCGATCGAGTTCAGGCGAGTCATGATGTACTCGCTGATCCGGTTGTTGATGACGCCCTTGCCTTCCAGGACGGCCTTCTTCTGCGCGTTGAACGCGGTGGCGTCGTCCTTGAAGTACTGGATCAGGGTGCCGGGCTCGGGGCCCTCGTACAGGATCTTGGCCTTGCCTTCGTAGATCTTCTTGCGACGGGTCGTCATGGCTCTCGTCGAGGCCCTTTTTGGAAGCGCGCGCCGCCCTTGCCCGAAAACTTTCCGGAGACCGGAAAAACTTCCCGAGAAACGAAAAGCGCGCGCGGCGGATAGCTGCGCGCGGCTTTCGACTCAAGGCCGCTCACTAAAAAATGTCCGGCGGAACCTACCCGAATGAGCGCGCGCGCGCAAATAAACGCGGGCGGTTTGGTTTATGCTAGGGCCATAAACGCCGCCTCGGGACGATCCCGAGATTGCGGATGGAAGCGGCACGATATATGCAGCCGCCCTAGGAGCATGATAGCCGAAAGTGGACGCCGGTTTTGGCGACCATCATGCTCAAAATGTTTAGAATTAGAGCTTGCGTGGCCAGATCGATGAATCTGGCCACGCAAGCGGGCGACTTTGGGGCCTTCATGACCACCTTCGACGAACGCGAGCAGGGTTTCGAACGTAAGTTCGCGCTGGACCAGGAACTGGAATTCAAGGCGGCCGCGCGCCGCAACCGCCTTCTGGGCGAGTGGGCGGCTGGCCTGATGGGCCTGGCGACCGCCGAGGAATATGCGCGCGCCGTGGTCAAGTCCGACTTCGAACAGCCGGGCGACGACGACGTTTTCCGCAAGGTTTTCGAAGACTTGAAGGGCTCGGGCGTCTCGATCGGCGAAGGCGAGGTCCGCATGAAGATGGCCGAGCTGCTGGCTCAGGCCCGCGAGCAGATCAAGGCCGGCGAGTAAGTTCAGACCTGATCCCGCCTGAATGGGGCCGCTCTTCGGAGCGGCCTTTTTCGTGCGCGATCGGCGACGGCGCGGCGTTCGATTTATTCTAACGACACCTAGGGTGGAGTTGGCCTGGCCCGCTTTCCGGAAGGCCTTGCCACGTCCGGAGTTGGTTAACGGCCATAAGGCGAGCTTCGGACCATTATGCAAGCATAGGCTGTTAGAAATTCAAATTTTCGCTCAGGTTTTATCTGGCGTCTCCGGCGCGAAAGCTCAATGTGCCGCCCGGCGATCCCCACGGGTCGCCTAAAAGCAGGGAGAACGTCCAATGACTTCTGACGTCGGTACGCTTCACACCCAAAAGACCGCCAGCGATGTGCTGGGTCTGTATTTCGTCAAGGCGGTGGTCGGAAACGCCGGCACGCCGGGCGCCCCGCTGGTCAATCTGGCGCTGTCGGTCCAGGCGGCCTCGGGCCACGTGGCGGGCATCGCCGAGATCACCCAGGCCATTCAGGGCGGCAACCACCGGTTCCCCGTGACCGGCCAGATCTATCAGACCGGGTTTGGTCCCAATCACCAGCTGGTCTCGCTGCAGGGCCAATTCGTCTACAGCGTGCCGCCGCCGGCGATCGGCTCCTTCCTCGCCAACTTCACCGCGGCCCTTTCGGTGGATCAGCAGTGGAACGGCTCGGGCGGCTTCAACTATGTGACGACCCACGTCGAAAACGTACCGGTCAAGAACATCGCCTAATCCTCCCAGGCGCTTGGCCCGCGTCGCTAGAACCGGTGGCGCGGGCTTTTTCGTCTAGGGGGCGCTGTTCGATCGCGCGAAAGGCGCCAACCGCCGCCAGACCTTGGCCTTCTCCTCGAAGGTCCGCGCCGCGTGCGCTGGACTGGAGGAGGGCAGGGCGATGGCCGGAACACGGTCGCCGAGCAGCTTCCCGCCCAGCTTGGCGGCCGTCCCGCCGTTGAACGCCACGACGCGCAGGTTCGGCAAGGTCTCGATCAAGGCCAGCAGGTCGTTCGCCGCCGGATCGCGGATGGCGGAGTCCAGGCTGCCAGGCCGCTCGGCCTCGGCGATCACGTCCCAAAGACCCACGCCGTGGGCGAGCAGGGCCAAGAGGCGCTCGTCGTAGCTAAGCGCGACGAGCGGGATGTCGAGCACCTGCTCCATCAGTCGCCAGAAAGCGTTCCTCGGATTGCCGTAGTACTGGCGCGCGGCCAGCGAGGCCTCGCCAGGAAGGCTGCCCAGGATCAGGACGCGCGTGGCCGCGTCGACAACCGGGGAAAACCCCCGCTTAACCGCCGACATGGGGCGGGTCGTTCCGCAGCCAGCCGGTGACCATCAGGCGCGGCGCGCCAGCGTAGGGCGCGACGGGCGCGACCGAGTGAACGCGCGGCACGCGGAACAGGGTCAGGGTGTTCCAGGCCGGCGCATAACCGCGCTCGACATCGCCCTTAGCGTCGTGGAACAGGAGCTGGCCGCCCCAGTCCGGCCGCCAGCGCCGGGTCAGGCCCAGGGTGTAGGCCGCCAGACGCTCGCCCACGCCGGTGTCGTCGTGCAGCGTCAGGAAGTCGCCGGGGCGGTAGCAGGTCGCCTGACCGTCGATCTTGGTGACGGTCGTCTCGCCCGTCACCGCCGCGCAGAAGCCGATGAAGGCCTCGCTATTGAGAAACTCTGTCACGGCGTGGATCGGATGCCCCGGATCGCGACCAGCCAGATAGGCGTCGATCATCGGATAGCCGAGATAGACATAGGCGAAGCCCTCGCGAGCCCGGGTCGTGGCGGCGTGCAGCCGCTGGACCACCGCCTCGCCGCCCAGGGCCTGGCGACGCGCCCGGTCCAGGACCTCGGCCTCGCCTCGCTCGTCCGAGCAGATGACATCCCAGTCGATCGTCTGCTCGAGGATGCCGGCTAGGCGATCGACCACGGCCGGTTCGAAGACGTCGGGGATGCGCGCCACGCCCTCGCGGGCGTAGGCCGCCGCGAACGCGGCCGGATCAAGCGCCGGGTTCAGGCGCAGGATCGGCGCGTCGCTCAAGACCCTAGGCCTGCTCGCCGAAGACGCGCTTGAAGATCACGTCGACGTTCTTGGTGTGGTAGCCGAGGTCGAACAGTTCCTCGAGCTCTGCGGCCGTCAGGGCCTTGGAGACCACCGGGTCGGCCTTCAGGAAGTCGAGGAACCGGCCTTCGCCGCGCCAGACCTTCATGGCGTTGCCCTGGACCGCCGCGTAGGCGTCCTCGC
>Ga0247725_1000658_pt1 | contig 22286 bp, 17 predicted proteins | sample OKSTACKMCFT3sol_FD_183021 | JGI IMG/M metagenome (GOLD analysis project Ga0247725, IMG submission 183021) | Subsurface sediment microbial communities from gas well in Oklahoma, United States - OK STACK MC-FT3-sol | ecosystem: Environmental > Terrestrial > Deep subsurface > Rock core/Sediment...
CCACCTCAGGCGCGCCCCGATTGAAGCGGGTCATCAGGTAGTTGGCGAAATACGGCAGCATCGCCAACGCCACTGCCGGGTAGTAACGGGCGTGGTTGCTGTTGAACGCCGTGGCGATCATCGACATGCCGACGAATACCAGGATCGGCGCCACCACCGACACCGGAATCAGCGCGGCGATAAAGGCGATCAGGCCGAACATGGTCGCAAGAATGTACACCGCGCCATTGAGCAGGCTGTAACCACGCCCGGCGCCCATCCACTTCGAACCCACGGTGGCGATGTACACGGTGGTCGGGAACACGCCGCCGAACAGCGCCCCGAGCGAGGTGCCCAGTCCGTCCACGGCCTGACACTCGCGCACGCTGTAGCTGTCACCGGCGGCGCTCATGGCCTCGACGTTGTTCATGGTCTCGATCGCGTTGTACAGGGTGATCGGCAGGATCACCGTCATCAGCGCCAGCAGAGTGGTGAACAGCAGGCCCAGGCCTTCGTACCAGGCCAGGTTGGGCAGCAGCGGGTAGAAACCCAGGTGGGTGAAGGCATCGCTGAACTTGCCGCCGTCAGCCGCGCCGATCAGGTAGGCCAGCGCGGTGCCGACGACGATGGCGAACAGCGAGGCAGGGAGGCGGAACGGCATGCTCACCCGCGCCACCAGGCCGACGATGGTGATGGCCAGCACCAGCAGGCCGATCACCGGAATTTCCAGGGTCTTGAACAGCATCTCGCCAGCGATGAAGGTCAGCGCCACGCCGGCCACCGCACCGAGCATGGCGGCACGCGGCAGATGCCGCTGTACCCAGTTGCCGATCAGGCTGATGGCCGCCTCGATCAGACCACTGATGAAGCACGCGGCCACCGCCACCTTCCAGGCCATCTCGGCGTCACCGGTGAGGGTCTTGGCCGGCAGCAGCACCCCGAACAGAAAGACGAACATCACCGGCGTGCTGATGCCGTAGGACAGCGCGGTGACGTCGGCGCGGTTCTCCTTGCGCGCCAGACGCGCGGCGCTCCAGGCGTAGTAGAAGTTACCGGCCATCACCGCCACCGCCGCCCCCGGCAGTACCTGACCGAACACGATTTCGGCGGGAAAGCCCATGCCCAGCATGCTGATGGCGATGATCACGAAGTTGGCGATGTTGTTCTGGAACAGGGCGAAGAACGCGTCGGTGTCTTCCTTCTTGTACCAGGGGTAATGCACGCGCGGCGTCGACATGCTGGCTGCGTCCTTGTTGTCTGAGTGGTCAGGGCGGCGAGTCTAGCAACCTGGCAGGCGAGCATAAACGCACAAGGCAGCCGAAGCTCAACGCCTGTCATATAGGCTTCGCAAATCCCCTCTTGCGTAGGAGCCCCGCCCCGGGGCGAAGCTTTTGAGTCTGCGTCGCCCTGGTTCGCGGCGGGGCGCCGCGCCTACGCAAATGGGGGCATGATCAATAAACGAACAAGGCAGCTGAAGCTGCCTTGTCGTCAGTGCCAAACCAGCTATGCGGTCTGCGCCAGCTTGCGACGGCGCTGCAGCAACACCACGAGACCGAACAGCAGGAAGCCCGGAATCCACATCAACTCCTTCATCCAGCGGTCGGTCGGTGCCCGCACGTTGAGGATCTGCTGGTCGAACTCCAGACCGGCATCGGCGGCCAGGCTGCCGAAGGTGACGTTGTCCACCAGCACCTTGTCACCCTCTTCGTAGAGGGCCAGGCCGAGCTTCTGCAAACGCTCCTCTCCGCTGGCACCATCAGGCACCGGCAGCAGCACGGTAAACTCGCGCGGATCGCCCACGGCGTTCTCGCCGAGAATACGTAGACGCAGCGAGCTGCCGTCCTCGACCCCATCGAGCGCTTGCGCCAGCTCGGCCGGCGGCACCTCCTGGTAGGGGTCGTGCAGCATGTCCATCCAGAAGCCGGGGCGGAACAGGGTGAAGGCCACCAGCAGCAGCAAAACGCTTTCGTACCAGCGGCTGCGCACCAGGAAGAAGCCCTGGGTGCCGGCGGCGAAGATCAGCATGGCGATGGTCGCCACGATGAAGATGATCACGCCGTGCCAGAAGTCGACGTCGATCAACAGCAGGTCGGTGTTGAAGATGAACAGGAACGGCAGCGCAGCGGTGCGCAGGCTGTAGAAGAAGGCCACGATACCGGTCTTGATCGGATCGCCCTTGGACACAGCAGCCGCGGCGAACGAGGCCAACCCCACCGGCGGAGTCACGTCGGCCATGATGCCGAAGTAGAAGACGAACAGGTGCACCGCGATCAGCGGCACGATCAAGCCGTTCTGCTGCCCCAGCGCCACCACCACCGGCGCCAGCAGGCTGGACACCACGATGTAGTTGGCGGTAGTCGGCAAGCCCATACCGAGGATCAGGCTGAATACTGCCACCAGGATCAGCATCAGCAGCAGGTTGCCCATCGACAGCAACTCGACCAGATCCGCCAGCACCAGGCCAACGCCGGTCTGCGACACCGCACCGACGATGATGCCCGCCGCCGCCGTGGCGATACCGATGCCGATCATGTTGCGCGCGCCAGCGATCAGGCCTTCGCGCAGATCGATCACGCCATCGATGAAGCTGCCATGGTCATGGCTGCCATCGCGACGCATCCAGCTCAGCAGCGGGCGCTGGGTGAGCAGGATAATGATCAGCATCACGCTGCCCCAGAAGGCCGACAGGCCGGGGGACAGGCGCTCGATCATCAGGCACCAGACCAGCACCACCACCGGCAGCAGGAAGTGCAGGCCCGAGAGCAGCACGGCGCGGGTCTGCGGCAGTTCTTCCAGCGGCGCGTTGGGGTCTTCCGGCGGCAGTACCGGCACGCTGGCGGCGACTTTCAGCAGCGCCAGGTAGACCACCGCGAGCAGAACACCGATGACCGGCAAGGCATATTCGCCAAGTGCCGGCTTGAGCCAGCCGAGGCCGTAGTAAACCGCTAGCGACAGACCACTGATCAGCGCCGCACCGAAGGCGAAGCCGGTCAGGCGGCGCAGCCAGGGCTTGGGCTGGGCGCTGCCGATAGGCTGCAAGCCGAGCTTGAGCGCCTCGAGGTGAACGATGTAGAGCAGCGCGATATAGGAAATCGTCGCCGGTAGGAAGGCATGCTTGATGATCTCCACATACGGCATGCCGATGTATTCGACCATCAGGAAGGCTGCAGCCCCCATCACCGGCGGCATGATCTGGCCGTTGACCGAGGAGGCCACCTCCACCGCACCAGCCTTCTCCGAAGAGAAGCCGGTGCGTTTCATCATCGGAATAGTGAAGGTACCGGTGGTCACCACGTTGGCGATCGACGAGCCGGAAATCATCCCGGTCAGGCCCGACGCCAGCACCGCCGCCTTGGCCGGGCCACCACGGAAGTGGCCGAGCAGGCTGAACGCCAGTTGGATGAAGTAATGCCCGGCACCGGCGCGCTCGAGCAACGCGCCGAACAACACGAAGAGGAACACGAAGCTGGTGGACACCCCCAGGGCGATGCCGAATACGCCTTCGGTGGTGATCCACTGGTGGTTGGCCAGGGCATTGAAGCTGACCCCGCGATGCGCCAGCAGGCCCGGCATATAAGGGCCTGCCAGGCTGTAGAGAAGAAACACCAGGGCGATGATCGCCAGAGGTGGGCCAAGCGCACGGCGCGTGGCCTCCAGCAACAGGGGAATACCGATGCAGGCGGTGACCAGGTCACCCGTGGTCAGGCTGCCAGGGCGCAGGGCCAACTGCTGATAGAAGATGAACAGGTAGGCGGCACTGGCCGCGGCGACCAGGCCCAGAGCGATATCCAGCAGCGGCACACGATCACGCGGTGAGCGCTTGAACGCCGGATAGGCGAGGAACGCCAGCAGCAGGGCAAAGGCCAGGTGAATGGCGCGGGTCTGGGTATCGTTGAACACACCAACGCCGAAAATGAATGGCAGCGGCGAAGCGATCCACAGCTGGAACAGCGACCAGAGCAGCGCCAGGCCAGTAATCACCTGGGCCATCAGACCGACGGGCGAACGCGCGCCGACGTCCTGGGCAATCAGTTCTTCGGTGGACAGTTGCTTGTCATGCATGGGGCGAACCTGCATTTGAGTAAACGAAAAACGGCAAAACCCGTAGGCCGCAGCCTACGGGTTTGCTTAACACTAGAGGCGAATCGGGCAATGCGCTCGCTGCGCATCACCCATAAGCCCTGCGACGGGATCGACAGGGCCGAAGGCTTACAGCCAGCCGCGTTCCTTGTAGTAACGCTCGGCGCCCTCGTGCAGCGGGGCAGTCAGACCGGCCTTGATCATGTCGGCTTCCTTCAGGTCAGCGAAGGCCGGGTGCAGACGCTTGAAGCGGTCGATGTTGTCGAACACCGACTTGACCAGTTGGTAGACCACTTCCGGATCGGCCTTGGCGCTGGTGGACAGCACGGCCTTGCCACCGATGGACGGCGTCGGCTGATCGTTGCCCTTGTACAGACCGCCAGGGATGTCGGCCTTGGTGTAGTAGGTCTTCTCGGCCAGCAGTTTGTCGATCTCGGCGCCGGTCACCGGAACCAGAACGGCGTCAGTGGTGGTGGTGGCTTCCTGGATCGCGCCATTGGGGTGACCGACGAAGTAGGTCATGGCATCGATGTTGTTGTCGCCCAGCGCGCTGGCCTGCTCGGCCGGCTTCAGCTCGGCAGCCAGGGCGAAGGCGGAACGATCCCAGCCTTTGACGGCCATGATTTCTTCCAGGGTGTCACGCTGGCCGGAACCCGGGTTGCCGACGTTGACGCGCTTGCCCTTGAGGTCATCGAAGCTGGCGATGTTGGCATCGCGACGAGCGAGGATGGTGAACACTTCGCTCTGCAGCGAGAACACCGCGCGCAGATCGCTCATTGCACCTTCAGCGGCGAACGGTGCAGCGCCATTCAGCGCCTTGTACTGGTGGTCGGACTGCATGATGCCGAAGTTGAATTCGCCACTGCGAATGCCGTTCACATTGGCCACGCCGCCGCCACTGGCCGGGGCGTTGCACTTGATGCCGTGCTCAGCCGAGCCACGGTTGAGGAAGCGGCAGATGGACTGACCAGCCACGTAATACACGCCGGTCTGACCGCCGGTACCGATGGTGACGAACTTTTCTTCGGCCTGTGCTGTGCCACTCAGGGCAGTACCCGCAAGCGCGGCAGACAGGACCCATGCCAAGGATTTGCCTTTCATGGGATATCTCCTTTCTCTGTTATTGTGAGCGAACGCGCCTTGTGAGCGGCGTCAGGGAGGGAAGTCTAACCGCTTGCGACGAATATGTACGCCTTGTTGACCAACCGGTCGTATCTCATTGTGTTGGAGCACAGGCTATCGTCCAACCCCGGCATTGGGCAGAATCAGCCAATGTCGGAGGTCCTTCATGAATCATCGCAGTCCTCGGTCAGCGCCAGTCTGCCCCAGGCTGTGCTGCACGCAGCCAGTCTCCTCGGCCTCGACCGTCAGGCACTGCTCAGCGTCTGTAACCTGACTGACCAGCAACTGGCTGACCCCCTTCAGCGTCCAGCAGACCCTCTGGCACGTGCTGGACTCGCGCCTGCAGCACCCGGAACCCGGCCTGCTGGGTGCAGATGACCATGCCGCTGCTCGACGACTTCCGCCTGCTCGGCGCACAATTTCGTCACGCTGCACCAGCCGACCTTGCGCCCTGTCAGAACGTGCTCGCCTGCCCACTGCAGTTCGCCAGCGACGACTAGGGTCTGTTGCCGTTTCGACGCGAGCCGCGTTGCTGCGCGAAACGGCAACAGACCCTACGCCAAAGCCCTGCCCCGGACCCTGGGTCAGGCGCCCCTGATCCAGGCCAACCCGCCGCTGCAGCAACTGCTGCGCCAGCATGCCGAAACCCTGCTCGCCCGCCTGCCCAGTGTCAGCCTCAGTGCGCGGGTCATCGGCCTGCTCGGCGAGCAACTGGCACACGGCGGCCCCGCCACCTGAGTCCGAGAGCCCGGCATGGCCCCCTTCGCCGCCATGGCCGCCCCGCCTACTACGAGGTGATCTTCACCTCGACGCTGAACGCCGATGATCGGGGCTACGCCGCCATCGCCGCGCGCATGGTCGAACTGGCCGCCGAGCAGCCCGGCTTTCTCGGTCTCGAAGCGGCCCGCGACGGCCTCGGCATCACCGTGTCCTACTGGCGCAACCTGCACGCCATCGCCGCCTGGAAGGCCAACGCCGAACACCGCGAAGCCCAGCGCCTGGGCCACGAGCGCTGGTGCAGCGGCTTTCGCCTGCGCATCGCCAAAGTCGAACGCGACTACGGCATGGACTGACACTGATCAATATTTTCGCGGTGTGCGCGCACTAGCATTAATGGCCATTCGCCATATAACGGCCATCGCCATGCCTCAGACCCATCTGCTGCTCAGCCTGCCGGATACGGAATCGTGCCAACGGGTAACGCATCTGCTGCGCAGCCAGGCTCCGCACTGCCAGATCATCGACAGCCTCGATGATTGTCGTCATCGCCCCCTGTGCCGCTGGTTGCAGTGTTTGCCGGCGCACAGCCTGGGCGAAGTGCAGGCGCGCCTGGACGAGGCCGTGCTTGTGCTGGAACGCAGCCGCCATGCCTTCAAGTCCGCGCAACTGGCCGAGCTGCGCAAACAACTGAGCCGCCTGCTGGAGGAGTTGTCCGAGCCCGACAATTAAGGTAGAACCTAGCCGCAGTAGGTTCCGCTCCCCGAGCGGAGACCGGCTTTGCCGGGCAGGACACAGGACCTGCAAGACAGAGCGCCGTAGGCCGCCATCTTCGAACGAGGGCGACCTACGGCGCTTTTTTTTTGCGCCGAAGAAACGCAGGAGGCTGACATGGGTAACGAACAGGAATTCCTAGAACTGCTCCAACACATCGCCCCGGATCCCGAGGAACTGCTCCAGCGCCTGCGCTTTCTCGACTGGGGCCAGGCCGACAATGAGCGCCTGGCGCGCCACACCCAGCGCGTGGAACCCATCACCCAGGCCTTTATCGACGAACTCTACGAACGGCTCGCCGACTATCCCGCCCCAGCGGCCATCCTCGGCAACCCTGCCACCACGGCGCGCCTCAAGCACAGCCAGGCCGACTACTACCGACGCCTGTGGCAGGGCCGCCCGGACCAGGACTACGTGCTCGAACGTCTGCGCATCGGTTGGGTGCACCAGTGTGTCGGCGTCGACCTCAAATGGTACCTGGGCGCCTACCGCCTGTACCTGGACCGAGTGCTCGGCGAACTGCTCGGCGCCTCGCCGGCCGCCGACTGCTTCGCCAGCCTGGTCAAGAAGGTCTTCCTCGATATCGACCTGGCCCTGGAAAGCTATGGAGCGGCCCAGCGCAAGGCCCTGCAGGACAGCGAGGCGCGCTACGCGCGGGCCATGCGCGGGGCCAACGACGGCCTGTGGGAATGGCAGCTGGAACAGGACCAGCTGTACCTCTCCGAACGCTGGACGAGCATGCTCGGCCTCGATCGCGACAGCCTGGCGCCCACCAGCCAGAGCTGGTTCGGCCGCGTGCATGGCGACGACCTGCCCGGCCTGCGCCAGGCCATCGACAATCACCTGCGTAGCCTCAGCCCCAGCCTGCACCACGAATACCGCATCCGCCGCCGCGACGGCAGCTACCTGTGGGTGCTGGTACGCGGCGTGGCTAACACCTGCAGCCGCGGTCTGCGCCGTATCGCCGGCTCGCAGAGCGATATCAGCCAGCGCCGCGCCGCCCAGGAACAGCTGCACCACGCCGCCCGCCACGACCCGCTGACCGGGCTGGCCAATCGCGCCCGCCTCGGCGAGCTGCTGCAACAGGCCGTGCAGCGCCACCAGCGCCCCGGGGCGCGCGAGGCCGCCCTGCTGTTCATCGACCTAGACCGCTTCAAGCTGATCAACGACAGCCTCGGCCATCAGGTCGGCGACCGAGTGCTGGTGGAGGTCGCCGAACGCTTCGCCCACTGCCTGCGTCCCGGCGACCACCTGGCCCGCTTCGGTGGCGACGAGTTCGTCGCCCTGCTCGATGACCTGGCCTGCATGGGCGACGCCGAGCGGGTCGCCCAGCGCATGCTGGACAGCCTGCACCCGCCGCTGCAGCTGCAGGAGCAGACCCTGGCGGTCAGCGCCAGCATCGGCATCGCCGCGCTGCAAGAACGCGACCAGACGCTCGACCCGCTGCAGGCCGCCGACCTGGCCCTGTACCGTGCCAAGAGCGCGGGCAAGGCGCAGTTCGCCCGCTACTGCGCCGAGTTGCAGCAGCAGGCGCAGCGCCAGCTGGAACTGCAGAACGCCCTGGCCCAGGCGCTGGTTCGCGACGAACTGCGCCTGGTCTACCAGCCGATCTGCGAGCTCGATCAGGGCCAGGTGGGCCTGATGGGCGTGGAGGCCCTGTTGCGCTGGCGACACGACGGACGCGAGGTGTCACCGCTGGAGTTCATTCCCTGTCTGGAGGAATCCGGCGAGATTCTCGCCGTCGGCGACTGGGTGTTGCGTCAGGCCTGCAGTCAGGTGCGCGCCTGGCAATTGGCCGGGCAGACACAGCTGCGCTGCTCGGTCAACCTGTCCAGCCGCCAACTGCAGCAAGGCGATTTCGCCGCCCGGGTCGCCGACGTGCTGCGCGAAACCGGCCTGGCGCCGGCGAGCCTGGTGTTGGAGATCACCGAGAGCCAGCTGATGCAGGACAGCGCGCAGAACCTCGCCTGCCTGCGCGAACTGGCCAGCTTCGGCGTGCAACTGGCCCTCGACGACTTCGGCACCGGCTACTCCTCACTGGGCTACCTCAAGCGCTTCCCCCTGCACATCATCAAGGTGGACAAGAGCTTCATCGCCGGCACCCCGCAGGACGCCGAGGCGCTGGCCATCAGCCGGGCGATCATCGGCCTCGGCGATAGCCTGGGGCTGACCGTGGTGGCCGAGGGCGTCGAACAGGTGCAGCAGCTCGAGTTCCTCGCCCGGGAAGGTTGCCGCTACGCCCAGGGCTACTGGTTCAGTCCACCACGCGCACCACAAGAACTGCAGCGCCTGCTCAGTGGCGAGGACCGCTTCGACGGCCTCTGCTGCCCACTAGACAGCCAGACCGAGGCCCGGGAGGTACAGCCATGAAGCTCAACCTGCCCGTCAGCGGACGCCAGGTGCCGGTGCAGGCGCAGACCAACATCCTCTCCACCACCGACCTCAAGGGCGCGCTGACCTACGTCAACCCGGAGTTCATCGACATCAGCGGCTTCGCCGAGGACGAACTGATCGGCCGCAATCACAACCTGGTGCGCCACCCGGACATGCCGCCGGCCGCCTTCGCCCACCTGTGGCAGACCCTGAAGGCGGGGCGCTCGTGGATGGGGCTGGTGAAGAACCGCTGCAAGAACGGCGACCATTACTGGGTCAGCGCTTACGTCACGCCCATGCGCCAGGACGGGCGCATCGTCGAATACCAGTCGGTGCGCACCGCCGCCAGCGAGGCGCAGATCGCCGCCGCCGAGGCGCTCTATGCCGAGCTGCGCGCCGGCCGCACACCGCGGGCACTGCGCCGGCCACGCCTGAGCCTGAGTCTGCGCCTGGTGCTCAGCGCCATCGTCCTGCCGCCAGCGGCCGCGCTACTGCTGAGCGCCAGCCTGGGTCTGCCGCCGTTGCCACTGCTGGCGGGTGCCGGTGCGCTTGGCCTGCTGCTAGGGCTGATCAACCATCTGGCCCTGCGTCCGCTGGAGCGCCTGGCGACCCAGGCTCGCCAGCAGGCCGACAACCCGCTCAGCCAGTGGCTATACACCGGTCGCCGCGACGCCTTCGGCACCATCGCCTTCGCCCTGCACAGCCTGCAGGCCGAAGCCGGCGCCGTGGTCGGGCGTATCGCCGACTCGGCGCGCCAGCTCAGCGGCGAGGCTGGGCAACTGGCCAACGCGGTAGAACATCACAACAGCGCCACCCTGCAACAACGCCAGGAGACCGAGCAGGTCGCCAGCGCCATGGGGCAGATGGCGGTCAGTGTCCAGGAGGTGGCGCGCAACGCTCAACTCAGCGCCAGCGCGGCCAGCGCCGCCGACCAGGAAAGCAGCGACGGCCGCCAGTTGGTTGAAAGCACCCGGCAACATATCGCCGCCCTGGCCGAAGAGCTGCAGGCCGGCCACGTTCTGGTGCAACAGCTGGCCGACAGCAGCCGCGATATCGGCCGGGTGCTCACAGTGATCGGCGACATCGCCGAGCGCACCAACCTGCTGGCGCTCAATGCCGCCATCGAAGCCGCGCGCGCCGGCGAAACGGGCCGCGGCTTCGCCGTGGTAGCCGATGAGGTGCGCACCCTGGCCCAGCGCACCCAGGCCTCGACCGGCGAGATCGACGCCCTCATCGCCGGCCTGCAGGACACGGTGGCCAGCAGCGTGGCGGCCATGGGCGACAGCCAGCGGCGCGCCCAGGCCATCACCGCCCAGGCGCAACAGGCGGCCCAGGCGCTGGCCGGCATCACCCAGCGCGTCAGCCAGATCAGCGACATGAGCATCCAAATCGCCAGCGCGGTGGAACAGCAGAGCGCCGTCGGCGACGATATCCAGCGTAACCTGCAGGGCATCCGCCAGGCCTGCGAGGGCACCGCCGAAGCCAGCGCCCGCAGCCACTGCAGCGCCGAGCAGTTGGCCGGCCTGGCCGGGCGCCTGCAATTGCTGGCGGAGCAGTTCTGGAGCCAGCGCCAGAGCCGACCGGGGTGAACACCTACACGGCCATCTGCGCGCGCAAGTGTCAGCGCATCACCCACGTCGATGATGACTATGCCTGTGCCTGGCGTGCGCTACCTGAACCCGAGGGGTTAGAGTGACCGGCCATGCAACGAGGAGAATTCCCCAATGAGCCGACTGGCCTCCATCAAACTCTCCACCCTCGACCTGGCGCCGATTCGCGACGATGGCGATGCCGCTCAGGCCCTGCACAATTCGCTGGCGCTGGCCCGACATGTCGAGAGCCTCGGCTTCGAGAGATTCTGGGTGGCCGAGCACCACAACATGGACGGCATCGCCAGCTCCGCCACCTCCGTGCTGATTGGCTATCTGGCCGCCGGCACCTCGAAAATCCGCCTGGGCGCTGGCGGCGTGATGCTGCCCAACCATGCGCCGCTGGTGATTGCCGAACAGTTCGGCACCCTCGCCACGCTCTATCCCGGTCGTATCGATCTGGGCCTGGGCCGCGCGCCCGGCGCCGATCAGTACACCGCCCATGCCCTGCGCCGCAGCCGCGATGGCAGCGCCGACGACTTCCCCAATGATGTCGAAGAACTGCAGGCCTACCTCGGCCCGCGCCAGGAAGGCCAGCGGGTGATCGCCATGCCCGGGGCGGGGACCAATGTGCCGATCTGGCTGCTCGGCTCCAGCCTGTTCAGCGCCCAACTGGCCGGCATGAAAGGTTTGCCTTATGCGTTCGCCTCGCACTTCGCACCGCGCTACATGCACGAGGCGATCCGCATCTACCGCAACCACTTCCGCCCCTCGGCGGTGCTGGACAAGCCTTATGTGATGCTTGGCGTACCGCTGCTGGCAGCCGACAGCGACGAGCAGGCGCAATACCTGGCCACCTCCGCGTTCCAACGCATCCTTGCGTTGATCCGCGGCCAGAGCCTGGTGCAGCGCAAGCCCGTACCGAGCATGGACGGCCTGTGGCTGCCGCACGAGCGTCAGGCCGTGGGCGAGTTCTTCGGCCTGGCCGCCATCGGCGGGCCGCAGACCGTGCGCCAACGCCTGGAACAGTTGCTGGAGCAAACCGAAGCGGACGAACTGATCTTCACCTGCGACATGTACGACTTCGCCGACCGCCTGCACGCCTTCGACATCCTCGCCGAGCTGCAACACGGCTAGCAGGCCGTTGAAAAACGTAGGCGAGGCAGCCAGTGCAAGGCAAAAGCAGGCGAAAAAGCGGAGTTTACTAGTTGTAAATGAGCATTTTGAGCCTGTTTTTAACGTAGCAATGGCAACGCAGGTAGTTTTTCAACAGCCTGCTAAGTGCGAACTTGTACGCGTGACAGCCCTCTGAATCAGAACAGGCCGCCAGATCGGTGGCCCCGTTCATACGGTGGAAGCAGCCAAGACCGGCTGCCCGGTATCCAAGGTACTGAACGCCACGATCACCCTGGAAGGCACACTCGAAGCCTGACCTTGCACCCGCGGCGCACCCATTGATCAGCGGGGTGCGCCGTGCGGATCAGCCCTGGCCTAGGGTCTGTTGCCGTTTCGACGCGAGCCGTGCGCGAAACGGCAACAGACCCTAGATGGCCGTCCCGCAACGCAGCACCTCGCCACGCGCCAACACGTTGCGTTGCTCGTCATATAGCCAGGCCTGCGCCTTCATCAGTTGCTGGCGCGCCTCGATGCGATAACGCTGTCCCGCCGCGAAGTCGTCATAACGCAGACGAATCTCGCAGGTCATGCGCAACGGCTCGCTCATCATGCCCAGCCCCCCGCCGCCGCGCACCTCGAACTGAAAGCGCGTTTGCAGCTCGTGCCGGCCGGGCGTCACCTGAAAGTAGCGGCCATCCGGCCAGCGCTTGCCGTCCAGGCGGTCGGCCATCAGCAAGGTATCGGCGCTGGAATACAACTCGACCCAGGCCTGCTGCGGGTCGGGCTTGGGCAGCGGTGAAGCACAGGCCCCGAGCATCATCAGGGCGGGAGCGAGAAACAGGGCGCGCATGGCGACTTCCACGGTAGGGTTCAGACACCAGCCTACATCGGGAGGCTTGCAAAACCGAGGCGAAACGAGCGTATTCACGCACACAGGGCTGGAGACAAGCAACGCGATCAGCTAGCGTGACGGCATGCCCAACGCCTCTTCTAAAGACCTGCTGCGCCGCTGCGCGGTTCCCCTGCTTGCCCTGCTGCTGGGCGGCTGCTCGACCCTCGACTATTACGCCCATCTCGGTCAGGGCCAATGGCAGCTGTTGCAGGCACGCCAGCCAGTCGAACGCCTGCTCGACGACTCGGCCACCGACCCCGATCTGGCCAAGCGCCTGACGCTGAGCCAGCAGGCGCGGGACTTCGCCAGCGCCAGCCTGCAGCTGCCAGAGAACCGCAGCTATCGCCTCTACGCCGACCTGGAGCGCCCCTTCGTGGTGTGGAATGTGTTCGCCACGCCAGAGTTCTCCCTCGACCCCGAGCTGCATTGTTTCCCCATCGCCGGCTGCGTCGCCTACCGCGGCTACTACCAGCAGGGCCGAGCCCGCGGTGCTGCCGCGCTGCTGCGCCAGCAGGGCCTGGACACCTACATCGGCGGTGTCGAGGCCTATTCCACCCTGGGCTGGTTCGATGACCCGCTGCTCAACACCATGCTGCGCTGGAGCGACGAGCGTTTCATCGCGGTGATCTTCCACGAGCTGGCGCACCAGCAGTACTACCTGCCCGGCGATACCGCCTTCAACGAGTCCTTCGCCACCTTCGTCGAACGCGAGGGGCTGCGTCAGTGGCACGCGGCCCGTGGTGAAACGCCGCCGGCCAGCGACGAGCGCCAGCGCCAGCAGTTCATCGAACTGGTGCTGGCCAGCCGCGAGCGCCTGCAGCAGCTCTACGTCAGCGACCTGCCGGAGTCAGACATGCGCATCGCCAAACAGGACGAGTTCGAGCGCCTGCGTCGCGACTACCGCGCCTTGCGCCAACGCGAATGGGGCGGCCAGGGGCGTTATGACGCCTGGATCGAAAGCCCGCTAAACAACGCCAAGCTGCTGCCCTTCGGCCTCTACGACCAATGGGTGCCGGCTTTCGCGGCACTGTTCACGCGCGAGGGCCGGGATTGGCGCGCGTTCTACGCCGCCGTGGCCGCGCTCGGTCGGCTGCCGGAAGCGGATCGTCGGGCCGCGCTGGAAAGCCTGAGGCAAACCAACTAGAACTGCGGGGCAGATTGCCAGTCCAGCCTACTCAGGTTTCGCCCAACACCGGAGGTACAAGCGATGCAACGACTGATTCCCGCCCTGGCCCTGATGCTTCTTGCTGGCGGCGCGCTGGCCGCGCCCAAGCCCTGCGAAGAACTCAAGCAGGAAATCGAAGTGAAGATTCAGGCCAACAACGTGCCCAGCTACACCCTGGAGATCGTGCCCAACGGCGAAGTTCAGGATCAGAGCATGGTCGTCGGCAGCTGCGACGGCGGCACCAAGAAGATCGTCTATCAGCGCAACGGCTGATACACCCCCTGTAGGAGCGAGCTTGCTCATGAAGCTTTCGATTTCATTCGCGAGCAGAGCTCGCTCCTACAGTTTTCAGCAGATGAAGGCCCGGCGCATTTCCTCCAGCGTCTCGAAATGAAAGTCCGGCGTCTCGCCGAGCAATTCCTCACGACTACCGAAGCCGTAACCGACCGCCACCGCCTGCAAGCCATTGCTGCGTGCGCCGATCAGGTCATGCTTGCGGTCGCCGATCATCAGCGCCGAGCCGGGCGCCAGTCGTTCCGACTCCAACAGATGCGCCAGCAGCTCCACCTTGTTGGTGCGGGTGCCATCCAGCTCACTGCCATAGATGCGCGTGAAGTAGCGGTCGAAGCCGAAGTGCCGGGCGATTTCCTCGGCGAACACCGTCGGTTTGCTGGTCGCGATATACAGCGTTCGGCCCTGCGCCACCAGCGCCTCGAGCAGAGTTTCCACGCCGTCGAATACACGATTTTCGTACAGCCCGGTAACCCGGAAGCGCTCGCGGTAGTGATTGACCGCCTGCCAGCCGGTGGCCTCGTCCAGCGCATAGGTGGCCATGAAGCACTGCAACAAGGGCGGGCCGATGAAATGCTCCAGCGCCGTCAGGTCCGGCTCGTCGATGCCCAGCTTGGCCAGCGCGTACTGCACCGAACGGGTGATGCCCTCACGCGGGTCGGTCAGGGTGCCGTCGAGGTCGAAGAGGATGGTGGAGTGATGCATGGCGGGCGCCTATTCGCAATCGGAACGGCCGCGAAGGATACCCGCCTTTGCCCGCCGGTTCACGCCTGAGCGGCCTGCGCGCGATAGCCCCAACGCAGCCCGAGGCGAGTGAATAGCCACAGCAGCGCCAGTTGCAGCAGGCTGAAGAACAACATCAATACGAGACCGTCTCCCAGTCCAAACCAAAGCAGCGCCAGCAGCACAATGCCGCAGAGCAGTGCACTGCCTATCCACAATGACAGGGTGATCGCCACCGCCGCTGCCAGCCGTCCGCCATTGAATCCTCGCACCTGCGCTGGCAGTGCCGCACGTGCGGTGAAGAACGCGACCAGCAGATACAGCCCGGCATTCACCAGGTTGACCAGTGCCTCCCAGCCCTGCAGCTCGTATCCGTAGGCCATGCCGCTCAGCAGCTGGGTGGTCATTCCGGCCAGTTGCAGGGAAGCCACCACGACGGCCAGCGCGAAGCACCAGGCCAGTGTCGCCCCCGGCACCTGCAAGTCGTTAGCGACCTTCGGCCTGGTGTCGAAACAGCTGCAGCAGCAGCCATAGCGGTAGCAGCGCCTCGAGGCAGAAGATCAACAAACCGATGCCCCACCAACCGAAACCAAACAGCAAGCGCACAGTGCCGTAGACATCCAGTTGCTGGTACAGCCATACGTAGAGCGGCCCAGAGGCAAAACCCAAAGCCCAGGACAACAACAGGTAGGCCAGGCCATAACCGATCAGCAACCCCGCCGGCTGCCGGCAGCTCGCCAGGCGATGACGCTCCATGTAGACATTGGCCAGCCAGTAAACCCCCAGCCCGGCCATCAGCAACCCGATCAGCGTGACCGCGATGCTGACCACGCTCATCAGCAGCGCCACGCCCACCAGATGCAGCGGCAACACCGGAGGTTGCCTTGCGGTCAATGTCGGCGCGAGCGCTTCCGGGGCGAAGGGATCGGGCTCGGTCATGGGGTGATCCTTGTACTCGATACAGTCCGTTGGGAGGCTGAGAATAACGACCTTGTTGACGCTGGAAAGTGCGAAAGCCCGTTGGCGTGCTGCAGTCGATGCAAGGGAGAGGATTTATCCGCCTTCATCAACACCCCTTTTTCCTCGCCGCAACTCTCACATCTTTAAAGTCAGACACTTAACTAACGACCAGAAAATAGGGTAGAAACGCCTCCAGCCGGGCTTTGATTTTGATAAACAACCACTTGCCCGCTATCTTCCCTACTTCACTGCCGAGTAGGCAGCTCAGAAATATCCGCACACCAGAGCAAATAGCAGCAGATGCTTCACTGCCGAGTAGGCAGCTCAGAAACGGAGTGCCAAGATACATGGCAGCCATCCCCCCTTCACTGCCGAGTAGGCAGCTCAGAAAAACGCAATGATGGCGATGCACGACCATCTGAACTTCACTGCCGAGTAGGCAGCTCAGAAATTGAGCTGAAGGGGGATGCAGAGCTGTCGGAACTTCACTGCCGAGTAGGCAGCTCAGAAAGCGCCCGTTCGCCCATCCGTCTGCGGCAGACGCTTCACTGCCGAGTAGGCAGCTCAGAAAAGCACAGTGGTTGGCAGTTCGCTCTCAGGAATCTTCACTGCCGAGTAGGCAGCTCAGAAAATGACGGTGGTGAGCACTTCGTCCTGGGCGCCCTTCACTGCCGAGTAGGCAGCTCAGAAACCGGCCCAGCTGACAGTGCCTGGCCATGGCGTCTTCACTGCCGAGTAGGCAGCTCAGAAATCCATGCGCTGGCCGGAGATGCGCCGCAGCTCCTTCACTGCCGAGTAGGCAGCTCAGAAATATGCGCTGGTAATCAGCGACGCCCTCGGGGCCTTCACTGCCGAGTAGGCAGCTCAGAAATGGCGAGAACTGGCCACCGGGTAGCGTAGCTGCTTCACTGCCGAGTAGGCAGCTCAGAAAAGGACGTCGAGCGCTTCAGCGAGGGCGGGGCGCTTCACTGCCGAGTAGGCAGCTCAGAAATCGACCTGGCTGCTGACCCGGCGCTGGGCGGCCTTCACTGCCGAGTAGGCAGCTCAGCAATGCACGCAGAGGCCGAGTCGCTGCGGACTGAGCTTCACTGCCGTATAGGCAGCCCGCCACTTGGCACCCACAAGCAAAAGGGCTTAACTGCCAGCATTGTTTCAGGAGCCCCTCATGGACGACATCAGCCCCTCCGACCTCAAGACCATCCTCCATTCCAAACGCGCCAACCTCTACTACCTGCAGCACTGCCGGGTGCTGGTCAACGGTGGGCGGGTGGAGTACGTCACCGATGCCGGCAAGCAGTCGCTGTACTGGAATATCCCCATCGCCAACACCACCACTATCCTCCTCGGCACCGGCACCTCGATCACCCAGGCGGCGATGCGTGAGCTGGCCAAGGCCGGCGTGCTGGTGGGTTTCTGTGGCGGTGGCGGCACACCGCTGTTCTCGGCCAACGAGATGGACGTGGAGGTCGCCTGGTTCTCGCCGCAGAGCGAGTACCGCCCCACCGAGTACCTGCAGAAGTGGGTAGGGTTCTGGTTCGATGACGGCAAGCGCCTGGAGGCAGCCAAAGCCTTTCAACTGGCGCGCCTGCAACGTATCCGCCAGGGCTGGCTGCATAGCCGGCCCTTGAAGGATGCCGGCTTCCAGATCGACGCCACTGCCCTGGAAAATGCCCTCGATGCCTCGCAGCGCGCCATCATGGCGGCACCGGATAACACCTTCCTGCTTACTGAAGAGGCCCGCCTGAGCAAGCAACTGTTCGCCCTCGCCGCCCGTGCCGTCAGCTATGGCGACTTCACCCGCGCCAAGCACGGCTCCGGCGGCGACCCGGCCAACCGTTTTCTCGACCACGGTAATTACCTGGCCTACGGCCTGGCCGCCAGCGCCACCTGGGTGCTCGGCATCCCTCATGGCCTGGCCGTGCTGCACGGCAAGACGCGGCGCGGCGGCCTGGTGTTCGACGTGGCCGACCTGGTCAAGGACGCCACCATCCTGCCGCAAGCCTTCGTCAGCGCCGTGCGCGGCGACGAGGAACAGGAGTTCCGTCAGGCCTGCATCGAAAACCTCACCCGTGGCGAGTCACTGGACTTCATGATCGACACCCTCAAGGCCGTGGCCGAGCAGGTTGGCGCATGAATGTGCTGCTGATCGCCCAGTGCGACAAACGCGCCCTGGTGGAGAGCCGGCGCATCCTCGACCAGTTCGCCGAGCGCCGCGGCGAGCGCACCTGGCAAACGCCGATCACCCAGGCCGGGCTGGATACCCTGCGCAAGCTGTTGAAGAAGAGCGCCAGGCGCAATACCGCCGTGGCCTGCCACTGGATCCGCGGCAAGGATCACAGCGAACTGCTGTGGATAGTCGGCGATGCCAGCCGCTTCAACGCTCAGGGCGCGGTGCCGACCAACAGCACCCGCCGCGACGTATTGCGCAAGGATGACGAGAACGACTGGCACAGCGCCGAGGATCTTCGCCTGCTCAGCACCCTGGCCGCGCTACTGCATGATCTGGGCAAAGCCAGCCTGGCCTTCCAGAATCGCCTCAAACCTGGCGCGCCCATGGAGCGCAACCTGTATCGCCACGAATGGACATCGCTGCGTCTGTTCCAGGCCTTCGTCGGCAACGACGACGACCCGACCTGGCTGGCGCGCCTGGCCAACCCCAGCGAGCAGGATGACGCCAGCTGGTTGAGCCGCCTGCAACGCGACGGCCTCGACCCCGACTGCGACAAGCCCTTTCGCCACCTACCGCCCCTGGCCGCCGCCCTGGCCTGGCTGGTACTGACCCATCACCGCCTGCCCCTGATGCCCAGCGAGGACACGCGCCTGGGCAGCAAGATCCGCCACTTCCAGCTGGGCATGCTGAAGAACCTGCCAGGAGATATCGACGCCAGCTGGAACGAGCACTGCACCACCCAGGACAGGGCGCAGATCGAACCTTACTGGCACTTCCCCCACGGCCTGCCCGTGACCACCGAGCGCTGGCGCAAACGGGCCAGCAAGCAGGCCCAACGTCTGCTCGCCCTACTGCCACGCCGCCCACAGCGCGACTGGCTAGGCAGCCCCTACCTGATGCACCTGGCACGCCTGAACCTGATGCTCGCCGACCACCACTATTCCAGCCTCACCGGCCCAGGCCGGGTGCAGGGCGAGGCGAACTATCCGCTGTGGGCCAATACCGAGCGCAAAAGCGGCAAGTTCAACCAGGGCCTCGACGAACATCTGCTGGGGGTCGAGGCCAATGCCGGGCTGATCGGCCATCGCCTGACCGACTTCGAGCGCAGCCTGCCACGCCTGAGCCGGCACAAGGGCTTGAAGAAGCGCAGCGGCAACGAACGCTTTCGTTGGCAGGACAAGGCCTTCGACCTGGCCGCCGGCATGCGCGAACAGGCTGCTCGGCACGGTGCGTTCATCGTCAATATGGCCTCCACCGGTTGCGGCAAGACCCTGGGCAATGCACGCATCATGTATGCCCTGAGCGACCCCGAGCGCGGCATGCGCTGTGCCTTCGCCCTTGGCCTGCGCAGCCTGACCCTGCAAACCGGGCGCGCCTTCCGCCAACGCCTTCGACTGGACGAGGATGACCTGGCCATTCGCGTCGGTGGCGCGGCCAACAGTACCTTGTTCGAGCACCAGCAGGCGCTCGCCGAACGCAGCGGCTCGGCCTCCAGCCAGGCACTGTTCGAAGACGATGGTCATGTACGCTTCGACGGCAATGTGGACGCCCATCCGCTGCTCAACAAGGTGATCCACGAACCCCAGGTGCGCGCCCTGCTGATCGCGCCGGTACTGGTCTGCACCATCGACCACCTGACCCCTGCCACCGAGAGTCAGCGCGGCGGGCGACAGATAGCGCCCATGTTGCGCCTGATGAGCGGCGACCTGGTGCTCGACGAGCCGGACGATTTCGATATCGCCGACCTGCCGGCCCTGGCGCGCCTGGTGCATTGGGCCGGGCTGCTGGGCAGCCGCGTGCTACTGTCCTCAGCCACCCTGCCGTCTGCCCTGATCCAGGGTTTGTTCGAGGCCTATCGCGCCGGGCGTGTCGAGTATCAGCATCATCGTGGCGAACGCCCTGGCGAGCTGCCGGCCATCGCCTGTGCCTGGGTCGATGAACAGCGACAAAGCCACCTGGACTGTAGCGACAGCGCCAGTTTCAGCGCCGCCCACCTGGACTTCGCCCAACGCCGCCACGCCTGGCTCGCGACGCAGCCCACGCGCCGCCAGGCGCAACTGCTGCCGCTGCGCTTTGCCAGCCAGCGCCCGGAGGAGATTCGCCAGGCTTTCGCCGAGCAGATACTGACCGCCGCCCGCAGCCTGCACGACACCAACGCCACAACCGACCCGCACAGCGGCAAGCGCGTAAGCTTCGGCCTGGTACGCATGGCCAATATCGAGCCCCTGTTCGATGTGGCCCTGGCGTTGTTCCGTCTGGGTGCGGCCGCCGGCACGCGGATTCACCTGTGCGTCTACCACTCGCAATTTCCTTTGCTGCTGCGCTCGGCCATCGAGAGTCGGCTGGATGCCACCCTCAAACGTGAGCAGCCCGATGCGGTATTCGCACTGCCGGAGATTCGCCAACGCCTGGAGCGCTTCGACGAGCCGGAGCAGCTGTTTATCGTGCTCGGCTCGCCCGTGACCGAAGTGGGCCGCGACCATGATTACGACTGGGCACTGGTCGAACCCTCCTCCATGCGCTCGCTGATCCAGTTGGCCGGGCGCGTGCGGCGCCATCGCCCCGAGCCCTGGAGCACAACCAATGTGCAGATATTCGACAGCAACCTGCGCCATGCCGAACGGCGCGACCAGCCAGCTTTCTGCAAGCCCGGTTTCGAGACGGAACACCCTTGGCGGCTGAACAGCCATCGCCTGGACAAACTGCTGGAGGCCGAGCAGTACCAGCAGATCGATGCCCGCCCGCGCATTCTCGAACGCCCCGCGCCACTGGATGCCAAGGGCAACCTGGTCGATCTGGAACACGCGCGCCTGCAAGGCTGGATGCTGCAACCCGCCGCACCCGATCCGGCCACGCTGTCAGAGCGCGAACGGCGGCGGCAAAGCAGCCAGCCGCGTGAAATGAATGCCCATGACGGCTGGAGCCAGCCGCTGTTGCACCTCACGGCCCTGGCCCAGCAGCAACAACCCTTTCGCCTCGACACCCAGCCAAAGGTCGAGCTGATCTTGCTGCCGGACGAAGACGATGAGGATTACCAGCTACACCGCATCGACCCCGGCCAGCGCCGCTACGAGCAAATCTACGTGCCGGTGGAAAACAGCCTGCACCAGCGCATCGCCGACAGCGAACTGGCCGGACCGCGCATCAGCCCCTGGGGTGCTACCGACTACCTCCAGGCCTTGTCTGAACTGGCACAGGAGCTGGACATGAGTCTGGAGGGCTGCGCCAAGCGCCTCGGCACCGTCAGTCTGCCCGAGAGCGAGCGCGGCTGGCGCTTTCACCCCGCGCTGGGCTTTGCCAAACGCAGGTGAGATTCCCCTACACCCTGCGCGGCGTGTAGCAGGGCTACAGCATCGCGGCTAAAGCCCCTCCCACGGCATTTGAAGACCTGTGGGAGGGACTTTAGCCGCGACTCCGTTGGGTAGGAACCGTGATGTCAGCAGCTAACTATCCAATCCGAAAATCCCCATGCAGCGCCCGCCAGTGCTCACGCAGGGCGGCCTTGTGCGCCTCGTGCATGGGGCTGTCGCGCAGGGCTGCCGGCCATAGCTCGCGGGCTTTGCCGATGGCAGCCTTGAGGTTGTAGAGGATCGGCGACTCCGGCAGATCCGCGCGCCTGGCCCAGCGCCGGAAGTGCTCGAGCGATACCTCATACCACTGCTTGGTCTGCGCCATGTTCAGCGCGTAGTGCTGCTCGGCAGGGATATAGGCCTTGGTAAAGAGGATGTCGTAGGCCGGCGACAGCACCGGGTTCACGCCATCGGGATAGAGAATGCTCCAGTTCTTCAGATGCGCATCGCCGTTGCCCAACAGGATGTTGACCAGCAAGCGCACGGCCATTTGCACCGCATCACGCTGGCCGCTGTAGGTGTTTTGGTAGATCAGCCGGGCGATTTGTTCGTAACTGGCCTTCTGGTACTTGTCCGCCGCATGGGCGAACAGCACCTGAGCGAAGTCCTCGGCATGCACGCGCTTGCCCTCGGCCCGGTCGAAGCGGCGGATGCCATAGGCATAGCCTTCATCCGGCAGCTTGATCTGCGGCAGACGCTCGAGCTTGTCGAGTTCTACCAGACGGATTTCCGGTATATCCACGCCGGCCAGTGCCGCAAGGTGCATACAGGTGTATTCGTTGAGCGGTACATGATCATGCACCGTGGAGGGCGTCTTGATGATCCAGTCACCGGGCGCCGCCGCATCCCCCAATTGGTAAGGCTATGTCTGAGTTAACTGTTGCATATCCCTATACCCCAACGCCTCTTTCAAGCAAATCAATGGGTTGAGCTGTGTTTTGTAGCGCTCAAGCAGGCGGCGCCAGCCCAGATAGTTCGTTAGGTA